>C687J35174_10004355_pt1 | contig 19034 bp, 22 predicted proteins | sample RifCSPhighO2_01_FD_35174 | JGI IMG/M metagenome (IMG submission 35174) | reverse complement strand
AAATATCACACCATAAATTAGAGGGTGTAAAAGCTCGTGGTGGATTGCATAGTACAAATCAAGATTGAATAGAATTGGCAATCCGTCAAGATCTGGCATCATCCCTGCCCAAAAAGCAAGTGCTAAAAGGCGCTTATCTTTAGTGAAAAGTGCAACAATAAGAAAGGCAATTAGCCCATGGATTAGGGTAAATGGCAAAGTGCTACACTGCCCCTTTGCAGCTTGCAACTTCGGTGCGCGTAAAATCCCCATCAAAATAGGACATGTTGATATCAACTGTAACTGATCCTGAGAGCGGGGCATTGGGTGCATTTATTGTTGCGCTAACCTGCTTATTTGTAGGGATTGATTGGCTCCCTGTATATTCATCTGAATTGGAAATGGCCCCTTGGTTAAAGCTGCCCTGCAAAGCTACATAGCCAAGGCCTCTTCCTGTCGTGTTGGTTATTTTTAGTTCAATTCCATCCTCATTTAGCGCAAAGTTATCTATTGGGAGTTTTGAAAACCCAGTGCAGGAGAATGGCCCTAATTGCGTTGGAGTGATCATGAAAACAAGTGCTGCAACAACTATTACTATTACAACAAGTGCCCAGCCATAAGTCATCAAATATTCAAGGGCACTTTGGGCTTTGGAATTCATAGTTCAAAATAGGAAGAGCAGATATATAATTAATTGGGGTTAAAAAAAGAAAAAGAAATTAGGAACCGAAAAGGTCCCCAATTAGTAAATTTATGTGGTTATTGTTCCTTTACAGGTTCCTGTTGCTGACCTTGTGAAGTCACCGTCATTGTATGTTACATTCAGGTCTGCGGTTACTGGACCTGCAACTAGAGAGCCTGGATCCAAAGTTACAGTGACTTCTGTATTTGCGCCAACTGTTACAATACTAGGATCGCTAGCGTACTGTGTTGTTCCTCCGTTGCTGAATGCACCCGCAAAGCTTACTATGCTAAGTGCCCTTCCTGTCTGGTTGGTTATTTTAAATTGCAACCCGGCAGCGTCGTCGAACTGGAAGTTTCCTATTGGAAGCTTCGTAAAGCCTGTACAGCCTTCTGTTCCGACTTGGCTTGGATTTATGAGAAACACCAATGCTGCAACAACTATTACTATTACAACAAGTGCCCAGCCATAAGTCATAAGATACTCGAGAGCTGACTGACCTTTATTTCCTTTCAAAAACATGCTTCATCCTCCTCTTTTGTAGCTTATATTCGGCAATTGAAGCCGAAAAAGTTGCAATAATAAAGAACTTCCGAGTATTTAAAGCTTTTCGAGGGACTCGGAGGGCTTTCTGCCCACAACTCTTTGGATGCTACATTAAATTTTTTTGTGGTGTAGCTTTTTTTCAAGTGCTTTGTGTACCGCGCTTGGAACAAACGAGGAAATGTCCCCACCGTACTCTGCAACTTCTTTTACAATACTTGAGGTGATGTAAAAATGCTCGGGGTTTGTCATAACAAAAACTGTTTCAATTCCGCGATCGAGGAGCCTATTTACAATTGCGTGCTGGAATTCAAAAGGGAAATCGGAGGTCTCGCGAAGCCCTCGCAAAACTACGCCGGCGCCTTCTTTTTTTGCAAAATCGACAAGTAGTGAATCAAATTCCACAACCCAAACCCCTTCAATTTTGCCTAAGCTCTCTTTTATCATCTCAACTCTCTCTTTTGACGAGAAGAGGGGCTTTTTTTTAGGGTTTGAGGCAACCGCCACTACAAGGGAATCAAATAATTTTCTGCCTCTTTTTATTACGTCAAGATGCCCATTTGTAAAAGGGTCAAATGTACCTGGATATATTGCCTTCATTTTACCACTTAAATGCACTAGAGAAGTTCTTTTGTTATTCTTTGCGCTGCGGCTTCAAGCTCTTGCACGCTCTGCTCGGAATCGACTATAAAATCAGCAAACTGCGCCTTCTTCTGATCGTCCCATTGGTAGTGGATTCTTCTTTTGAATTCCTCTTCAGAATACCCTCGCCCTGCTGCCCTTGCAAGTGCAGAGCGCTCTGAGCATTTTACCAAAATTATTTTATCGAATAGATCATCCATCTGCGCTTCAAAAAGCAGGGGCATTTCACAAAATACCATTTTTCCTTCGTGATCAATTTTTTTTATTTCTTCTTTTATTATCGGGTGGATTAAGCGATTTAGTTTTTGGAGCTTTTTAAAATCCGAAAAAACAATATCTGCAAGGGCCCTCTTGTTCACTTTGCGCTGCGAAACAACATACTCGCCGAACTCTTTTCCCAAAAGCTGCATTACAAAATCTTTTTGGTAGAGCATGTCAACGAATTTATCCGCCTCAAATGTCTCATAACCAAGTTTTGAAAAGGCAGCAATAAGTGTGCTCTTTCCTGAACAGAAATTCCCCGTAATTGCAACAAGCATAACGAAGGTAAGGGAATGTGAAAATAAAAAACCTCTTGTTTACTTGTGTAAAACATTACGGGCATAATTGAGGCCACTTTGCGACTTTGCGTCCAAACAATTAAAACCCTTGCAGAGCATTTCTTTTTGCATGAATAAAGAAATTTTCCGCGAATATGATATACGTGGAATTGCCCAGCGCGACATTGACAACAACACTGCCCTTCTTATCGGCAAAGCGTACGCAACAATGATTTCAAGGCAGGGAGGCAGCCGGATTGTTGTTGGAAATGATAATAGGGACAGCGGCCCAAGGATTTTAAAATCGCTACTGGATGGAATTTTGAGCACCGGGATAAATGTAACTTATATCGGAGAGATCCCAACCCCCATGCTCTATTATGCAGTGTACAAACTAGGTTGCGATGGCGGGATTAGTGTTACAGCTTCCCATAACCCTCCTGAATTTAATGGATTTAAGGTAATGGTTGGAAAAGATGCAATTTATGGGAAAAAAATAGAGGAAATTTACAAAATTGCAAATGAAGGAAAATTTGCTGTAGGGAAAAATCCGGGCAGCATTGAAGAAAAAAACCTCGAGAACCAATACATTGATGAAATTGCATCAATTGTACGTCCGAAAAAAAAACTAAAAATAGTGGTGGACGCAGGGAACGGGATGGCTTCTGAAATTGCCCCAAAGCTTTTGAAAAAACTTGGCTGCAAATTAGTATGTCTCTATTGCGAAAAAATTTCTTCCTACCCAAACCATCTTCCGGACCCGGTACAGGAAAAAAATGTTGCTGATTTGAAAGCAAGGGTAAAAAAAGAAAAAGCGGATATGGGAATTGCATTCGATGGCGACTCCGATAGGATCGGTGTTGTTGATGAGAAGGGCAATTTGATTTATGGGGATAGGCTGCTTGCAATTTTTGCGCAAGATGCACTCTTGCGACACCCGGGCGGAAAAGTGATTTTTGAAGTGAAGTGCTCGCAAGCTCTTGAGGACCATGTGAAAAAGAGTGGTGGAATACCAATCATGTGGAAAACTGGCCATAGTCTCATAAAGGCAAAAATGAAAGAAGAAGGGGCGCTTATTGCTGGGGAAATGTCTGGGCATATGTTCTTTACGGAAAAATGGTATGGGTTTGATGATGCATTTTTGGCAGCTGCAAGAATTGTTGAAATTGTTGCAAATTCGACTGGAAAAATCAGCGAACTTGATGGTAAAATTGCGCGCTATTACTCTTCACCGGAGTATAGGGTTGATTTTGATGATAGGGAGAAATTTGGTTTTGTGAAAAAGGCAACTGAACATTTTTCAAAAAAATACAAAATAATTGATGTGGATGGCTGCCGCGTGGTTTTTGAAAACGGCTGGGCACTTGTGCGCGCCTCAAATACCCAATCAAAACTCATTATACGAATGGAAGGGAAAACACAAAAAGACCTTGAGGCAATAAAGGGGATTTTTTTAGGGGAAATTGAGAAATTTTCAGGCAAAAAGTTCAAACTCGAAGAGTAACTAGTATTACAGATATGTTGCCAGATATTTAAATTATCTACAGAAGCCCCTGTTTTAAACACAAAAACTAATTTATCTAAGGCCTAAACTTTAGGTAAGCTTTAAAACCAGGCAAGCGTATGATTTTTGATGGAAGAGAAAAAATGGGCAGCGCTTCTGAAGGCTACGCAAAAGCTTGTTGACAAGAAGGTTTCTGATGAGTACATACTTTTGAGCCTGCAGGACCTTGGGGTTTCTGAGGATGACTCAAAAAATCTTCTAAATACAATAAAACCTGTGCAAAATGAAGCGCAAGAAGAACCACAAAAACCACAAAAAAATGATGAGGAGCACAAATTTGAGGATGCATGGAAGGCAGTGCTTGATAAAAAAATCGATCAGAAGGATTTAGTGCAAGCAGTAACATCAAAACCTTCAGCAGAGCAAAAGTCGCAGGACTATATCCAGCAAATAAAAGGCGCAGGAAAAGGGAAGGTTAAGGAAATAATTGTAGATTCGCCGATCGGGAAAGGGCAGTGGAAAAATTCCAAAAAACAAGAGGAAGAAGAGCTATCACAAGATCCGGAAAAATTAATAATTTACAAGCTCTCTAAAATGGAGCACAAAATAGAGGAACTTGAAAGAGCAATTATGGGGAAGAAAAAAAAGAGGGGAAGATGAAAAATGCCAAAGGACACAAAATCGGATGGAAGGGTAGTTGGACAAATTGAGCGCGTGAGAACTGGCGTTGCCGGCCTTGATGAAATGATAGGTGGAGGCATTCCTAAGGGAAATCTTGTTGTTCTTAGCGGCGATCCTGGAAGCGGAAAAACAGTAATGTGCTGGCAGTTCATCTATGAAGGAGTTACTAAATTTGATGAGAAAGCAGTGTATGTTTCGCTTGAAGAAACTGAGGAAACCATTTATGAAGGGGCGCTTGAATTTGGATGGGATTTGAAAAAATTTGTAACTGAAGGAAAGCTTCTCATAATTACGGTTGAACTATATGATTTTGAGCGCTTGAAGGCTGCAATTGAGGACAATGTAAAAGCAATCGGGGCAAAGCGCGTGGTAATCGATCCTGGGGTAATTTTCAGGCTCTTTTTTGACCGCGAACTTGACGCTAGAAAGAGAATTGTTTCATTAGGAAAAATGCTAAAGGCAATTGGCACAACAACAATTGTAACAAATGAAATTTCACTGGATAAGCTGACTTCACTCTACGGCCTAGAAGAGTATGTTGCTGATGGCGTGATTTTACTATATCACACAAAAATAAAGAATAGGTTTGTGAGAAGCGTTGCAATACTCAAAATGCGAAATACCGAAATAACTGAGGCCCTGCGCCCTGTAAAAATAACAAGCGATGGGATACGCGTGCTCGACAAATCCGAATTATTTGATGAGGTTGATTAGTTGGATCAGTGGAGTGATGAAAAAATCCAAACTGCCCTTAGCAAGCGCAACTCGGTACAACTGCGCGTAAGAAAAGCATTTGAAGAGCTTGTTCATCCCTTCACATCACTAGTACTAATTGAAGCGCGGGACTATTCGGATGTGAAAAATGAAGTGATTGAATTGTACGGGAAAGGGTTTGAAATAATCTACCTTGCCCTCAATTCCGGGTTTTCTAAAATAAAACAGGATTGTGAAAGGGAGAAGAAGGATTGCAGCCACATATTTTTCATTGACATGGTTTCAATTGAATCGGGAGCAAAAACCATTGAAGGCGAACCAAAGGTTACTTACCTAAAATCCCCACTTGATTTGACCGAAGCTATAAGTTCAATTGACAAAAGGTTCTCAATATCCAATGGAAAAAAAACTATGGTGGTACTTGATTCGGTTTCGACAATGCTGATCTACAATGATGTGTTCAAGGTCGAGAAGTTCATGCACACGCTTCTTGGAAAAGTGAATGCTTCAAATGCATCGGCAATAGTTTTCAGTTCGGATTTTAACGAAAAAGAGGGCATCACCAGTACTATTGGGCAGTTTTTTGAAAAAACACTCAAGATTTGATTTTATAGCCCTCAATTGCAGACGGGAATTCTTGTTCTATTTTTCCTAAAAGATCTTTAATTTTCCCCAAAGTCACTATTGCCAAAAGTTTTTTTTGCATCGCATCAAGCTCTGATCTGCATTCTTTTATCTGCGCCTCAAGTAATTTTATCTCGCGAGATATTTGCAGCAATGAGAGTTCTTTTTCTATTTGCACAAGTTCTACTTGTAATTTGTTGAGGGCCCAAAAATACTCTGAAAAAAAGTCCTTTTTTAAAAATTCATCTATTGCCTCAAGGCGTTTTTTCTTCTCCCCCTCTTTTAGTGAAATGCTCCCATCCTCTATCATTTTCTTTGCTTTTTGCATTATTGATTTCAAATTCGCTCCATTTGGGTCTGCAACAAAAACCCCAACAGGAGATAAGAGTAACATGCTCAAAATCTCGCCCTCTTTTTGAGGTAAATCCCCGGGCAGCCCCTGCATTCTTTTTAGAACTTTTTCCAGGGGAGCAATTGCATCATTAAATGAAATAACTATTTTTTGCTTTTCACTTTCAAGTGAACTTTTTTTCTTCTCAAAAGAGAGTAGCATTTGCATTTGTTCAGAAGCCTTTTTTTCCGAGAGCTTTTTTTCAAGACCTTCAAGTTCCATTTTCTTTTGGGAAATTTCAGAACGTGTTTTTTGCTCCATTTGCTTTTGCAAAATTTCCTCTTCTTGGGCTTTTGAGAGTTGTGAAAACATCTGCTGCAAAGAATATGCGCCCTCTAATTTTTGTGAATGCGCAGTTGAATTTATCTGCTGCAATATTGTAGTGAGCTCTTCAATATCTTGCCCTATATATTTTATTTCATCTTTTAGCAAAAGCTTTGTTAGGGCAATATTTTTCCAATAAGGCAAAAGGTCAGCTGTGAGGGATTTTAGAGCGCCGGGAGCGTATTCTCTAATTGTTTGGGCACTGATTTTTGATGGAGGCGAAATTTTTCTAGCAAGCCCTTCTAGCTGGCGGGTTAGGTTTTTTTGCGAAGTTGAAACTATCTGCCTAAACCTCTGATTTCCTTGTTCAGGGTGCAATTGTGATTCGAGTGATTTTGCGCGCTTTGAGAGGCTTAGCAGAAGGTGTTTTATTTGCGCAAAACCCTTTGATGCGCCCTCGATTAATTCTTTTTCCTCAAGTGCTATTTTTTCTTCAACCATTCTTTGCGCTTCTTCTAAAGAAACTTCCTTTGCCTCCTTTTTCCCGCCAAATGACCCAAAAAGCTGCTCAATTATTCCCATAAAAAAGTGAGGGGGAAAAATGGTTTTAAGGGGATTGGCATCATAAAACCAAATCAATAAAAACAACCTCTAACATCTTTGCTATATGTCACAGATGAATAAGGAAGAAGTAGCCAAAAACCCTATAGTAGCCAAAAACCCTATAATAAAAATTCCAGCTAGAAGATTTAAGACAATCCGTGAGTTCAAGGACTTTCTTAGAAGAGAAGCAAAAAAATACCCAAAGCCGCCACCGGGACAGAGAAATAGAATTCCTATACCACCAAGAGTTGCTGCAAGTGCAATAGATCTATATTTGAGTAGAAATAGAAATGCGAGAAGCGCCATGCAAATAGCAGATTATATGGCAACTGATATACGAACGTGTGGATTTGCCCTTTTAGATATTGCAAGCTTTAGCAGTAATTTTATTGGACCTAAATTTAGAAATATGCCACATCGAACTTTTAGTTATGCAAAAATTCCTAAGGCAAAGCCAAGAAAAGAGACTACAGGCACACGGCCAACACCCCCCCGTAGTATACTTCCTGCACGTGAATTTAAAAAATTAAGAAAAAGCTACAACGAATTTTTTGATAGAGAAGCAAAGTCTGGAAAACTCGGAGTCCCAAAAGCCTTTATACATGGAGAACATTTAGGAGTCAGATTCTTCAAGAAGCATAAGCCACATTAACGTTAAATGGCCCGCACCGGTAATGAGGCATAAAAACCGCTTAAAAAGTGTGCGAAGCTAGCTATTTGCATGGAGCTAGAAGAAAAGATGCAGCAGCTTGCATTGGAAATCCGCAAAAGGGATGATTTTGTAGTGGTGCACCACTATGATGCCGATGGCTGCAGTTCTGGGGCGATAATGTACAAAGCGCTTTTGCGCGAAGGCAAAAAGGTGCAAAAAAAATGGATAAAGCAGGTGTACAAGGAGACGATTTCGCAAATAAAAGGAATGGGGCAAAATTACATTTTCGTGGATTTTGGTTCGGGACAGCTTGGGTATTTAAAAGAGGAATTTGGGGACAACTTGTTTGTATTTGACCACCATGAAAAAACGCAAGTATTTCACGAGAACCATTTCTCCCCTTTTGATTTTGGAATAAATGGCGGGAATGAAATAAGCGCTTCGGGGGTTGCATTCCTTTTTGCAATAACTTTAAATGAAAAAAATATTGACCTCTCTCCACTAGCAATTGTAGGGGCAGTTGGGGATGTTCAGGATTATTCCGGAAAATTGATCGGGTTAAATGAAAAAATTGTGAAGATGGGCTCGGATGCAGGATACATAAAAATTGAGCAGGACTTGCGCCTCTACGGAAGGGTCAGTAGGCCGCTTATACAATTTTTGATGTACAGCACCTCTCCAATGCTCCCGGAGTTAACAGCAAACGAGCAAAATTGCCTCAAATTTTTACAGCAAACAGGAATTGGACTAACTGATCGGAACGCGTGGAGAACTTATGGTGACCTTAATTCTGAAGAGAAAAAAAAGCTTGCAACAGCGCTCATTTTGCACCTCACAAATTATAGCGTTCCGGAGTGGAAAATAAAAGAGCTCTTTGGGCAGGTGTACATTTTTCCAAAAGAGGACAAAAAGAGCCCTTGCAGCGAAGCAAAAGAATTCTCGACACTTTGCAATGCCTGCGGTCGCCATGGAGAAGCTGAAATTGCAGTGGATGTTTGCATGGGCGATAGGGCCGATAGGTACCTAGAGGCGCTTGCGCTAATGCAGGAGCATCGAAGGCAGCTTCGGGAAGGAATAGAATACGTGACAAAAAACGGCGTGAATGAAGAGGAGATGTTCTACTATTTTGATGCCGGCAGCAAAATAAAAGAATCAATTGTTGGAATTGTTGCAGGAATGCTCTACGGCTCATCGATTGTGCAGAGCAATAAGCCCATTATTGCAATTGCGCAAAACGAGGACGGGTCGCTAAAAATAAGCGGAAGGGCAACAAAAGATCTACTTGATAAAGGCATCAATTTGGGAAAAGCCTTTCGCGAAGTGTGCATAAAAATCGGAAACGGTGCAGAGGGTGGCGGGCATGCAATTGCAGCAGGTTTGAAACTCAATTCTGAGCAACAGGGAATTTTTTTAAAACAGCTCAATGAAAAATTAAAAGAACAGATTTCAATGAAGAAATTTCAATGAAAAATTTTGTAGGGGAGAATTTGTATCAGAAAATTTCGCAAGAGCTAAGGTCATTTGCCACTAAAGAGCGCGCAATTGTAATGCGCAGATTTTTTAGAACCGCAAAAGGGGGATATGGGGAAGGGGATGAATTTATTGGGGCCTCGGTTCCTGATACGCACTCTGTTGCAAAAAAATATAGCGGGATTTCACTAGAAATTGTGCAAGAGCTTTTGGATTCAAAAATACATGAAGAGAGGCTTTTGTCACTTCTAATTCTTGTTGAAAAATTCCGCAATTTGGATCAGAAAGGCAAAAAAGAGATTTTTGATTTCTACATTTCAAACTCCCAAAAAATCAACAACTGGGACCTAGTTGACCTGAGTGCAGACAAGATTGCCGGGGAATATTTGTACGGAAAAAATACCAAAACCCTGCAGGACTTTGCAATATCCCAAAACCTCTGGCAGCGAAGGATTGCAATAATTTCTACCTTCAATTTTATAAAAAAAGGCAAATTCGCCCTCGCTTTTAAAATAGCAAAAATCCTTCTCAAAGACGAGCACGACCTGATACACAAAGCTGTTGGATGGATGCTCCGTGAAATTGGAAAACGGGACATTGCAGCAGAGGAAGGGTTTTTGAAAAAGCACTACAAAAAAATGCCGCGCACAATGCTGCGCTATGCAATAGAGAAATTCCCCGCAAAAAAGCGCCTAAGTTATTTAAAAGGGCAAATTTAGAGTGTAAATCATAAAACTGCCCTTTGGAAAAAGGCCCTTAAGAGGTAATTGTGGTGATTTTGACAATACTTTTTTTATACTGCCTACAACTATATCATTGCATGCAGAAAGCTTTTTTCATCTCGCTCCTCTTGCTGATGGGTTCAATTGCAGTAGCAGATGAGTCCACGGGTTTTGTTGCCCTAACAGATAGCAGGGAGCAGATCCGTTCGTCTTTTGAAGGCGGAGAGTTAAAATCGGATGTTGTGGCTCATATAAATGCCCAAGTCGGGTCTGTGCCGGGGGAAATAATGCAGGTTTTTGGGAATGACAAATTCAATATTTACGTAAGACTTGATGATGGAACTGTTGAATCTTATTGGGCGCGCACTGAAAAAAACCTCTTAAAAGAAATTTTTATTGGGGCGCGTGAGGATGCCGATGCTGAAATAAAAGTGAGGGAGGATACGGTTGATAGGATTGTTCTTTCAAAAAACCCGGCTGAGGAATTTGTCGGCGCGGTGAACTCGGGGGAAATTGAATACAACGGGATTTCCAACGAGGGCAAAATCGAGAGCATTTTTGTGAAAACGGCTTCTGCTTTTGCCGGGGTTCTTGGTGCAATATGGAATTTTATTGCAGGGCTTTTTGGCAATTGAAATTTTCAAAGTAAACGTATCTTCAGCCCACTTTTGAATTCGAGATTCACTTCTTCTTTTTCTTTGCTCTGGCTTTTTCTTTGAGGGCTGCCTGCGCTGCTGCAAGGCGGGCAATTGGAACCCTATAAGGAGAGCAGCTAACGTTTGATAGGCCAATTCTGTGGCAAAATTCAACTGAAGCTGGGTCCCCTCCGTGCTCTCCGCAAATTCCAATATCTATTCCTTTCTTTACAGAGCGCGCAGCATTTACTGCCTGCTGCATTAAAATGCCAACTCCGTTCTGGTCAATTGATTGGAATGGGTCAATTTCAAGTATCCCTTTTTCAAGATAGGCTGAAATGAATTTTCCCGCATCATCCCTTGAAAATCCAAGGGTTGTTTGGGTTAGGTCATTTGTTCCGAATGAGATGAAATCCACTTCCTTTGCAATTTCAGCAGCAGTTACGCATGCCCGCGGGACTTCAAACATTGTTCCTATTTTGTATTCAATTTCGCCTTTCACATTGAGATTTTTTGCAACTTCTTCAATTATTCTCTTCTGGTCTAGGAATTCTTTCACATTCCCAACAAGTGGTATTTCTATTTCTGGGAGTGGTGTAATTCCCTTCTTTTTCACATTTAGCGCTGCTTGAAATATTGCACTTGCCTGCATCTGAGTAATTTCAGGGTATGTTATTCCAAGCCTGCAGCCCCTATGCCCGAGCATTGGGTTGAATTCGTGCAGTGAAGATGAAATTTGTTTTATTTTTTCAAGCGTTGAACCCATTTCAGTTGCAAGGTTTTGCATATCCTCTTCTTCTTTTGGCAAGAACTCATGCAGTGGCGGGTCTAGAAGGCGTATTATTACCGGGAGATTGTCCATTTCAGTAAATATCCCTTCAAAGTCCTCGCGCTGGAATGGCAAGAGTTTTGCAAGCGCCTTTTTTCTACCCTCTACATCTTGGGCAAGGATCATTTCACGCACTGCAGCTATTCTGCTCTCTTCAAAAAACATGTGCTCTGTTCTGCAAAGCCCGATCCCTTCCGCCCCAAACCCTCTTGCAACTTTGCTATCGTGCGGGGTGTCTGCATTTGTCCTAACACCAATTTTGCGGTAAGAATCTGCCCATTTCATTAAAGTTGAAAAATCCCCTGAAAGGGTTGGCTCTACCAGTTCAAGCGCGCCCTTGAAAACTTCACCTGTACTTCCATCAAGTGCAATGTATTGACCTTCTTTAAAAGTTAGATTTTTTTTAGGAATAGACATCGAGTGTGTGCTTTCTGAAACTATAATTTCTTCGCATCCAGCAACGCAGCACTTGCCCATTCCTCTGGCAACAACTGCTGCATGAGAGGTAACTCCCCCGCGCGCGGTTAGTATTCCTTGCGCTGCGTGCATCCCTTCAATATCTTCTGGGCTTGTTTCCATTCTGACAAGTATTACTTTTTCCCCCAAACCACTTAGTTCGGTTGCCCTCTCTGCATTAAATACTATTTTTCCAACGGCGGCCCCGGGGGATGCTGCAAGGCCTTTTGCAATAAGTTCAGCACTCTTTTTTGCCTCAGCACTTAGTTGTTTGTGTAAAAGTTGGTCTAATTGCTCGGCTTTTACGCGAAGTACTGCTTCTTCTTTTGAAATTATTTTTTCATTTGCCATATCCACTGCAATTTTTACTGCTGCTTGCGCTGTTCTTTTTCCGCTTCTTGTTTGCAATAAGTAGAGTTTTCCTTTTTCAAATGTGAATTCAAAATCCTGGACTTCTCTATAATGGGATTCGAGCTTTTCATAAATTTTTATGAGTTCTGCATAAACTTTTGGGTGTGTTTTTTTCATCTCATCAATCGGTTGCGGTGTGCGGATGCCTGCAACTACATCTTCTCCTTGCGCGTTTACCAAAAATTCGCCGTAGTGTTCTTTTTGCCCAGTAGCTGGATTTCTCGTAAATGAAACCCCAGTGCCAGAATCATCACCCATATTTCCAAATACCATTGCCTGAACATTTACAGCAGTGCCAGCATCTGAACGCAAATTGTGTATTCTTCTATAAGAGATTGCCCTAGCAGAGTTCCAGGAATCAAATACTGCATTTATCCCCATTTCAAGCTGCTCTATTGGCTCATCTGGAAATGATTTGCCTTTCTCTTTTTTTACAAGTTCTTTGTATTTTTGAACAACATCTTTTAGATCATCTGCGTTAAGCTCTGTGTCAAATTTTACTCCGAGCGATTCTTTTTTTGAGTGGATTATGTGCTCGAATTTGGAGTGGTCAATTCCCATTACCACATCGCCAAACATATTGATAAAGCGCCTATAGGAATCGTATGCTGCGCGCGGATTTTTTGTAAGCGCTGCAAAACCTTCAACTGTTTTATCATTCATTCCCAAATTCAGGACTGTATCCATCATTCCCGGCATTGAAACATATGAACCTGAGCGCACTGAAACAAAGAGTGGGTTTTTTGGGTCGCCAAATTTTTTGCCCATTTTCTTTTCAAGTTTTAAAAGAGCTGTTTTTATTTGTGCATCAAGGCCTGTTGGCCATTTTTTGCCAAGAGAGTAGAATTCTTTACAAGCTTGGGTTGTCACTGTAAAGCCATAGGGGACTTTGAGGCCTGCATTTGTCATTTCAGCTAGCTGCGCGCCCTTATTACCCAGAACAAATTGTGCTTCTTCGGTATTTGGGTTTTTGCTCTCATCGAATAAGTACACATATTTTGCCACAACGCTCACCTCAAGATAATAATTCCATTTAATGAATTGGAAGCAAAAACATTTAAAAAACAGTGAACTAGGTTATGCTTTACATATTTCAATAAGCATATGTGGATGCGCAAATAATTGGGCGGAAGTTATCCTTAACTAAAACAATCACGCAACTTTGGGTTCGTTGTGTTCCTCATTATCCTCGATAACTTGTCCCATTGACCTATTGTCATATTCCACTGCGCTTTTGGAAGAACTGTATTTCCTATACAAATCCAAAAGCAATACCGCCTTCTTTGAAGTAATGCCCCTTGCCATTGCAGAGGTTTCCATGTCAATCCCTCTACCAAGATCACTTAGTAGCCCTAGCAGCTTTCTTGAATCCCCCTCGCTTATTTTCATTTCAAAAGCAAGTGTTTCCCGAATAAAATCCGGCGCAAGGCTTCTTATTATTCTGTCGTAAATATAGCTTTTCAGCTGTCTGCCCTTGTCTACCCGATAGGCGTTCATAACCAAAGGGAGTTTGTTAAGAACATAATCTTGGAAAGCTTCGCGCTTCTGCGTATTAAAAGTGTGCAGCCTGCCAGCGTCCCTTATTGCAGACATCACAAGCCGATAGTTGTCTGAGATCCATTTCGATTGGATTGCAGAGTATGGAATTGCCTTTTTTTTACGGCCAACTATCTGAGGCACATAGAACCCGGCATCATTCAAGTGCCTTTTGACTCTACGTATATATTCTTCAGAACGCCCTATTTTTGCAACAATATCCCTTGTCGGCAAAAGCGGATTTTGAATTATTAATGAAGTCGCTTCCATTCTTTTTTCCCGGGCCTTTTTTGAGATTGCGACCCGCGGCCCAATATCACGGCCAATGAGGCCTTTCGCACGCATTGTGGATGCCATTACTTTAGCGCTTTTATAAGAGGTTTTATGTCCGGAGTTTTCCAGGGCGGACATTACACGTTTCCACGAATGTCCAGCACTAATGCCACGGTAGATTATACTACTCGCCGTGCCTGGCTTTGGAAATTTTACCCGCATAAACAATGAATGCAAATTGTGGTTTATTATGTTTCCTTTTATCGGCGCGCTATTGCCTCTAGTTTGCCATTCAGGGTTGCGACCTTGAGCCCAAGTAGATATCCGGAGTGAAGAGGAAAATCCAGTTCAAATGTGTACTCGTGCAGACCTTTCTGAGGTTTTTGCTCTATTCTTTTCATCACTTCAAGTGCAGCCTCTCTTTCCAAATCCGGATGGCTTCTACCTGTTCTTATTTTTGAAATATCTGAAAATGCACGCAAAAGCGCGAGGACCCCTTTTTTGTCTTTATGATATTTTTTGGTAAGTTCTGTTGCAATTTTAATCCTTCTGAGCGCCTCATCCGATTTTTCAGGGCTTGTAAGGGCTTGCATTAGGATTTTTTTCTCGCGAATAGTGATGAGTTTTGAATTCAAAAAAATAGTGCTATTTGCATTAATTTCTACTGGTAGAGTAGAGCTTGGTTTGAAGTTTATTTTTATTTTTCTTTTCCCTCGCCCTCTATTCCTTGCCCAATCCATAAAAATATGATAGTGAAAGAATTCTTAAACTCTTTTCATCTTCCCACCAGTTTTAATTGCTTTTCCAAGAAAAAGTAGTTATGAAAAGGCAAATAATCGGAATTACAGGAAGAAAAATCAACCCACTTGCAAGGAAAGCGGCAAAATTGGCAATTGGAATTTTGCAGAAGAGGAATATTGCATTTGAAGTCGATTCGAATTTTTTAAAATCCAAAAGTTCAAAGCCGCTGCAAAAATTCAGATCAGGTATTGTGCTCTCTTTTGGCGGGGATGGGACACTTTTACAGGTATTTCGCGAACTTAAAAAAAATTCCTCGGTAGTGGGGATTAATTGCGGAAGCCGCGGGTTTTTGCAATCATTCCATCACAGCGAAATTGAATTTGCTCTTCAAAAAGTTCTCAGTGGGAGATTAAAGTTTGAAGAGCGCGCGCGAATTGTTGCAAAAATTGACGGTAAAGTTGTTGGGCAGGCACTAAATGAGGTGTTAATTGTCCCGGCAAAAGCCGGAAGGCTTCTCAAATACAAGCTAAAAATCGGCACTGAACAGAGGTATGAATCAGGGGACGGTTTAATTGTTGCAACTCCTACAGGTTCAACAGCGCACGCCCTATCTGCCGGCGGCCCAATTGTAAAAGGCAATGCGAAGGTGTTTGTTGTGGTTAGCATGAACCCTGTTGATTGGTCGCATCGCCCATTGATTATCAATGACCATGAAAAGGTGCTAGTGTATGAATTTGAAAAGGGGAAAGCGCAAGCCATTATTGATGGGCAGCAGAGGTTTTCTATTAAAAAGAAAGTTGAGATTTTGAAAGGGCGGCCGGTTAGGCTTGCCCGAAAATATTAATGGCTGCCTACTTGCCTTTTGATTTCAACAAATTCTTCAGGGCCGACTTTTTCAAAAGTGAGTTTTGCATTTAAGCCTTTTACACTCCCTGTTTTGGGCAATGCAATTGTGATCTCATGCAATGAGCCATTGACAGCAGTTGTTGGCACTGATTTGAGTTGCGTGTGAATCTGCCTTGCAACGTGCAAATCAAAGGACTCATTTGCCTTTTCATGTTTGAACTTCTTAGCGCTCACCATACGATCTGATGTTTTTATGAAATATACTGTATATCCAGATTTTCTTCGCTCATATTCAAAATATTGAACGCCGCGTGGAGTAACCAAACGAAATGAGTGCAATGCACCTTCATCTTTTTTTCCAAGCTTCTCATTGAGCAAACGTTGGATTACTGAACTGCCAGGGAGAAGTTTAGTGCGATGATTATATTGGCTATTAGGCCTAAATGGCATAGGATAAGAACGACTGGGATTAATTAAAACTTTTGCCAAATCAGCAGAGGGTCTTGCTTGCAGCAAGATGAATTACTACTACATAAACCACTTCTATTTTATTCGTCAAAAGCCAATTTTAAGATGGACAAAAGTCGTAAGGTTTATATACTGCTTTTGGCACAAAAGAAGAAAATGAACTCGCACACGTCAACAAAGGACATGATAAAAACAGGGATTGCAAAGAAGAAGATGAGGCTCAAAATCGTGCAGCACTATTTGGCCTCAAATTCGCACAATTCCTACTAAAACCCCTAAAATTCTTCTATTGTTGTATTGGATAGTGTTTCGCATGAAGACATCTAAGGTATCAAAATTTTATGAAAAGGGCCTCAAAGACCGATTAGCAGTACTCAAAGAATTTGCTGATTTGAGCGATGAGGAAGTTCGCCAGTTAGAAAAGTACGGGGCGCTTGATTTTGAAACTGCAAATAGGATGGTTGAAAATGTAGTGGGCGCATTCTCCTTGCCCCTTGGAATTGCCACTAATTTTACAATAAATGGCAAAGAATATTTGGTTCCCTTTGCAACTGAAGAACCTAGCGTAATTGCAGCGGCAAGCAATGCTGCAAAGCTCTCGGAAGGATTTGAATCAATTGCATCTGAACCTATAATGATTGGGCAAATACAAGTGGTTGGAATAAAAGACCCCAAAAAAGCAATTGAAAATGCCCTTGCCTGCCAAAAGGAAATCTTAGAGAAGGCAAATTTAGCGGATTCGACCCTTGTAAAATTTGGTGGCGGGGCAAAAAAAATCGAGGGGCATGAAATTTCAACCCCGCGCGGAAAAATGGCTATCTTCCATTTGCTAGTTGATGTGAGAGATGCAATGGGCGCAAATGCAGTGAACACTATGTGCGAGAGAATTTCCCCTCTACTTGAAAAAATTACAGGAGGAAAAGTGCTCTTGAGAATAATCAGCAACCTAGCAGTGCACAGAACAGTGAAGGCAAAAAGCGTTTGGAAAAAAGAGCAACTAGGAGAACAGGCTATTGAAAATATTCTTGATGCTTATGAATTTGCGGCAAATGATCAGTTCCGCGCATGCACACACAATAAGGGGATAATGAATGGGATTGATGCGGTTGTTATTGCTACCGGGAATGATTTTCGCGCAGTTGAAGCTGGCGCTCACACATTTGCCTCGCACTCCGGAAAATATTTACCCCTTACAAAATATTACAAGGACAAAAACGGGGACCTAATTGGCGAAATTGAATTGCCACTGGCAGTAGGTTTAGTTGGGGGCGCAACAAAAACCCACCCTTTGGCAAAAATAAATATAAAACTTCTTGGAGTTAAAAGCGCAAACGAACTTGGGCAAATTATTGCAGCCGTGGGGCTTGCACAAAATTTTGCAGCACTTCGCGCGCTTGCAACTGAAGGGATACAAAAAGGGCACATGAGGCTCCATGCAAAAAATATTGCAATGACGGCCGGCGCAAACGCCAAATCGGTTGAGAGGGTTGCTGGGCAGATGATTTCTGAGGGAAAAATTAGTGTTTCGCGCGCAAAAGAAATACTTGAGGCAAAATAATGAATTTTGGGAAAACGCAAGATGGCAGTGAAGTGAATGAAATGTTTGGCAAACTAACCGAGAAGATAATTTATAAGCTTAGCCCGCCTATGGGAATTAAGGAGGTGGAGAAATGAACCAAATGGCAAAAGACGTTGTAAAGTACGCGTTCATTTTTTTGCTAATATACGCAATTTTTGGCTACATCAATCAGATCTTGCCGCGGGAGACAATAAAATCATTCACGGCACTTGAAATAATTCTGAGCGCAGTCATATTTGCAGCAATCGTATTCGTGCTGCTCAAAATCAAATATCCGTTCTCCGGGGTTGCAAAATGAACCCAGGAATTGTTGGCTACGGGGCATATGTCCCCCGCAAGCGAATAACAGTTGAGGAAATTGCGCGCGTTTGGAAAAAGGACGGGCGCAAAATATCCTCAGGGCTTGGGGTTAAAGAAAAAGCCCTTGGGTCTTGGGATGAGGATAGCGCCACAATTTCAGTGGAAGCTGGCCGCAATGCCCTCGAAGTTGCAAAAATTAACCCGGAGCATATTGATGCAATATATGTAGGTTCTGAATCCCACCCCTACGCTGTAAAAACCACTTCTTCAATTGTTGGGGAAGCTCTAAATGTTGGGCAGGAGTATATGTGCGCTGACCTTGAATTTGCATGCAAAGCCGGAACTGCCGGGCTTCAAATTGTATATGGGTTTTCAAAAGCAAAAATGATCCGCTACGGCCTTGCAATTGGGGCTGATACCGCGCAAGGACGTCCGGGGGACGCGCTTGAATTTACAGCTGGGTCCGGGGGTGCTGCTTTTATTGTTGGGGATAAAAAAGAGGAAATAATAGCAGAAATTGATGACACTTATTCATTTACAACTGATACTCCTGATTTTTGGAGGCGCCAGCACGCAGAATTTCCGCGCCATGCCGGAAGATTTACAGGTGAACCCGCATACTTTCGCCACGTACTTAGCGCTTCAAAAAACATGATGAAAAAGGGCGGAATGGAAGCAAAAGATTTTGACTTTGCAATTTTCCACCAACCAAACGGCAAATTCCCAATGAGGGCTGCAAAAATACTTGGGTTTGATGAAAAGAAAATCGCGCAAGGGCTCTTAACGCCACATATCGGAAACACTTATTCAGGGGCTTCAATGGCGGGGCTTGCTAGCGTTCTTGATGTTGCAAAACCCGGAAACAAAATCCTAATGACATCCTATGGATCCGGGGCTGGGTCTGACTCATTTATACTAACGATTACAAAAAATATTGAAAAGAAGCGCGC
>C687J35174_10004353_pt1 | contig 19037 bp, 18 predicted proteins | sample RifCSPhighO2_01_FD_35174 | JGI IMG/M metagenome (IMG submission 35174) | reverse complement strand
GGTGTACCAGTTGTTCTGCCAAGAGCATTGCTGGGTAGCTAAGTTGGGAAGGGATAAGCGCTGAAAGCATATAAGCGCGAAACCCCCTCCAAGATGAGAACTCTTAGATTTCCCGAAGATTACGGGATTGATAGGCTCCAGGTGTAAGCTCAGTAATGAGTTCAGCCGAGGAGTACTAATAAATCATTCAATTTTTTAGCGTAAGATAGATACAGATTTTATGTATTTTGAAATTAGAAGCGGTTTTTCGAGAATTTTGTAAGACGGCTATATCAAAGGTGCTCCACCTGTTCCCATTCCGAACACAGAAGTGAAATCCTTTAGAGCCGATGGTAGTATCATAGATGCGAGAGTAGGTCGCCGTCTTACAAAGTTCTCGAGAGATATATTTCAGGACGATTTTTAAATCGTCCTGTTTTATTTGCATAAAACAAGGTTGAGGGGTAAAATAACATACTAAACTAGTTATTCTATATGAACGTTTTTTTAACCAAACCCAACAAAAAAGTATTCCCCAAAGTTTTAATTGTAATTATTATTTTTGTTTTTATAGCAATATTAAATTTATTCCAAAATCAATTTAAAAACTTTTTTTATTTTGTTTCAGAACCATTACAAAAAACATTTTGGAAAACAGGTGGTAATACTTCTAATATTTTTGTATCATTTTTAGAAACAAGTAAACTTGCAGAAGTAAATAAAGAACTCAATATAAAAAATCAAGAATTATTACAAGAAATAAGTACTTTACAAAATGAAAAAATGGAGAACCAAGCTCTAAAAGAAATTGTTAATATTGAACAAGAAAAAAAGTTTCAATTAATTTTAGCAGATGTAATGGGCGTAGATAGTTATCAAGATTATATTTTAATTGATAAGGGTTCAGAAAATGGAATTTCAGAAAATATGCCCGTTATAAACTCACAAAAAGTTCTTTTTGGAAAGGTTTTTAAGGTTTACAAAAACTATTCAAAAGTAATGTTAATTTCTAACAAAAACAACACCTTAAATATTAAAATACAAAAAGACGATACATTATCTCCTCCAATTTACGGTCTTGTGAGAGGAGAAAATAATTTTACAGCAATATTAGATACAGTTCCATTAGACCGTGAAATAAAAAATGAAGATGTATTAATAACATCTTCATTAGAGGGCACTTTTCCTCGCGACCTTTTAGTTGGTAAAATTACAGAGGTGCAAAAAGACGATTTAAAACCATTTCAAACAGCAAAAATTGAGTTATTTTTCAATCTAAAACAGGCAGATAAACTATTTATTATAAGCGACTATAAAGTGGAAAATTAAATGTGGATCAAATTATTAATTATATTTTTATTATTTAGTTTACTGGCAATATTGCAAACCAGTTTTTTAACTCATTTTAATATAGCCCAAACTAGTCCAAACTTAATTTTTATTTTATTTTATTTAATAGTTTTTTTTGAAAATTCGCAAAAATATATTCAAGGAATATTTTCAGCCATTATGGCTGGATTTTTTTTAGATATTCTTTCATTATTATATTTTGGAACATCATTTATTTACCTGCTTATTATTACATTTATTTTAAAATACATTCTTGACTTATTAAATAACAATAAAGGCGAGTACCAGATTATTCATTTTACCGCTTTGTTTACCATATTTTTTATTATTTATAATTTATTGCATCTAACGCCTGTTTTTAGCCGATTTTTTTTAATTGAAATAACTTATAATTTATTCTTTGCTATTTTAGGTTTCTATATTTATAAAAAGTTTAAGCTGTATGCCTAATTTCAACTACAAAGTAAAAAATTCAAGTGGAAATATAGAAACCCATGAAGTTTTCTTGGATAATTTGGCAAGAAAAAAAGAAGAAGAGTTGGGCATTTCAGAAAAAAAATTAGAAGTTCTTTTAAAAGAAAGAATAATTTATGCAATTTTTTTAATTTTTTTATTGGTAGTTTTAACTTTTTTTGTAAAAACTTTTTATTTACAGGTGGTTGAAGGAAAAAAGCTTTTTACTTCAGCCCAAAACAATAAAGGAAGAATTAGCTTAATAAGGCCAGAAAGAGGCATAATATACGACAGAAATTTAAAAAAACTGGTTTCAAATTCGCCAGTTTTTGACTTAGTTTGCGATAGGAGAAGTTTTAATTCTTCTGTGCCCGAGGCGGTTAAAAACATTGAAGAACTTGCTATTATTGTGGGCAAAGACCCAGAAGTTTTAAAAAAAGAAATAGAAACATCAATAGAATCACAAATTTTAGTTTTTCAAAATATTCCTTACGAAAAATTACTTGTTTTAGAAACAAGAATTAATGAATTTTTAGGATGTAAAATTGAGAAAAACACAGTTCGCGACTATGTTTTTGGTGAGTCATTTTCACATATACTGGGTTATACAGGCAGAATTAATCAAGATGAGTTAGATAATTCTAGCAATTATGCAGTTAACGATTATATTGGAAAGCAAGGAATTGAAAAATATTATGAAGATTTTTTAAGGGGTATATCGGGTAAACTTGAAGAAGAAAAAAATGTTGTGGGTATAAAATTTAATGAAAAAGTATTACTGGAACCAGAATCCGGAAAAAATTTAGTTTTATCTATTGACTCAAATCTTCAAAACAAAATTTATGATGAATTAAAAAAAGGAATTGAAAAAATAAATGCAAAAAAAGGGGCGGCCGTAGCTTTAGATCCGAGAACTGGCCAAGTTTTAGCATTGGTTTCTTACCCTTCTTATGATGATAATCTTTTTTCAAAAGGAATTTCAAAAGAAGATTTTGATAAAATACAAAATAACTCATCAAACCCTTTATTTAATAGGGTTATATCGGCGCAGTACCCAGTAGGGTCCACAATAAAACCTTTTATAGCCTCTGGCGCTTTGCAGGAAAAGTTAATTTCTCCAGATAAAAAAATATTAGATAATGGTTTTATTGAAATTCGCAGTAAATATGACCCAAGTGTAGTTTACCGCTTTGCCGGAGTAGTGCCTCATGGTTGGGTAGATATGAGGGGAGCTATTGCGGTTTCTTCAAATATTTATTTTTATACGATTGGTGGCGGTTATGGCGACCAGCAAGGTTTAGGACCAACAAGAATCAAAAAGTATCTTGAACTTTTTGGATGGGGCGAAAAAACAGGCATTGATATTCCAGGTGAGTTTTTGGGTTTTGTGCCTTCTCCTGAATGGAAAAAACAAACTAAAAATGAATTATGGTGGGATGGCGACACATACAACCTTTCTATTGGGCAATCCGACCTTAAAGTAACTCCTTTGCAAGTTGCAACGGCTTACGGCGCAATAGCCAATGGGGGAACATTGTATAAACCACAAATTGTGCAAAAAGTTATTGATGGCGAGGAATTTCAGCCAGAAATTATAAGAGATAATTTTATTGATGCAAAAAATCTGCAAATTGCCAGAGAAGGAATGAGAGATGCCGTAATTTATGGTTCTTCTGTAACTTTAAATAGTTTACCAGTAAAAGTTGCATCAAAAACAGGCACTGCCGAAACTTCTCGAAAAGGTTATTACAATGCCTGGGTTTCAGCTTTCGCTCCCTATGAAAACCCAGAAATAGTTTTAGTAACCACCATTGAAGATGTGCAGGGTTTGGGGGCGGCAACTTTGCCAATTGCAAAAGAAGTTTTAAGTTGGTATTTTTCTAAAAAATAAGATAATATAATTAAATAGAATATATGCCAACAATAGAAGAATTAAAAAAAGTAAGAATCCAAAAGTTAAAAGCTATTGAATCAGCGGGGCTTTTGGCTTATCCTTCAGAATCAAAAAAAACTCATTTAATAAGTGAGGCAATTGATGGTTTTTTGAAGTTATCAAAATCTAAAAAAAGCATAGTGTTGGCTGGAAGAATAATGGCATTGAGGGGGCATGGAGGAGCAACTTTTTTAGATATTAACGATGGTTCTGGAAAAATTCAAGGATTAATTAAAGAAGATAAATTGGGTGAAAAGGGATATAAGTTTTTTATAGACCATTTTGATATTGGTGACTTTATAGAAATTAAAGGCATTTTATTAGAAACAAAAAAAGGAGAAAAAACTATTGAGGCAGAAGATTACAAAATGTTGGCTAAGTCACTTTTACCATTGCCAGAAAAATGGCACGGCCTACAAGATATTGAAGAGAGGTTAAGGAAAAGATATTTAGATATTTTATTTAATCCAGAAGTTAAAGAAATAATAAAAAAAAGAGCTGTTTTTTGGAATTCTATGAGAGAATTTTTAACTGAAAAAGGGTTTTTAGAAGTTGAAACTCCAGTTTTAGAAACAATTACCGGAGGCGCCGATGCCAAACCTTTTACAACTCATCACAATGCTTTAAATCTTGATGTGTATTTACGAATTTCAATGGGTGAACTTTGGCAAAAAAGGTTAATGGTTGCTGGTTTTGAAAAAACATTTGAAATTGGCAGGCAATTTAGAAATGAAGGAATGGATGCGGAACATTTGCAAGATTACACTCAAATGGAATTTTATTGGGCATATGCCGATTATAAAAAAGGAATGCAGTTAGTTGAAGAAATGTACAAATATGTAATAAAAAAAACATTTGGCACATTAAAATTTAAAATTAAAAATTTTAATGTGGACTTTGGCAAAAAATGGGAAATATACGACTACTCAACTTTAATAAATAAATACGCAAAAATAAATATTTTTGAGGCAAGTTTGCCCGAAATGGAAAAACAGCTTATAAAGTTGGGAATCAATTATGATAAAAACGGGTTCAACAAAACAAGAGCCATTGATAACTTATGGAAATATTGCAGAAAAAATATTGCAGGTCCCGGTTTTTTAATAAACTTGCCAATCGATGTTTCGCCTTTAGCTAAAAGAGATACAAAAAACGAAAAAATAGCGCAAAGGTTTCAAGTTATTTTAGCTGGTTCTGAAAATGGAAATGGGTACTCAGAGCTTAATAATCCAATTGACCAAGCCGAAAGATTTAAAGAACAGCAAAAATTAAGAGAGCAGGGCGACCAAGAAGCCCAAATGTTTGATCATGATTTTGTGGAGGCATTAGAATATGGCATGCCACCAACTTGCGGATTTGGAGTTTCAGAAAGATTATTCAGCTTTTTGCTAGATAAACCAGCTCGAGAGTGCCAAATTTTTCCGTTAATGAAGCCCAAAAATTATGATATTTCAGTTTCTGATGAAATTAAACTTAGTGATGAAAATAGTATGAAATAGAAAAATATTTATAATTATTATTAAGTTGTTAAAAAAAAATATGGGGTTTATTGGTGGGTTTTTTATATTTGTTATAATAACGGTTTGCTTAACTTTATGGTCTTATGGAAGTAAAGAGTAATTCTATCTTATAAAGTTCTCAATTCAACGGAGACTTAAAATAATATGAAAAAGGTTTTGGTTTTTGGAACATTTGACGGACTGCATAAAGGGCATAAGAATTTTTTCCGACAAGCCAAGGAATATGGTGACCATTTGGTTGTCGTAGTAGGGTGCGATTCTACGATATTAAAAACCAAAAACAGAATACCAAAATTTAATGAACAAGAAAGATTAAAAGCAGTGCAGGAATGTGGTTTAGTAAATGAAGCAAGGTTGGGGAATGATTGTAATAATCCTTACAAAGTAATTGAAGAAATTAAGCCCAATATTATTTGTTTAGGATACGACCAAACCCATTTTGTAGATAAATTAGCTGAAAAAATAAAAGAAATGGTACTAAATATAGAAGTAAAGAGATTAAAAGCATATAAACCAGAAATTTATCATTCGTCATTAATTAATAATTAAAATATGCTTGATATTAACAAAATAAGAAACAATAAAGAAGAAGTCAAAAAATCTCTTTTAAAAAGATTGAAAGAAGAAGATTTTAATTTAGATGAAATTATTCAATTAGATAATGATAGAAAAAGTCGCTTGACAACAGTTGAAAAATTAAAAGCGGAGAGAAATACAAACTCTAAAACAAAACCAACTCCCGAAATTATTGAGAAAATGAAAACTATTGGAAATGAGATTAATAGATTAGATCAAGAGATTAAACAAATAGAAGAAACATTAAAGAGAGAATTATCGGCATTACCCAATATTGTTGCCGATGATGTAGTTGCAGGAGAAAAAGAAAATAATAAAGTTTTAAAACAATTTGGCAAAAAGCCAAGCTTTAAGTTCCAATATAAAGACCACGTGCAACTGGCGGAAGATTTAAACCTTATTGATTATAAACGGGGGGCAAAAATGTCTGGTTCTGGGTTTTGGGTATATAAAGGCGATGGTGCTGTTTTAGAATGGGCTTTGTTGAATTATTTTATTGATTTTCACAGGAAAAATAAATACACTTTTTTACTACCACCATACTTACTAACTGAGGAATCAGCGTACACTTCTGGGCATTTGCCAAAATTCAAAGATGACTTGTATTGGACACAAGATAAGTTATGTCTTAATGCCACCTCAGAAATGATGGTGGGGAATTATCATAGAGAAGAAGTATTAGATGAAAAATCATTGCCACTGAAATATTTTTCTTATTCGGCTTGTTTTAGACGAGAAGCTGGTAGTTATAGAACTGAAGAACGGGGAATGGTGCGAGGTCATCAATTTAATAAAGTAGAAATGTTTCAATTTACATTGCCAAAAGATTCTTCTAAAGCATTTGATGAAATATTAAGAAATGTTGAAAAATTAACCACAGGTTTAGGTCTGCACTTTCAATCGTCATTATTATCAGCTGGAGATACCAGCTCAGCCATGGCAAAAACAGTAGATATAGAAGTTTGGATACCAAGTATGAATATTTATAAAGAAGTTAGTAGCATATCAAATGCTTTAGATTACCAGGCAAGGAGAGGAAATATAAAATATAAAGATAGTAAAACGCAAAAAAATGAATTTGTTCACACTTTAAATGGGTCTGGGTTAGCCACGAGCCGTTTGATTCCGGCAATATTGGAGCAATTTCAGCAAAAAGATGGAAGTGTTAAAATTCCAAAAGTATTGCAAAAATATACTGGATTTAAAATGATTAAAGCAAAGAAAAAATGACAGAACAAAAGGTTTTTGTTAAAAATATTGAAATAAATTATAAAATTTTNAAAAAAGAACCCGCCATTGAAAATAAAGCATTCTTAATTTTACACGGATGGGGGTCTGAATCTGACAGGTGGCAAAAAATTGGAGAAGAACTTTCAGAACACGGTTTTACGGTAATTGTTCCAGATATGCCCGGTTTTGGTAAAAGCGAAACTCCAAAAATAGCATGGAACTTTAATAATTATGTTGGTTTTGTTCAAGATTTTACTAAAATTTTAAATTTGGAAAATTTTTATTTATTAGGCCATTCTTTTGGCGGAGCCGTATCAGTTAAAGTTGCCGTAGATGCTCCTCAGAAAATAAATAAGCTATTTTTGGTATCTTGCGCTTATATGAGAAAAAAAACATTAATGAAAAAGGTTTTAGCCAAAATATCAAAAGTTGTAAAAGTTTTTTCTTTTTTGCCATATTATTTATTAGTAAGAAAAGCTTTTTATAAGTTTATTATTAAAAAGAGTGATTATATTTATACAAAAGGAATAATGAAAGAAACCTACCTAAAAATAATATCAGAAGATTTGTCGTGCCACTTATCTTTTATTAAGGTTCCCACTGTTATTATTTGGGGCGATAAAGATGAATCTACGCCGGTAAAAAATGCTTATTTTATAAATCAAAAAATAAAAAATTCAAAATTAGTAATTATCTCTGGCGCTGGTCATAATTTAAACCAAAAAGAACCAGAAATTTTAGTAAAAGAAGTTTTAGGTAATATGAGTTTATCTCAATAATAAAATGTTTTTAATTTTAAGCATTCTTTGGTTTATTAGAACATCAAAGCACGTTTTATTCTGGCTTTATTTGTGGCAACTAAAAGAATATCATATGGGCCGTTTTTTGGATCACTTTAAAACCCAAAAAGGTCAAAGATTGGTTTTAAACCCATTACAAAGTTTTAAAATATTATTAACTATACTTTTTCTTTTAGATAATATTGTATTTGTTTGGGTTTTACTTTTATTTTATTTTATTGAATCATTCTTATTTTTCAGAGCAATTTTTAATAAAAGAGCTAAAACACCAAAATTAACCGGAAAAACTGTCTTTTTAATATTATTTTCTTTTTTAGTAATTATTTTGTTCCCAATAATTTTATATGTGTTTGAGCAAAATGTTGTTCAATTTACTTTATACCTTTTAGTTTTTGATATTTTAACTCCAATTATTATTACTGCGGTTGTTTTTTTATTTCAACCATTAGTAATATTATTAAGAAATAACACTATAAGAAAAGCCACCAATAAACTTAAAAATTTAAAATTAGTAAATGACGGCCTAGTTGTTGTGGGCATTACGGGTAGTTATGGCAAAACATCAACTAAAGAATTTTTATCTACAATTCTTTCACATAAATTTAATGTTTTAAAAACAGAAAAACACCAAAATTCTGAAATTGGAATATCACAATGTGTTTTAAATAATTTAAATAAAGATCACGAAGTTTTTGTGGTTGAAATGGGTTCTTATAATAAAGGTGGAATAAAATTATTATCTGACATTGTAAATCCCAAAATTGGAATTGTTACCGGAGTTAATGAACAGCACTTGGCTCTTTTCGGTTCATTGAATAATTTACTTTCAGCTGAAGGCGGTAGGGAATTGGCTCAAACTTTGCCAAAAGACGGACTTTTAGTTTTAAATGGTGACAATAAATATTGTTTAGACCTTTATAAAAAAACCGATACTAATATAGAAAAGAAAGTTTATACACTTTCAAACGATAGAATAAATTCAGATATATGGGCAAACGAAATTACAGTAAAAAAAGATTCTATTTCTTTTGTGGTTTTAACTAAAGAAAAAGAAATGGTTCCTTTCAGTATAAATGTTTTAGGTAAACAAAATATTCAAAATATTTTAGCGGCAATTTTAGTGGCTAAGCACTTGGGTATGAGTTTTGATGAAATTATTGAAGCTTCAAAAGAAATTAAACAAGAAAAGGGTGGCATATTATTAAGAAATGGAAAACACGGAGTTGATATAATAGATTCTTCTCATTCTTCAAATCCAAACGGAGTTATTGCCGACTTAGAATATTTAAGTATTTTTCCCAAAAAGAAGGCAATAATTATGCCATGTTTAATTGAATTAGGTGAAAAATCGGCTGAAATTCATCAAAAAATAGGCAGAAAAATAGGTAAAATATGCGATATTGCAGTAATTACAACCAAAGAAATGTTTGAAGCAGTTAAAAAGGGAGCAGTTGAATCGGGTATGAAAGAAAAAAACATTGTATTTTGTGATAATCCAGAAGAAATACTAACAAGAATATCAATTTTTTGCACTAATGGCGATGCGGTGCTTTTAGAAGGTAGAGTGCCAGAAAAATTAATTTCAAACCTTTAATATGGTGGAAATAAGGATATTTTTCAACGCCCGCCAAACCCACGGCCAGCCCGAATTGAAAAATATCCTTATTTCCACCCAAACATAGTTCTAATAAATGATTTTTAAAAACCGCTTTAGACCAATTTCAATTTCTTTGTCGCCAAACATAGAGCCCGATGATGTTGGGCTTGTTTTGAAACTAATTTTTTCTCCTTGGAAGTGGAAAAACCCTTCGAAGAACTCAGGGCAGGGGGAAAATGTAATTGAAAAGTTAGAAGGTGAATTTAAAAAATATATTGGCGTAAAATATGCTTTTTCTTTTAATAGTGGTAGAAGCGCTCTTTATGCAATTTTAAAAGTTCTTAATTTGCCTAAAAATACAGAAGTTTTATTACAGGCATTTACATGTAACGCTGTACCAAATCCTATTTTATGGGCAGAATTAAATCCTGTTTATGTGGATTGTGATAATGATTTTAATATTAATATTGCCTCTTTACGCGAGACCTTGCAAAGCAATAAAGATTCCAAAGTTTTAATACTTCAGCATACATTTGGTTTACCAGCAAATATGAATGAAGTTTTAGATATTGTGCAACAAAACGGTTTAATCTTAATTGAAGATTGCGCTCATGCGCTTGGAGCCGAATTCAATGGTCAAAAAGTTGGTTCATTTGGCAAAGCCGGTTTTTTTAGTTTTTCAAGAGATAAAGTAATTTCTTCTGTTTATGGCGGTATGGTTGTTACGAGTGACGATGAAGTAGGAGAAAGCCTTCGACAAGCTCAGGCCGATTTTGGCATGCCAAATCGTTTTTGGATTTTTCAGCAGTTATTGCACCCAATTTTATTAAACTTTATAATTTTACCAATTTATAATTTTTTAGATTTAGGGAAAATATTTTTAGTTTTATCTCAGTTACTTCATATTTTATCAAAAGCAGTACATTATAAAGAAAAAAGGGGATTGCGGCCAGATTATTTTCCAAAGGCATTGCCAAACGCATTAGCTATAATGTCTCTTAATCAGTTTTATAAATTAAATAAATTCAATAATCATAGAAAAAAAATTGCTGAATTTTATTATCAAGAACTGCAGAACACACAATTTATTTTACCAGAACCCTTCGACTTATCTCAGGGCAAGAAAAATATTTTTTTAAGATTTACAGTAAAACATCCAAATGCCCATGAAATTATTTATGATGCCTGGCACAAAGAAAATATATTATTGGGGGATTGGTACACATCAGTTATAGCGCCAGCTGACACAAAATTAGACCAAATGCATTACAAGATGGGAAGTTGCCCTAAGGCCGAAAAATTATCAAAAATAACATTAAATTTGCCAACACATATTAATATTTCTATGAAAGAAGCGCAAAGAATCGTTGATTTTATAAAAAGATGGAAATAATAGAAATTAATAATAAACAAGAGTGGGAAGATTTTCTTTTAGAATGTGAAGAAAAAAGTTTTTTGCAGTCTTTTAACTGGGGCGAATTTCAAATAAAAGAAAAAAATAAAATATGGAGGCTAGGGATTATGTCAGATAACAAATTAATAGCAATAGCGCTAGTGATTAAGTTTTCTGCAAAGAGAGGAACTTTTTTATTTATTCCACATGGCCCAGTATTAGTTAATAAATTTAATGAAAAGAGCAACAAAGAAATTTTAGAATTATTATTAGTATACTTAAAGAATATTGCAAAAGAGGAAAAAGTAAGTTTTATAAGAGTATCTCCTATAATATTAAAGACTCAAGACAACGAAAATATATTTTTAGATTTAGGATTTAGGCAGTCTCCTATACATACACATCCTGAAGTGACTTGGGAGCTAGACATTACTTTACCAGAAAATGATTTACTAATGGGTATGCGTAAAACTACAAGGTATTTGATTAAGCAGGCTAAGAATAATAAAGATATTCAGATTATAAAAAGTACCGATATAAAAGATTTAGAATTATTTAAATCTGTATATAAAGAAACTGCCAAAAGACATAACTTTAGTGCTTTTGCTAATGAATATTTAAATAGTGAATTGGAAGTTTTTTTAAAGGATAAACAGATCATGATTTTTTTAGGAAAATATAAAGAGGAGGTTGTTTCTGCTGCAATTTTTGTATTTTGGCAGGGAACTTGCTTTTACCATCATTCAGGATCCCTTTCAAAACATAATAAAATTCCAGTTTCTTATTTATTACAGTGGGAAGCCATAAAAGAAGCAAAAAATAGGGGATGTAATGTTTATAATTTTTGGGGTATAGCACCAGATATCTTTAATGACAAAGATTTTAAAAAATCAAAACATCCATGGGCTGGATTATCATTATTTAAAATGGGATTCGGCGGACAAAGAAAAGAATATGTTAAAACTCAGGACTTTATTATTTCTAAAAAATATTGGTTAAATTATATAATAGAATTATTAAGAAAAATTAAAAGAGGTTTATAATGAAACATAGAAGGCACCACATAAAAAGTAAAGTTCATAGCTTAAAAGAAAAAAAGTCAATTTTAAAAAGACCTATTTTTTGGATAGTTGTTTTATTTCTAATAATTATATTTTTATTTTTGTATCTTTTTTTATTTTTCTCAAAAATTCAAATTACTTCTGTTATTATAAGTGGCAATAGCAGTGTTCAAAGTCGAGATATTGAAAATATAGTGTGGAACAATATTAATAAAAATATTTCTAAAAGCATTTTTTTAACTAGACCTAAAATAATAACTGAAAATATTCTAAATGTATTTCCAGAAATTGAAAGCGCAAAAGTATCTGTAAAGTTACCAGAAACAATAAACTTAGAAATAAAAGAGCGGGTTCCTTTTGCTGTTTTTTGCCAAACAAACAATGAAAAGTGTTTTAATATAGATGAGAACGGTATAATTTTTAATATATTAGATAAAATTCCATATAATTTTTCTGTTATAAGGCAACTCACAGAAGATAAAGAATTTTTTGGTGGAGAAAAAGTTATTGAAAAAAATGTTGTGGACATAATTTATAAAATTATTAAAAATCTTAAAGATAATTTTCAAATAGATGTTAAAACAGCTATGATTTCAACCCCACTTAGATTAAATATAGAAACATCAGAAAACTGGCAAATTTATTTTAATTTAGATTCAGAAACCGATTTACAAATAGCCAAAATGAATCTTTTACTAAAAAACGANATTTCANCTAGNTCNNGAAAAACCCTCCAATACATAGATTTAAGNTTCAAAGACAGGGCCTACTATAAGTAGCATCATATTGACATAATTGGTATATTAGTGTATACTCAATATGATGAGTAAAGATCAAAAGAAAATTTTAAAAGCCTTTATTGTAATATACCTGGCAGTTTTTACTATTGTAAACTGGAACAGCATTTCTTGGGTTTTTAACTATAGAACAGTTTCTAGTATTTTTTATGATTTTTTTAATCCTTACCAAAATATTTATGCGTCTTCAACTTTTGTAACAAATGATGGCAAACAAACAAAATATTCTTATTCACCAGAAATAGATGTGTTAAGAATACCTTCTCTTGGAATTTTGGCGCCAGTTATTTTACCAAAAAATCCAGATATATTAGCCGTAACAAACGATTTAAACAACGGAGTAGTTTATTATCCTGGCTCAGTTTTACCAGGGCAAGTTGGCCAAATTGTTGTTTTGGGCCATTCGGCTCCAACTAATTGGCCAAAAATAAGATACGACTGGGTTTTTAGCGATTTAAATGATTTATCATATGGCGACCAAATACATCTTTACTTTGACAACAAAGAGTATATTTATTCTGTAAGAGAGAAAAAAATATTAAAAAAGGGCGAAGAAATCACTCCTACTTCTTTGGTAAATAATGGAAATGTTTTAGTTTTAGTAAGTTGCTGGCCTCCTGGTAAAAATCTTCAAAGAATTGCGGTTCAAGCCGAATTAGTTACCTATTGACAAGTTTACACTAATATGATAAGATAAAGTACATAAAAATATGTATAAAACTATCTCAAAATTATTTTTAATTTTTTGTTTCGTAATGGCAGGTACGACAGTTTTGGCTTATACAAATCCAATTGCCGATGCAGGTCCCGACCAAACTATTACTTTTCAAAACAGTCCTAATTTTACCACAACTTTGCATGGCAAAGGTTACGAAACAAACGGCGGATATTTAACTTACGCCTGGCGTTGCAATGGCGGTTATTTATCAAATCCAAATATTGCAGAACCTATTTTTACCATGCCTGCCACCACATCTAAAAGCACTTCTTACAATTGCACATTAACTGTTAGAAGCAATTTTGGGTTATACGATTCTGATAATGTAATTATTAATGTTTACGATAACAGCGCAAGTAATTTTATAGTGCAAACAGAGCCGGCAACCAATAACTTTGGTGGTCAAGCAACTTTGCATGGAAGAATTCTTTCAAGCAATAATAACTACAACTTTGGCACAACTTATGTTTGGTTTGAATGGGGGACTAGCACTTCTTATGGAAAGGAATCAAATCATAAATTAATGAACTCAACAGGATACTTTGACCAAAATATTGCTGACTTATCTACAAATACCACTTATCACTTCAGAGCCGTTTCACAGCTTAGCAACGGCCAAAAATATTATGGCAAAGATGTTACATTTTACAGCAATGCAACTAATACAAACATAACTTTATCAGCAACCACTAACACCCCTCCCACAAATCCCACAAATGTATCTACTGGTCTCACAAATAATTTTTTATTTGATTCATTCTTTTTGCCTTTAATGATTGCTTTATTTGGCATTTGGCTATTTCAATCTAAAATTTTAAGTTTTGCTGAATGGGCCGATTCTCATAAAATAAAAAATAAAGATTATATTGCGAGTAAAAAATTAAAATATAAAATCACTAAAATAAAAGAAAAAGAAAAAGGCGTTCTGTAAACGCCTTTTTGCTTACTAAAAATATTATTTTCTGCCCAAAAGCGCCGATTCTAAAGTTTCTTCATCGGCATATTCTAGTTCGCCTCCCAAGGGCAAACCTTGAGCTAAACGAGTAATTTTAAGATCAAATTCTTTTAAAGCCCTCTCAACTAAAATAAATGTTGCCTTGCCTTCGGGCGTTGGGTTTGTGGCAATTATAATTTCTGTAAATGTATTTTGCGTTTTAACTCTGTTTAAAAGTTCCTGAACCCGTAAATTATCAATATCATTTTTTCTCATAGTGGCAACTGTGCCACCTAATATAAAATACAAACCATTGTATTTTTTTGTGTTTTCAATTGAAATTAAATCGGTTTCTTTTTCAACAACGCAAAGTAATTGCTTGTTTCGTGAAGGATTTTTACAAATAGAGCATAAGTCCGATTGCAATGGCGAATTAGATTCGTCTTGGAATGGGTTAAAACAAAAACTGCAAAACTTTATTTTATTTTTTAATTCTAAAATAGCATCCAATAATTCATCAATTTTTTCTTTGGGCAATTTCATTAAATAAAAAACAAAACGTCCTGCTGTTCTAGGACCTACAGTAGGGAATTTAGAAAATAACTCAATAAGTTTTTTAATTGAATCTGCCATTACTCTGTCATTTCAGAAGAATATTCTCCTTTATCTAAGTTTCTAAAGCTTACTCTTTGTTCGTCAAAATACAATTCAACCTTTCCCAGTGGACCGTTTCTATGCTTGGCAACTAAAATTTCAGCAATGTTCTTTTTTAAACTATTTTCGTTGTACCTATCTTCTCTGTATATAAACAAAACAACATCGGCATCTTGTTCAATGGCTCCAGATTCCCTTAAGTCGGCTAATCTTGGAATTTGCGGAACACGCGACTCAACAGCTCTTGATAATTGTGATAAAGCCAAAACTGGCACATTTAGTTCTTTTGCCAGTGTTTTTAACGCTCTTGAAATTTCTGTAACTTGCTGTACAGAACTGTGAAATTTATTAATTGGTTCCATTAACTGCAAATAATCAATAATAAGTAAATGAAGTCCTTTGGTGGCTTGTAATCTTCTTGCCATAGCCCTCATTTGCAGTATGTTTACAGAGCCTGCGTCGTCAATGTAAATTGGCGATTCAGATAAAGTTCCTATAGCATGCTGAATTCTAGAATAATCGTTGTCGCCCGAACCATCTTGAAGTTTGCCATTTCTTATATTCCATAAATTAACATTTGCTTGACTAGAAATTAATTTATCTCCTAATTGGTCTTTTGACATTTCTAAACTAAAAAGACCAACAGATTTATTTTCAAAAACCGCCACATGCCTGGCAATATCTAAGGCAAGAGAGGACTTACCCATAGAAGGCCTTGCGGCCAAAACAATTAAATCAGAGTTTTGAAGCCCGGCCAAAATTTTATCTAAATCATTAAATCCAGTAGGTATGCCTCTCATGCTACCTTGATGTTTTGAAAGTTCGTCGATTCTTTCAAAAGTATCCGATAGTATTTCTTTTATTGGAGTAAAAGTTTGAGTAAGAGACCTTTGGCCAATGCTAAAAACTGTTTTTTCGGCTTTATCTAATAAGTTATCAACTTCTTCTGTTTCGTCAAAAGCCGAAAGTCCAATTTCATGCGAAGCTGAAATTAGGTCTCTTAAAATCTTTTTTTGCCTGACTATTTTGGCATAATTTGAAATGTGAGTGGCAGTAGGAACAGAGTTTATAAGAGATGTTAAATAAGTTGAACCGCCAATTTGGTCGAGTATTTGTTTTTCTCTTAATCTAGCCGACACAGATAAAATATCGATTGGTTCCGATCTTTCGTAAAGGTCAGCCATTACTTGATAAATTTCTTGATGTGTATTTTTATAAAAATCTTCGGCTCTTATAGAGTCAACTATTTTAACAATGGCGTCTTTATCCAACATTAAACAACCTAGCAAACTTTGTTCTGCTTCTGTATTTTGCGGAGGAAGTTTATCTGGTAGTTCTTTTTTATTTACCATATTTTTTTAATACTTTGCCCTTCTTTTTTATCTTCTACTAAATAACCAAATTTTTCAATCTCCATTCTTACTTCATCTGCCTTTTGCCAATTTTGTTCTTTACGATACTTTTCTCGGTTTTTAATTAATTTTTTCACTTCAGAAGGCATTTTAAATTTTTTTGTTTTTTTAAAATCTATTATTCCTAAAATTTGGTTTATCTCTTCAAAAAAAGTATAAATTTTCTTGGCCAAGTTTTTTGAAATTGAACTTGCTTCAAAAACTTTATTAGCTTCTTTTATAAAATTAAAAACAACAGCAAATGCCTTGGAGGTGTTAAAGTCGTCACTTAATTCTTTATAAAAATCTATTTTGGCTTTTTCAAATTTTTTACTAATAATTTTATCATCTGCTTTTAAAGAAACATTTTTAATTTTAAATTCATTTATTTTCCTCAAAAATTCTTCAATTTTTTCTAAAGCTGATTTCACTTCAATCATTGATGATTCCGAATAATCAATTGGAGAGCTCCACAAATTTTTTAGTATTAAAAATCTTAATTGTTGAAAAGTGTGTCTTTTTAAAAAGTCGCTTATTGTTATAAAGTTTTTAAAAGATTTTCCCATTTTCTGCCCCGAAATTGTTAAAAATCCCGTATGCATCCAATATTTTACAAATGGTTTTTTGCCAGAAATTGCTTCCATTTGTGAAATTTCTGCTTCATGATGTGGGAACATAAGGTCGCGGCTTCCTCCGTGAATATCATATTGAGACCCAAAGAACTTTTCTGTAATTGCGGTATCTTCAATATGCCAGCCAGGCCTTCCTTCACCAAAAGGGCTTTGCCAGCTTGGTTCGGCTGCATCTTGCTTAAGTTTCCACAAACAAAAGTCACCCCTATTTTTTTTATCTTTACTGTAATCAATTCTAGAAACACCGTCTTCTGCCTCTAGTAATGTTCTGCCCGATAATTTGCCATAGTTTTTAAATTTACTTATATCGTAATAAATTCCATCTTCCAATTTATAAGCATAACCATTTTTCAAAAGCCGTTCTATTTGGTTAATCATTTCTTTAATATAGTTTGTTGCTCTGGCATATTTTGTAACACTATTAATGCCTAAATTTTTCATTTCTTTTAAATATTCTTTTTCAAAAACCAAAGCTAAGTTTTTTGGCAAAACTCCTTTATTCCTCGCTTCTGCAATTATTTTGTCATCTAGGTCTGTAATATTTTGTAAATAAAAAACCTTAAAGCCAATTTTTCTTAAATACTTGGCAAAAGCATCAAAAACAACATATGTTTTAGCATGACCTATATGAGAAAAGTCGTAAACAGTAGGTCCGCAAACAAAAAGATTAACCCTACCTTTTTTTAACGGTAAAAACTTTTCCTTTTTTCCAGAAATCGTGTTATGTATTTTAAAGTCGCTTGAACTCATATTTTTACTATTTTAACTTGGTTAATTTCCAATACTTTAGAAAGAATGCTTAAAAGCATAAAGGCAACCGAAATCCACAAAATATCAATAAAAAACTGATGTGGGGGATTTGGCCAAACAATTAATATTGCCACAAAAACTAATGACTGAAGAACCATTTTTGTTTTGCCAAATATATTTGATTCAAGGTATACCTTTTTAGTTTTATAATATATTGAAACAAAAGTATTTACTATTTCTGTTAAAAGTAAAACTAAAAGCAACCACCTATGAGGCTCAAATAAACTATAAACTGCTATAGTCATTATTATAATTCTATCGGCTACTGGGTCTAACATTGCCCCTAACTCGGTAACCATATTTTTACCTCTAGCAACTGAACCGTCAAAAAGGTCGGTAAGCACTCCAAAGAAAAAGAGCGATATAATTAAAACCTTATCCTCTATTTTAAAAAAGAACAATAAAGAAAACAATAAAACACCAATAACAATTCTTAAGGTTGTTATTGCATTTGGCGTAATTTTACTAGGCCAATATGGCTTAATAAAAACAAAAAGAACTTCGTCTCTATAATGGTCAAGTTTCTCAAGAAAGAGTTTTAGTTCTTCTATGAATTTATTCATTGAGTTATATTAGCAAACTTTTAAAAAAAATGAAACTATGATAATCTGATATAATTATGAAAATCATAGATATGCTATTTGCGCTTTTTTGTGGCGCAATAGTTGCGCAAATAGCAAGCGAATTTTTAAAAGGATATGGTTTTAAAATAGGTTATTACGAATGGTTTTTGTATTTTGCTTTTCCAGTTATTTCTTTGATTTGTTTATGGCTAGCTTATTTTATTGGTAAGAAATTATTATGGGTTTGGCAGGCGGCAAAATATTTTTTAGTTGGAGTTTTTGCCACTATAGTTGACTTAAAATTATTTGAATTATTAGTTTGGATAAACCCAATAATATCTAAGGTAATATCATTTTTAATTTCAGTATCTGTTAAGTATTGGGGTAATAAACATTGGACTTTTGAAAAACCTGAAAAAGAGGGGATTTGGCAAGAAATTTTTCAATTTATTATTGTTACCATAGTAGGACTAGGAATAGATGTTGGTTCATTTTTTTATTTTACAAATTTACTGGGTCCGCAATTAGGAACGCCAGAAAATGTTTGGGTAAAGTTAAGTGTAATTTTTGCCGCCCTTGTGGCAGCTATTTGGAACTTTGTGGGTTATAAATTTTTAGTATTCAAGAAATAATTAAGGAATATGCC
>C687J35174_10004337_pt1 | contig 19075 bp, 13 predicted proteins | sample RifCSPhighO2_01_FD_35174 | JGI IMG/M metagenome (IMG submission 35174) | reverse complement strand
TGTGTCAGGAAAGAATGGGGACTGGACCAAAAGCGTCGTTGAAAACCGCGGATTGTAGTGGTGTTGATTTTGGTGAAACTCTCTTGAAGTTTCATGTGCGAAAGCCTGCTAATCGTGCCATCAGCGATATCATACACTATGGATATATGACCTTCGCTGGCGGTCCCGCGGTTACCTGTTGGTTCGGAGCTCCAGCTCAGATTACTGGTGTTCCGATAAATTTTGTTTCCGCAGCCAAAAAATATGCTGATGCAGATGACCCGACATTCTCTACTTGGGAAGATACATTAAAACCATGGGCACCGGGTCAGTGCGGAGCTGTGACAAGTATAATCATCCCGCAACGCTATTTCGCAGAGGATAATTACCTCTATTGCAAAGCATGGGCTCCTCCTGCTGTCCAATCTCCAAGAGGATTCACCCTTTCTCGCTTCTCTTTTGAAATTGAAGCTGATTACAGTGAGTTTGGATGTGTTGGACCAACAGCTTCTCCCACCGGTCGTGCATGGCGTGAAGAACTTTTTGATTCAGGAAACGCATGCTGCGGTGACGATGAATACGATTTTGCAGTCACTATCGACGGTGTTCGTGGCGATAATGGTCGTGTTGCAGTAAATCCTTCAACGGGAAAACCTTCATTACTTTGTTACAATGATACCACTATTGCAGATGGAACTTCATCGTGGGGATGGCATGATGCAGAAGTCGATGGTGGAGAAGCATTCGCTATAAAGCCACTTCCTGTTGTGCCTGCTATTCCTGCACCTTTTGTGGCTGCCGTTCCTGCGCGAGATTACATTTCAAACAAGCAGGATTGGCTGGTCTGCGATGCACAACATCTTGGTCATTTAACAATTCCTTCCTCGTTGCGAGGTGTAGATAAAGCTCGCGCTGCAAAGTTCTTCTGCACGAATAGAGGTGGCGAATATCGCTGGATGGAATGCTGTGACAAAAACGCTGCGTCATCGAACGAGCGCACGTGCGAAAATGACGAACTTCCAGATAGAGAAGTGTACGCTGGCGGTTCAGCTACACAAATAACATCGTTTGCAAGTGGAGACCTCACCGAAACAATGGAACGCTCGGGAGATGTGCTTCGGATCGAGACAAATCCACAGAGCGGATCGCACCGACTTGAAATAACTGGCTGGGAAGATTTTACCGACCTTGACATTGTCTACAAAGTCAGCTCCCATTATGATGTTGAAGTACAGACGTTTAATGGAAATACACTGGTGCATGCTGCAAAACTGAGCGAGCTGATCGAGGAGGACAATCCTCGGATTGATGGGTTTATGAGGGCGAGGGTTCCGATCACAGTAAACCCTCCTACTGTTGACTTGACATCAGTAGGTCCTACAAAAGTAGGTACTCAACATTGGGACTGTCCCGTAGGTAAAGTAGCATGCGGGGCAGAAGATTCCGGTGCTTTAGGTGGTGGTGGTTACAGCGATGTATTATTAGGCAAAGTACGCTGTTGTGATCCAAAAGGTTTCATCGTCGGTGCGAAATCTTGGGCCATCATAAGGGCTGTGCATGGAGAAGCGATTTGTAGTAATAATGGTGTTATCTGTGGGATAAGGGAAGGCTTCTCACATCTAGAAAGTTTCATTAAAATGGAAGGTGTTCAGTGTTGTTCATCTTCAGGAATTGTTATAGGTGCACGGAGACTCGTCTCTCTGGCGCCTCGTGGCTCAGGCACATCAGGGTTTTTGTGTCAGTCGGGCGAAGTTCTTTGTGGTGTAAAGCCAAGTTCTATTGAGAATTCATTTTTTGCACAGGGCTATTGCTGTGCTGTGACGTCCTCAGATCCTGGTAAAATCACCCGCGTCGACTTCCGTTTCGTTCCAAAAGGTGATCCATCACTTCCGCGGTCAAATGTTTTCACTCTGCGATCTGCGTATCTTGTTGCGGGCGGGGCTCGTTACTGCACAGATGCACGATATTCTGATATTGCATTGAAAAGCTCATGGATCTCGGATCTTGACGACAGAACGGGTGGGGCATCTATCGGCAGCACATACGGAGAGCCCGCGGGCAAATCTGCCTGTGAAGCCCTCGGATTTGGATGGACAGGAAGAAAATGTTGTGGAGACGACGGTAGGGAATATTACGATGACGATGAGGCTGGCTGCTGGAATGGAGAAATGGTGAAAGATAATACAAAGATGACTGTAGAATATGGTCAGCATGCATACAGCTGTTCATCTGGAGAATGTGTGTATCCTTCGGAGACTTCGACAAATCAGCAACCACTACTCTATAACATTTTTTCAGATATGGAAAAAACGACCGCTTCCAGTGTTCCCCAACAAATACTATATACTGATGAATTTCTGGGCTGTCTTCGATCAGATATTCCATCGATGAATCCTGGTTTAGTAATCACTGATGTTCCTCTTTGTTCTGTTCATGGTAATCAGAAATTTCTTTGTTCCGTACTGGATGAAGGGTGGAAGGAAAGGACAGTAACTGAACCGCAGCATGTGGCATCTATCATTCCTAGTGTTAATATTTTAAAGAATCCACGGTTTGATGAATTTGACTCCGCACGCATTCCGAAGAACTGGTATGAGGCGGTTGGATCACAGTATCCTCACTTCATACAGGGGCAGAGTTTTGTTAACGAAACCTATAACAGCACAGGTAAGAATCTTGTTATTTTCCAGTCGAATAATCGTGGGATATATGGTATTGTGAGTGATAGTTATATTGTGCACCCATCGGTTGCATTCACTGCGTCGGTTAATGTAAGCTGTATTGGTGGTAAAACGGAACTTCAACTACTTTTCTGGAATAAACAACAGATTAATTGGTTGAGCGGATACCGAGTTTCAACTACTGAAGCAGAGCGTTTGGTGGTGTCAGATATAGTTCCAGCGTGGGCAGAACGTGTTACTGTTCTGCTTTCTGCAAGCAATAATGGGCAACCTCCTGTTGATTGTGCCTTCGACGATGTTCAACTGGTGTTCAATGAGACTGGCAAACCCGCATCAATAGCGTTTGTTCCACACTCCAACTTTGATGAGACAGAGAATTACATCAACCCTATCCTCGGCGGTTATGCCTGCTGCGAGGAAAATAGTTGCTGGGATGGAAAGGAATGTGTTGAAAACATGGCAGCAACTCCCGATGCACTGCCTATTAACAATTATCGCTGTGTTGATGGCGATTGGGTTGCATCCCCTGAAAAAACAGACCTTCGGGGTAATACTGGCTTTTGCCCAACGGAACAACAATGTCTTGTGAGTATCAACGGCAACAATGAATTTAACAACGATGCAAACAAGTTTTACATTTCTTTCAAAGATGAAGACTGGCCTCAGTGCATTGGCGACAAACAATTCGTTTCGGACAATTATTGTGATGCAGGTACGTGGACATCACGAACACGGTTGATTGCAAAAGAATTGCTTGATTTGGTCAGAGTACGCGGTGACCCGAACAAATACACGCTGTATTGTGATGATTACAAACATTCGCTTGTTTCAACGAATGACCAAGTGCTTATTGATGCCATTGAAGGAGTGCCACAACTCGTTACCGATGCAAATGGCATTACAAAAATAGATGCGTCATCCCTCTCGTGCTTTGCGGACGCCGATGCTCCCTGTATGAATAACTTCTGTGTGCTGAAATACGTTGAAGGTAACACCAATAAAACAGTGGTTGGCATGTCTCTTAATGTTAATACAAGCAAAGTTCTTCCGCTTTTTGGCTTTCCTCCTGCTGCTTGTGCAGGAAAAGGAACAAACGGATTTGATAATTGTCTCAGCACAAGTGCTGGTACAGCTACTGTTTGGTTCGATGACCGTAGTGATATTCTTGTGTACAGCAGAGATGGTGTAAACTTACAAATCTCGCCAGTTCAATCTCTTTTTGCAGCAATTTTCACATTGGTCAGAAGTATTTTTTCATTCTTTACCGGAACACAGGCGCTCGTGAACGCAGATGTTGAATTTGTTGAAGGTACAACACAGTTCGATCGTTTGTATCTTTGCGCAGCAGATTCAAAATTGATTATCGCAGTGCAGGAAACACGCGGGGATAAACGATTCGTTCTTGCGCAGTATCTTGGATTCACAGAAAATCTTTGTGATTACATGCAGCGTATCAGCACAACTGGATTGGGCGTTGGCGATGCGGTTGCCTGTTCCCGTACTGGTGGCGATATCACCGTTTACACGGACGACGAAGCTATTGTTGGCGTCGATGAAGACCTCGGACTGTGGCAGGAATTCACCTCCAAACTTCGCCCATGAGCCGCGGTCAAATCACTTTGTTCATTATTCTTGGCGTTGTCATTCTTACTTCTTTCATGTTCCTCTACGCCATTTCAAGTTTTGTTGCTGAACAACAACTCGAACAGCAACGCCAACAAATTGTTCAGCATCCGTTTGATGCCACCCTTGTGCAGCGTTTTGCATCGGTGTGCGTTGATGATGCACTCAAAAAAGGACTGGAGGAGATTGGTCGGCATGGCGGTTATATCTTTGGAACTCAGGATGAACCTGAATCTGTTACTGCAAACGGTGAAAAAATTTTAGTTGGTGTCACGTATCGTGTGCAATCTCCTTTGTATCCTTGTTTGGAACAGTTTGCATCGGCAGCGCCTGCATTTTGTAGATATGGCGATTACACCGGTATCATTCAGTATGGCAATGTTCAATTGCCGCCACTTGAAGGCGGATTATTTTCTATCGAAGGAATACTTAATACATTTATCTCGGATTATGTGGAAAATTGTTTGAACCTCGAGTCATTTGCTGCGGATGCAGGTCTTACAGGTTATATAGTCACTGCAGAAGACGAGCCTGACGTGAACGTCGATTTTCGTGATACTGACACGTACGTTGCCGTGGATTATCCAGTTTCCGTTGATATTGGTGATGGTGAGCTGTCACGCATAGTGCTTTTTGAGTCTCGTGTGCCTGTGCGATTCAAACAACTTTATTCTGCGCTTCTCGATGCAGCACAAAAAGAAGTTTCAAACTCGTCATTTTCTTTGGACGTATTGCAACAATTCTTTACCGTGAATCATGCGCGCGTCAAAGAAACGGTGAAGTTACATCAACTTTCTCCGTCGGTAGCAATCCGGTCGGAACGTATTGGTCGCGACATATTATATACTGTTGAAGACCCTGCGTCTCGCATTGAAAATCGGCGCTATGTGTTTCGTTTTTTACAGAAAAATAGACCACCCGCACTCGAATTCGTACAAAAAAATCCGTCATACCTCTATAATTTGCCCGACTCTGATATTTATGATGTGCTGATGATTAAAGGAGAACAAGTCGGTATGCAATTGAAAGCTCATGAACCTGATAATGATGTTATCACCTATTCCAGTTCGGGCGATTTCGGTGTGTCAAACGGAAATGCTGTCCCATTATCTTCTCTCACTTCAGGAATACTTAAGCAAAAAATAACAGTGTCAGATACACTTTTGAATGATTTTCAGGAGCTTCGTGTTTTAGTTGATGAACCTTTGACTGCACAATTTGCCGTTCGTAATTATTATGGACAGGAGGATGTTGTTTCTCCTGAAGACCCCTTTGACCTCGATGCGACGCAAACGAAAGAACAGACCAAAGACCCTTTTGCACGCCATCAATTTGCTTGGCAATTGTCCGGACTTTCGTACGAAACAGAGAACGACTGTGTAGGATTTCCTTCGTTTGGTAGTTGTGGCGGTATTGTAGATATCGAGAGCATCAAAGACCTCACTAGTATTTTTCAAGGAGCTGTGCCCATCAAGCTCGACGCTACACGTACCTATGCAAAAGCAAACACTGATCCGAACGCTCAAGAACGTGTGTTATCTTCATCGGGCACGAAAATAGTGACGGTTGTTCCATGTATTGTTCACGATTCGACAGATGAACCTTATCCTTTCAATAGAGATGATCCCTACCTTGCGCGACATGCCTGCTGTGAAGGAAATCCTACCGAGCCATCAACATGGCAGTTGAAAAGCGCAAGTTCTGTTTGTCATCAACAAGATGCGTGCAAAGATGGTTTTTATTTAGCAAAAAAGAGTTTCTTCTGTTCTGGTGTTAGAGGAAACATGTGTGGTAGTGATTTCAGTGTTGAGCCAACTACTCCGCTTACCTGTGGCGCGTCTGATATACCAGGATGTTTGTCTATTCCTTTTTCGTGTGAACGGCAATTACCTTGGAGCATCGCCAATGGTGTCTGGTGTTATGGCAGCGCTCCGGGGGCAACGGGCTGCGAACAGGCATGTGACAAAGGCGAAGTTGTGTATCTTGGAAGCGATGCAGGCTTTCAATTCGGTGGAACGTATCAAAACGTGCCGGGCAGAACAGACTTCAAATGCGGCTGCCAGTTGGGCGATGGCGGATTGAAATGTGTGAGAACGGATGGTTCTGGTTCTGGACAATGCGGGACACTATTCAATTATGGGAAGTGTGTGTGATTATGTTGCAATTTCAGTTGTACACAAAATGTGGACTCCTCCATTTCTGATTGTCCAGTCATTGCTGTTACCACAGGAAGAAAAAAATAAAACGTACGTTCGATTTTTTCGCCTTCCTTCTGCTCCAACGACCGCCTAAGACGTCTGCAGTCCATAACACCTAAAAATAACATTATGGGTAAATCAGTCAATCTAAACGCTTATGATAAGAGTATTAGCGTCAATGGAAAAACGCGTGTGATCATTTCAGTCGTTTCCGTTTTACCGTTTCAGGCTCATCCAAATAATTTTCAGGCGTCACTACATTTTCTCCTGCTTCAAGCTCAAGCTTTTTCCGTGCATCACCTGCGATTGTTCCGCCTTTCTTCGCTGCAATTTCATTTTCATCGAAACCTTGCGCATTTTTACTTCGAGCAATTTTTGTCGTTGACGCTTCTCCCAGCATAGTAAAGATAATTTCAAGGTCAGTCATATGGTCACGCAAATTCTCTTTCTTCAAGCTTTTTAGCTGTTTATATTCATCAACTGTTTTTCCAAAAGTTGCTTTGCTTATCTCATTCGTGAGAATTGCATATTCTCTGTGTTCATCAACCCCTCTTTTGTTCCATTCGTCTGTCAATTCCTGTCGTACGGCAATGCCACGCACTCGTTTTTCAATCCAATCGTTCGAGTAGCCTTTTGCTTTGTAGAGCTCCTTCATTCTTGCTTGGGCAAGCTCTGGGTCTTCTATTTCCTTGACACGTTCGTATCCTACTTGAGCAAGCCACTGCTTGAATGGCTCTGCTTTAGGTGATGGGACGGATTGGATAATCCTGAATAATGTTTTAGTATTTGCACAATCAGTTGTGTAGTACTTGCCATCTGAAGCCGGCAATTTCAGTTGGTTACAATTTGTAACTACCTCACTCCCTTCTTTATTCAAGCGATGTTTCAACACTTTCCAGTAATTGCCTGCGTCACTACTTTCTGTCAATGCACTAATCACATCTACAACTGAAAAATACCATTCCTCATTGTGCCAGAGCCTACGTATTTTTTTATCCTCAAAGACAATCATTGATTTTTCTTTTTCAACCATATGCAGCTCGTGTCCTATCTGATAATGCGCAATCCTCTTTTTATACTTTGTCCGCACATTTGGCACACAGTGTAACTCAACGTATCCGTCTGCCCATTTTATCAATCTAAACGTTTATAAATATTCAGAGTATTATCATCATTCTAATGAGTCTTGAAAAAAGAGGCGTGATAACGGTAGTTTTATTACTTTTCTTGAGCTTATTTTCTGTTCTCGCAACTGCTGAAACAGGTTGTTTCACTGAACCATCATATGTGACGTTTCACGCGGGCAGAAGCGGCTGCGAATTTATCGACAGAGCAATCGCTGATGATATTTGCAGCGAACAGGGAACGAAAACAGCGGCAGAAACTGCTGAATGTATGAACTTGTATTTTGAGTCCGGCAAAACCTGCACATCTTTGGCTATTTGTCAGCAAAAGCCCGGCACATGGTGTGATGCGTTTGGCGATACGTGTGATTCAGTAAACTATGCTGCTGAATGTATTGATAGAACGCAGTGGATTGGATTAAATCCTGACGGTACTGCGCCTGCAAAACCTGCACGATGTGTTGTTGGATGTTGTGTTTGTACTGCAGGCATTTGTCCAACCAATGTGGCAACAGGCTCTGTTATTCTTAAGACACAAGAAGAATGTCAGTCATTTTGCTCGGACCCTGACGGATTGCAATCTGCTGTTGCGAAGTTTTTAACAGGAATAACGACTGACCAATGCAGAGTAGAATGTTCTGCTGGATTACCGACAGCATCTGCAACGCTTGAAGGTGTTGTTTATGATTTTGATACTTCTCAACCTTTAGATGGCGCAACCGTAAGCGCGTTCAGCTCAACAGCAAGGACAGACAAGTCTGGCTCGTTTTTATTAACCAACATTCCTTTTGGTGATGTCATCGTTACCGCATCTCATCCTCTCTACGAGCCGGAGCATACTCTATTGTCGCTTTCGTCTGCAACACTCAAACACAAGTTCTTTCTTCATCGCGGCTCTCTCGGTGCCATTCGCGGTTCTGTGTGGTCTACTACTAAAAACCCTATTCCTTCTGCTGTTATCAGTGCCGGACGTTTTCGCGTGCAAACAGACACACAAGGCAATTTCGAAATTCCTGCAGTTCCGTTTGGTACTTATCAAGTCACTGCAGAGCATCCTGATTATACCAGTGCAACATTAAGCGCAACTATTACTGTTCAACAGTTCATTGCGACACTCCCATTTGTGCTTACACGTCTCGAGCAAGCAACATTACGCATTACGATTATCGACGACAATCGAATGACACCTTTGCCGTTTGCTGAAGTTCAGGTTGATGCTATCAGATATCATACTGACAGTAGAGGAATGGTAGATATTGTTGTCGCTGCAAACGCACAAGGCGTGCAAAAAACAGTCAGTGTGCGACATCTTGATTTTGATGTTGTACCATCTCAAACTAAAACAGCAAAAACTGGCGATATTGTTCCGTTTGAGTTTAGACTTATTGCCATCGCACACGAATGTGTCCCTCCCATCGCAAAACCAGTTGAGAATGCACAGATACAACATGTTGTGGGTGTGAAAGCAGTCAAACTTTTGTGGGAAAAACCTTGTGCTGAGGTGAGTGGATATCTCATTACACGACGGGTGAAGCTCGTTGGCTCAGCAGCAAGTACATTTAATCCTGTTGCGTTTGTTTCTGCGTTAGAGTATATCGATACAACGGTCGCATGGAATACTGCATACGACTATGAAATTGCAGCAGTCTATTATAATGGCGGTTTGCGTCAGTCCAGTAAAGTTCTTTTAAGCATTACAACAGGTGTTGCGGAATGTGAAGGACAGTTAGGAAAAGAGTTTTGTAGCGCAGACGGCAAAAAAAGACAGCAGTGCAATGTTCAGAATCAAGTCATTCCTGCAACTAGTCCTGGTGAACGCGACTGCTCCCGAAATGGAAATGCGTTCTGCAGCACGACAAAAGATGGACTAACATTCTGCAGAAATGCAAATAGTTGTTCACGTCAGCAGTTTGAAGGAACATTCGGATTATGGTTTACGCCGCTCTTTTGTTATGGCAGTCCCATTGCGGGTGTCGGCTTGTTCCAGAATTATTGTACGTTTGACCAGGCGCAAAGCGGGACAATCTTTGAAGAATGTATTTCGTGTGATAAATTCACTTCCTGTCTAGATTATCAAACAAAAGACGCTTGTCAGATAAACAATTGTCGCGCAAGTGGCGCGTTTAACTGTACCTGGAGTGAGTTTTCCTCAGAATTAAACAAAGGACAATGCGTTCCTCAAAATTACACCGGAAACGATTTATGTGGCGAATGTTCAAAACAGAATACGATATTTCAAAGCACTTCATGTACTCCTGCACGATGTGTTCAGTATGGCGCTTGTTATGCACGCGCAGACGAAACAGAATGTATTGCATGTGTTGATGGGCAAAGTTCCTGCAGTGATTTCAACTCGGAGATTGAATGTATTGACCACGGACAAAATCCTTCGTTTTCCGGTGGCGTTTACCGTGAAAGCACGGATACCTGTGGCTTAGGTCGATGTTATTGGGATGCACTTTCACAGGCATGTTTTAAAGATGGTAATGCAGACCGAAAAGACGATTGTGAACAATTTGGCGCAGGTTCCAGTTGTGGGCAAGATGTCGTTCCTGCTCACACCACCATTGAGCGTCATCTTGTGCGCGTCGGTGATTATGCTGATACGATTACGTTTTTATCCCAAGATAATGCAGCTCGCATTTACTTCTGTATCGACCGAACAAATAACTGTATTCCACAACTCTCAGAAAATTTTGTTGATAACGTGACATTGCGTAAAGCAGTGGTTGATTTTGACATCATGGGGTTAAAGAATGTATACATCGCGGGCACACGTGATTATTACCTGCGCTTTTATTCAGAAGATACATTTTTCAACGCTGAAGACGTGCAAACTTTGCCATTTGCTGCTGACATCGAACCACCAGTCATTACTCTCCAGAAAAAGATACAGCTGAACAAACAAGGTTCTACGCTCACCTTCAACATTTTTACTGATGAGCAGTCGAACTGCACTGATGGGTTATATGATGTCCGACAACAAAAAATAGGTTCACGAGTAGTACAAAGTATTGGTACTGTATTTGAGGCTATATACCCTGTTAATGATGGTGTGTATGACTATAAAGTGAGCTGTAGAGATGATTTTGGTAATGATGCTGAAAAAAGAGAGCTCGCTATTCTTGTTGATGCTGATGATTCAATTAATATCACATCACCCCAGCGTGCTGTCCGAAGCGAGAAGGTTGTGTTCAAAATTGTCACGAGCGATCCTTCTGACTGTACCCTTGAGAATAACCTTACTGGACAACATTGGACTCTTGCACGAAATAGCACCGGCAAAACTCATGTGTCAAATGAATTTGTTTTTGTTCCAAACACTATTTACACAACCTTCTGGGTGGAATGCCGTGAATTTGCACAATTTGGCGGAGAAACGCATCGGCGTCCTATTGTTTTTACCATTGATAGGCAACCTCCACAGACGAGTGTTAAAATCACATCCAAAGACGGATTTGTTCAGGTTAAAGATAAAACCGGTTGGACGGCTCATATCGCTTCTGAAGCCTCGGTTACGTTTGTGTGCAACGATTTGCCTGAAATAAGTGGCGAGTCCGTCGGGTTCGGATGCGCTCAAACAATATACTGTTTGAATGAAACCTCTGCGTCGTGCATACCTTCACAAACAACTGTACCAGTATCTGTTTCACGCAAAACTTATCTCTGTTATTTCTCGTTTGACAAGAACGGAACGCAGGAGTTACGTAACTGTGGAACAATTCTCGTCGATAACAATTTCGGGCTTGATTATATCCAACCGCCCTTTGGGATGAGTGCTACTCCAATCTTTGACCTTGAGCTGAGCAGCCAAGTTCCCGTGAAAGAATGTAAATGGGTTAACTCTGTTCCGGTTCCGCCGGCGTATCATTCGATTGTCGCTGCACGCAACATTTTTACAACAATTAATGCACATGATGTGAAGATAACTGACTTCCACAACAACATCAACTTTCAGGATGGCGTTGCTCGCGAAATTATCGTCATGTGCAATGCAACAACTGATGTTGTTTCACCTCCTCAACGCATGTTTGTTGGTTTTGATACAACTATTCCGCTTGTGCAACATCATGAGGCGAAGCCGTCAATGGTTATCGAAGGCAATTCTGTTGAATTTATAGTTGAAACGAATGAACCGACTATTTGCAAATATGGCAAAGGAATCCAGTTTTCTGGTTTAACGGGCAAATTTCCTGGCTTTGATGACAAATTTTTCGTGTTAAAGCATCAGGCAAGTGTGCCATTGACTGCTGCTGATGACAATAAAGCACATGAGTTCAATATCAGCTGCATGAACCGCGCTGTGCTTTGGTCTAATATCAGTCTTGCTCCCATTCGCTTCACGGTCAATTTTTCAATTGCGGGCAGTATAATCTCATTATCACCCCAAACACCGACGAAAAATACAACGGTGACTCTTGAAGTTACAACTTCGAAAAATGCTGCGTGTGAGTTTGCGCAAAACGGAACATTTGTTTATTTTAGTCAAACCAGTGGAACCGAACACAAAGAACGAAAAGATAATCTTGCTGAGAAAGTGTATAGCTTTCCTGTCCGATGCACTTTTGTATCACCTGCAACGACACGCGATGGACTGATATCATTTATTGTTGATAGGAAAGTGCCTATTGTCAGCTCGGTTGATGATGGTGTTGTGTCCTGCTCATTGAAAAAAGTTGGCTTTTCAGTTGTTGCATATGACAATGAAACAAGCATCGTCGAGTATCGGTATGAAGTGTACAAAAAAGGAACAACGACATTGCTGCAGTCTGGTATTGTTAATTCGAACAAGCCAAAAATTGATGAGCTCAATTTAACTGATGGCGGAGATTATTTCTTTAAAGTGTTAGCGGTCGATGCTGCGGGCAACATCGGGTTAGCTGTGTCAAGCGATGGATATGTTGCGCATGAATCTGATAATATAGCCTGCAAAGATAACCGGGCGCCGCAATTATCACTGAATCAAACCACAGTCAGAGACGGTGTGTCGGTTGCTGTCGTGTGTCGTGATGATAGCGGTTGTACTAACCAGCGTTATGGTCTTGGGAGTAAAACCAGTTGTAGTGCGGCAAATGCTTATGTTACCCCTGTTGTTGTCACTACTGATACCACCTTCTGTGCGTATGCTGAAGACACCACAGGAAAAAATGTTACCATTCGACAGGATATAGTTGTTCAGGACAAAGACAAAGACAATGTTCCAGACAAATTTGACAAATGTAATGATACACCTGCAGGACAAACGGTTGATGCGGATGGATGCAGCATTGCGCAGCGCTTCATCGATACGGACAAAGATTTGCTTGGCGATACATGGGAATTACAGTATAATGAGGCTGATTGTGCGCTTGACCCGCGACAGCGTGACAGCGATGCCAATGGCATTGATGATGGCGAGGAAGATTATGATAATGATGGAAGTGTCAATGGCGAAGAACAGCTTGCACGGACGCATCCCTGTCTTAAAACACAACCACCTGTGACTCAGCCGCCGTTCCAGCCACCGTCCGATATTAAACCTGACGAGGAATCCGATAGTTCAGTTGTTGCAGTCATTTTGTTGCTCTTTGGTGTGTTCCTGATGATTACAGGTGGTGGCTACCTCTATTACATCCGAGTACTTGCATCTCCTCGTCGCTTTGTTCAACCACAACGCACTTTTGCAGCTCCGACTATGTCGTCTCCAATCAAATCTTCTCGTTCTTTAGCTCCCGTTCAGCAGGAAACTCCTCACATTCAGGAGCTACGAACCGCGATAAAACAGGAGCGCAGAGAAAAAAGATTAAAAGAGCTCGAACGAAAACGAAAAATGTTTGATGTGTTTGGTCAGTTTGGTGGCAAATGAAAAAAGGTGATGTGAGCCAGATTTTTGTGTATATCACTGCAATTATTGTATTTGGTGTTGTCTTTTTGTTTGGATACCGCGCTATCAATCATTTTCTCGATGAAAGCGATAAAGTCGGTTTTATCACTTTTAAAACTGATTTGGAGAAAGCCGTTCGCACAATAAAAAATGATTTTGAAAGCGCAATCGTGTATTCTGCTGAACGGCCATTACGTATTCCCTCAAAATATACCACTCTTTGCTTTGTTGATTTCACTGGTCATGATGTGTTAAGTCCGTGTCCCTCTGAGCTTTCATCTGTTGCCTGTGATACCTGGAAGACATATTCTCGATGGGAAGACACTACTTCAAATGTATTCACCGTTCCCGATGGACCAGTGCAAATTAAAGTAACACCCATCAAACTCTTTGCAAACGGACAGCAGGTGTCTCATTTGTGCGTTCAAACACGAGGACGCGTTGATGTCCGTATGGTTGGTAAAGGCAGTTACACGCTCGTGAGTGTGTCATGACCAAAGCACAGCTGTCCATGGCGTTTCACTGGATTTATGTTTTTCTTGCAGGTGGTGTCATCCTGTTTTTTTTTATCATGATTGCATCACGACAAAAAGTTGCGTCTGAAGAACAGTTGTCCGTTACGCTCGCTCAAAAACTTGATGCTATTTTCACCGGTGCGGCACAGACAAAACAAACATTTGAGGTTATAGAATTGCCGCCGTTGGACATCTATTTTTATTGTGAAGACGATGCAGCATCGTACGCTGTTGGAGAAAAAGGAAGTCCGCGTTCCGTGCCAATTCAACCAATTTTTGCGCCGTATAAAGTTCATGCCGAACCACGTGTCAATGTGTGGAGCGTGCCGTTTCGGATGCCTTTTCAGGTTATCAATATGCTCATGGTGGATGCGCCGACGATAACGACGTTTTTGGTGTATGATATTAGTGACTTAGCTTCAGAACGGTTGCTTGATGTTATACAGGAGGATATTCCAGCGCAATTCAACTTTGTTCCTATTACGAAAGAAGAATTGTATGCACAAAGTTCGTTGTCAACTCCACAGGTTCGGCTGATTTTTTTGACTGAGATTGGTTATGAAAGAGAAAAGCTGCCGCCGTTTGTTCTCGGAAAAGACCCGCGCAATGTTCACATCGTTCAGATTGAGCATGAGCGTGCGGTCACCTATTACACAATGGATGGGAATGATGCTCTAAGTACGGGCACTATCACGGTCATTCAGGGCTTTGAAGAACATCATTCGCTGTATGCTGCGCTGTTCAGCAATGATGCCGCAAGTTATCGATGCAACATGAGGAAAGTGTTTGAGCGACTTATCATTTTAGCAGAAATGTATGAGCAGCGCGCCAATGATTTAAAGCAACGGTATCGTGCAGTTGGCAACCAGCTCTGCGAATTACAAATAAATCCAAAGTTTGCAGAGCTCAAAGAGCAAGCGACACTATGCAGAGATGAACTTTCAACCTGCCTTGCAGAAATATATACAACTGCACAAAGCATTCAGCGAAACAATGCCTTTGTCCAGCAGCAATGTGCGGTGTTGTACTGATGTCCAAAGCCCAGATACAGATGACAGAAACGATTGCCATTCTCATTATTTTTTTTATTCTGGTGATGTTCGGCATCATCTTCTTTAGCCAGATACAAAGAAGCACGTTTGAACAGCGAAGCACGACTGCTGCTGGCGAGAGAGCTATTTCAACGGCATTGCGTGCGACGTTTTTGCCTGAATTGGTTTGTACCAAAGGTGATAACGTCGAGATACGTGATTGTATTGACGTGACAAAACTTAAAGCTGCTGCTGCCGTTATCAAAGAACATGAAGATTATTATTTTGACATCTTCCAGTATGCAACGGTGCGTGTGGAACAGTATTATCCGGTGGAGACAACTTATTTGTTATATAGCAGGACGCGTGACGGTAATCCACCGAATGAATTAACGACAAAAGCAACGACGCCGGTGCCTGTGAGTTTGCTTGACCCTTTTACAGGAGAACATTATTTCGGGGTGTTGTTCATTGAAGTCTACACATAAAGCGCAAATGGAAGTGTTAGGACTTGCGATTGTTGTACTGCTTGTGTCATTGTCTTTACTCTTTGTTTTGCAGTTTGTCGTCAATCGGGAAGATGAGCAACCGCGACAGATATTCACCCGTGACCAGCTTGCGAGCACGATGGTTAATTCGCTGCTTGAAACAACGACTTCCTGCGCTGATTTAACGATGACTGAGTTATTGCAGGATTGCGCGCAGCAGCCCTTGTCGGATGCAGATTGCGATCGTGATGGGTATACACGTATCGGCACACGAGCGGAAAGCTGCGTTTATGCTGAAGGCATTACTTCGCAGATATTTAGTGATACACTGGATGCGTGGGATAAAAAGTACGAGTTCACTGTGAAATACGGCACTGAAGGATTGGCGAATATCAAGAAAGAAGGCTGTCCCAGTGAATATGATACGGGAAGCGCTCTATTGCCGCTGGTTCCGGGCGGGCCGAGCATTTTTGTTGTGCTGAGAGTGTGTTGAATTATTTCTTAACTAAAATATTTTTTCTTCCTGAGGCACGTGCAACAAACATCAACAAATCGACTATTTGCATACCCCCATTCTTGTCAAGGCTCGGACAGTTTTACCGTGCCGTTACGAAAAGAAAAAAAATATAAACGTTTTTCGCATTCCTTCTGCTCCAACGATCATGTTAGAATTGTCTTCTGTTATATTACTGTCAATATCATCCAGAGAGGAATTTTCAGTATATTCTCGTCCCAACCATATTCTGTTTTGGTAATTATTATTCCAAAAGGAGAATTGTTTTTTTTAGTAAACTCTTTTAACGTGCGTACTGTCTCCTGCTCTAAGCTTTTTGAAAATTTCGACTCAACAGGAATGGGCTTACGCTTTATTGTTAAGACAAAATCTATTTCTTTTTTATCTTTCCAATAGAATATTTCTGGCTCCGGTCCCGGTTCTACATTGAACTTCAATCTTGTTAAATGATCAAATATTGTACTTTGGACTACCAAACCTAATTCCGCAGGATTTTTGATGAGGTTATCATCTATGAAATCAACCATTCCGTTTCTAATACCTGCATCCAAGACATAAATCTTCTCTTGTTTACGAATTCTTTTGTGGCGGCTATCAGAATAAAATTCCGAGCGTTCAATTAAGTAGGCTTTTATTAAATATTTAATATAGTCCCTCAATGTTGGTCTTTCTATATCCAGTAATCTTGCTGTTTCGGCTATATTAAATTGTTGTCCCGTGTTCTTTGCTAATATTTTGAAAAGATCTTGCAAAACACCTGGATTTCGTATCTTAAAATAACGTATTACATCCTTATAAAAAATAAGTTTGACCTTATCCCTCACCGCTTCGCCGATTGAATTGTAGTCTTTTTCATCCAAAAGTTCAGGATAACCACCAACAGTGAGATACCTATTTAGCTCAATCTCTATCCCTTCTTTCAAAGGAGCTGCAATACCAACAAATGTATCAAGTTCTTTTCTAAAAAAAGACAGATTGTTTTCTTGTATGGATTTCAGTATTGATGTTCTTACATTGGTTCTAGTCTTGTAAAAATCATCTGACAGTAACCCTCTATATCGAAGAACTTCAGAAAATCTCAGAGGCATCATTATCGTCATCTTTATGCGACCTAAAAGCGATTCTTCAGAACCTTTGCTAATCCAAATTGAAGAAGATCCTGATATGATAAACTTCATCTTATACCTCAAATCGTACCAATTCTTCAGTATTTTTTCCCAGTCTGGAAGTTCCTGTATCTCATCTAAAAACAGAAAACAAGTGTCCTCAAGTTCGTCCAATGGTTTTTTAATAATGAATTTAGAGTACGTATCTAAAATATGCCCCAGTTCGGCACCGCCTTTTGTCAATCCTACTTCATCAACCGACAGATACAGTATCTTGCTTGGTTCAATATTCGTGTCCAGCAAATGCTGTATCAATTGATGTATTAGGATGGTCTTGCCTACCCTTCGTGGACCAACTAGGGAAGTAATTTCTTTCCTGAGCAACTGTTCCTGCATTATATAAAAGTCACCACGTTTAAAGACGCTGGTTTTTGACGCTGGAATTTTCTTATTGTTCCACCAAGGATTATATTTGTTCATTATCCTCAAAATTTCTAACTCATCCATATGTATCTTGTATTATACACTTATATATAAACATATGTATTTTGTATTATACATCACTTGTGGGAAGGCGAACAAAAATAAAACGCACGTTCGAATTTCTCGCCTTCCTTTTTCTCCAACGACTACCTAACTCATTATTCTCAAGCTTTATTCGCAAGTTTACCTCAAAGTCTTCAAAAGCTTTAAATATAAACATTATTTACTCGTCATTATGAAAAAGGGGCAAGGATTACCATTAACCACAATTGTTATCGCTATTCTTGTCCTCGTTGTTCTTGTTGTGCTTGTTGCTATCTTCACCGGTCAAATCGGTCGGACTGACCAGAATTTGCAGCAGCAGGGCAATGTTGAACTTATCAGCATGAGGCTTGAGTATGGTAAATGCCGTCCAACACCAAGTGCTGAACAATCGTTCATGAGTGAACATAATACTGCAGCTTCTGAGCAGTTGAAAGCAGATGCAAAGACACGATTCTTACGTGCGATTAACGAATGTAATGTCAATACTGCACAAGACCAGTGTGTTGCGAATGGATGTATTTGGAAAGGGTAAGCATTTGTTCTCACGTGAAGATTTATTTTACCTCTGCTAAATTGTCAATTATCCAAAGAATAGTTGTGTTGTTTATAAATGATTGAAACACGACCTACTGGAAAAAATGAAATGCACACAATGTAATATGGGCATATATGAAAAAAAGAAAGTTCCTTATGTTTTTTTAGGTGAACCGCTCGGCCAATTCGAAGCTCTCGTCTGTCGTCACTGCGGTGAAACTCTGTTTGAATCCCCTGCGTCTGATAAAATCGAGGTGGAAGTAAAAAAGCGTGGGCTGTGGGGTTTACGTGCTCGAACAGAGATTTCTGAAGTTGGTAATGCGCTCGATGTTCGTATTCCAAAGTCACTCGCTGAATTTCTTTCACTGAAAAAAGGCAAAGAGGTTATCCTTGTGCCTATCGATAAGAGGTTGCAGATTATTGTTGAGTAGGCTTGTTTTAGTAATGAAATTACTTTAGCGTTCTGGTCTGCGATTTCATCGTCAAGCTTATATAAGAGCATTCTCACGTGTTTTTCATGATGCCCATCCATGAATTGATTAACAAAATTAAATGGGACCCAAACGAAAAGCCAGCGACCTATTTATTATCTTATTATGACAGGATACTCAAATCTCTTGTTGAATTTCGGTTTGACGAGATTGCGAGCATGGAGGATAGCTTCATCCAGCTTCATAAAGAAGACAAGCTTGTTTCAATCCCATTTCATCGGATAAAGCAAGTTAAAAAAGATGGAACAATTGTTTGGAAAAGGAGAGTCGATGGCTAAAGTCATGGTTGCCAAGAATGAAAAAATCCCTAAAGGAATAGGTGGTTGGCTATTATTACCAACAGTTGGATTCTTTGTTGCTTTTGTTTTATGTCTACTTTTTGCAGTTGCTATGATTCTCT
>C687J35174_10004322_pt1 | contig 19114 bp, 18 predicted proteins | sample RifCSPhighO2_01_FD_35174 | JGI IMG/M metagenome (IMG submission 35174) | reverse complement strand
TAGGCCGCATAGCAGCCTAAAAGGAAAAACACCTGGAGAAGTTTATCATAACTTTGCCAATATTTTTTAGGGTAGGGACATATGTCCCGACCTTATACACTTTTAGTTAGGGTGGTTTCTTCGGAATTTTTAGTAACCTTTTTAAAAAGAGAGGACTATTTAGATCTTAATGAATCTAATTGGGGTGAAATAAAATGGTAGCATGGTGGATTATTTTAGTGATAGTATTAGCAGTTATAGTTTTAACAGTAATTTTAATCTATAACAGTTTAGTACGCTTAAAATTAAGAGCAGAAAATGCCTGGTCTCAGATTGATGTCCAGCTGAAAAGAAGGTATGACCTTATTCCGAACTTAATCAGTACGGTCAAAGGCTATATGAAGCATGAGAAAGGAGTATTGACTGAAGTGACTAATGCCCGTACTGCCTTAATCAGCGGAAGTATGAAAGATAAAGCTAAAGCTTCTAATCAGATTACTGAAGCTTTAAAATCTATCTTTGCAGTAGCAGAAAGCTATCCGCAGCTGAAAGCTAATGAGAATTTTATGCAATTGCAGGAAGAGTTATCAGGTACAGAATCAAAAATAGCTTATTCCAGACAATTTTATAATGATAGCGTGATGGAACTGAATCAGGCTATCAAGACCTTTCCTCGCAATATCTTAGCCGGAATGTTTAACTTTGTAGAGAAAGAGTTTTTCGAGACTGCTAAAGAAGAAAAGAAAAATATCAAAGTTGAATTTTAATTTTTTTATTTATTTAACTTGATTATATCTTTTTATCTGTCTAAAAATGGGAATCTATGATGAAATATCTGCTAACCGCTGGAAAACTGTTTTGTTAGGGATAGTTTTCTTTGCTTTAATCACTTTTATTGGTCTAGTGGTAGGATTATTTTACGGTTCCACTTCTTTCGGCTTGATTTTAGCTTTAGTCATTGGTGGGTTGTATTTTTTATTTAGCTATTATGCCGGAGCGGGAATGATCCTGGCCATGAGTCATGCTAAAGAAGCTAAAAAACCAGAACATGCTTATTTGATCAATCTGGTAGAAGGATTATCTATCGCTGCAGGGTTGTCTAAAGTGCCTAAAGTTTATGTGATGGAAGATTCGGCCCTGAACGCTTTTGCTACGGGCAGGAATCCGGAAAACTCAGCAGTGGCAGTGACTAGCGGACTGTTAAGCAAGCTCAACAGACAGGAATTAGAAGGAGTGATTGCCCACGAGATATCCCATATCAAAAATTATGATATCCGAGTGATGATGCTGGCTGCAGTAATGGTGGGAGTGACAGTATTGCTTTCTGATTTTTTGTTACGGAGCTTTTTATGGGGCGGGAAAAGCAATGATCGTGAAAATAATGGCATGACTTTAGCTTTGATTGTTCTGGGGGTGGCTTTAGCGATACTCTCTCCTTTGATTGGAGAGATGATCAAATTAGCCATTTCTCGCAAACGAGAGTTCTTGGCAGATGCTTCCGGAGCTTTGTTGACTAGATATCCGAAAGGGTTAGCTGATGCCCTGCGTAAGATCAAGAATGATCCAGATCCTTTAGTGGATACGGCTAATAAAGCCACTGCTTCTTTATTTATCTCTATGCCCTTCCGACATAATGGGAAGAAAACTTCCTGGATGCAGAATTTGTTTAGCACGCATCCGGACATTAACGAACGAATTAGAAGATTAGAAGGAATGTGAATAATTATTTAACTCAAATATTTTCTAACCAAACCGACTATTCCAGGAGATTTTGCGACTTGGTGCACCCCGGATTTGGAAATGATATCTATATCATTAGCTATGGCTGCATGTAGAACTCGACAGACTAAATCTGCGGCTATAGGAAGAGTATAAGGGAAGCCGATTAAACTTAAACCAGATACAACTAATAAAGCATCGTATTCTTTCCCTCTTTTGTTTGGATCTTTAGAAAGAAATTCTTTCATCTCAGACTCAGTTCCTAAAAAGTAGCTTCCTACAAGAGTATCATCAATGGCCATTATTGATTAAGTTTTCAGTCCAAATTTAAATATCTTATGAATCTGGACCGGTCTTGATGAAGCAAATAATGATAATATTATTACAGTTCCTGAAACTTTATATAATATATGCTTCAGTGGTTTAAAAATGGGTGGAGAAGAGCAGGATTTAAAGCCAATTTTAGGCAGAGAAGGGTACTTAGAACGATTAACCCAGGCTAGCTTTCAAGTTCGGGTTGAAGAAGGGCAAGCCCAGCTATTGATACCAGACTTTGCTTATTCTGGATTTCTTCGCCCGGAAACTGCCCGAATCAGGCTTTATTCTCAAGGAAAAGAAACGGTTTTGGTTCTAGAAGTAAAAAATAATTTTAGTGCGGGAATCTTAGACTTAGGGGGAGAAGCAGTTAAGACGAAAGAAAATGGCTCAGCTCCAACGGAGTTAGATTCGGATACAGCGGTTTATTTTAAGTATCAAAACCATCCCGGAGCACTCATTGCTCTAGAAAAAGTTAGAATCGGAAAAGGTGCGGATTCGGAATACGGCTTTAAAAAAGTGTTTAACAATAGAAAAGACCTGAAAGAATATTGTTCTGCTCAGGATTCTTCTGAGGAGGAAGATCTTTCGGTTTTATTGGAGAGAGCAGAGAAAGTTTATGGAGATTTAGAAGAGAAAGGTTTAGAATATAATTCTGGAAATGAAGACTTCGCTGAAGATGAAACTCGTTCTGAAACTACTTTAACGGACTCGAGACCTGCGAAAAGAAAGTCGGAATTTACAGCGGTTACAGCTATCGCTGATTGGTTCCAAGGCTGTCTAAACCAGAATGAAAGCGGAAAACTGCTCACCCACGAAGAGGAAGTGGAACTTGCTAAACAGAGAGATAGAGCAGATTATCTTAAAGGTTATGCTTTTGCTGCTGCCCAGACAGCAATGGCAGTTTATTTCCCAGATGAGATATCACCATTATTTGCGGAAGCTTATGCGGTTTTAGAAGCAATCATTTCTTCGGATGAAAATGGACTGCAAAATCTATTTCCCAGATATTTTATTGGAAGAAATGTCAAGGGTAATTATCTTGGTTCTGCCCAGGAGATTTTCCCGCAATTGGAAAAGATTTTGGCTTTACAGGAAGCAATCCAAAGAGAGAGCAGGGGTTTGAACGATTCTTTAAATTTAGGATTTCCAGAAGATTTTTTGAAGGCTTTAAATGCAGGCTTTGCCGAACCGGATTCAATTCCAGCGTTGAGATTAAAGAACGGAGAAACTGGACTTCAATCTAAATTATCTGGTTACCAACAATTATTGATTAAGGTTCCTTTCCAAGATAAAGTTAGAAAACAAATCTTAACCGAAGCTCTTTCTACGATCTTGGAACTTGCTGAGTATCATGCAGAGCAGAAGAAGAGGGGATTATCTCTAGAAGAGAAAGATAATTTCAGTCTAATCTTAAACTGTTCCCGAGCTTATCAGCGGGGAAACGATCTTTACGATCGAACCATCGATCAATTTATGGCTAAAAATTATAGGTTATGTTTCAATATAGCCGGGCGGATGAGTGCGCGAAGTGGCGGAGAACAATTACAATTATTTGATTGTTTTCAGGATGGGGTGGAAGGACTGAAAATTGCAGCTAAATATTTTGAATGGAAGAGAGGATATAAATTCTGTACCTATGCCACCTGGTGGATTCGACAGAAAGTTGGTCGAGGGATTAAAGATAAAGTCCGAACAGTGCGCCTGCCGGTTCATGTTCATGAATCACTGAGCAAAATTCATAAGACTGCTTCTGCTCTGCGTTTGGAACTAGATCATGAACCGACACCGAAAGAAATTTCTGCAGCGACAAGTATTTCGGAGAAGAAGGTCATTCGTCTTTTGAGTATGCAGAGAGACACTATTTCTTTAGAGGGTTATGTTTCTAATGAAGATGATAGTGCAGATTCAATGCTGAAAAGTTTTCAATCTACAGATATGGAACGTTTAGACGGTTTTGTTCATCGTCCTCTCTCGCCTTTGAGACAAGCAGTTCAAGCGGAAGCGGCGGAAGTGATGAATTCTGCTTTAACCCAGTTAACTCCGATGGAAGAATTGATTATCCGCATGCGCAATGGATTAGATCCATTTAAACGAGAATATACTTTAGAAGATGTCGGAAGAGAGTTGAGCAGGACCAGAGAAAGAGTGAGGCAGATAGAAAATGTAGGAATGGATAAATTAAAAAGTATGGATAGTCTAAGATCCTGCTGGTAACTTCGGTTTCTCTAGCAATAAAGTCGTTTCCACCAATCGTTGCTGTTAAGCAACTCACGAGGAACAAAGTTCCGACTTGATTTGATTGGTGGCGCACTCCTCAGTCAAAATGTTCAGCTCTTATACATTTTGACGAGTAAAAATCCCTCGTTTCATATTACTGAATGCCCCGCAGCTTGCTGCGATTGGGATTTTTATTTATTCTTTTTTAATCCTCTCAACATCCTCTACCGTAATCCAGGCAATCATATTTCCATAGCCGGTTTTATCGATTTGAAAGGGCGGGATGGCTTCTATCTCTTCCAAGAAGATTAAAGTGCAATAATTCTTGCCTTTAAGCCGATCAGCGTAAGATAAGGGCACTCCTATTTGAGGACCGTATTCGCTTAAGATTTTAATGATTTTATTTTGGTCTAAACCTTCATAAAATAAAACTTTACTTACCTGGGCTCGGGCAGTTACCGGTGCGCTAGACTCTTTGAAATAAACAGTATCATCTACTGAAATATTTTGATAAGGTGTTCTAGGAAATTTATACCAGCGGGATTCGATGGTTTTTTCTCCTGAAAGTATCTTAGCTAAAAGTCCGCTTGCTTTGGAGAGGATGGCCAGATGATGCATTCAATTAGAGAATAAGGATTAAAACATAAATCTTTCTCTTGTTCTTACCCCAGCTTCTGGTCAATCTCTAGGGCTACTTCTTTTAACTCTAAGAAAATTCCCTCTATATCTCGCTGTAAATCTTTAACTAAATCCTGCAAAGAATTCTCTCGGATTAGATAGCCCTCTTTCTCTCTGAGCACAATACCTGAACCCATTAGTCTAGTAAGATGATGGACTACTGTTCCCCGGCTCAAGTTTAGTTTTTCGGCGATATAATCTGAAGAAAGAGGCTGGTTCTGACGGGATTTTTTAACTAAAGTAATAAAAATGCGGAAACAGCTGCTATCCTTATCCCGAAGATTGAATAGGCCTAAAGAATTGCCTAGCCATTGCAGCTCTTCATTTACATTGGGAGAAGAAATCTTGCGAATTTTTATCACGGTTAGTCTTTGATTCATTTTGGGAATAAAGTGTGTTATCTCTTTGGATTATTTAAACTTTTTCCACAAACTTTATATACTGGGGCGGTTTTAGGTAGCCTGCGTTGACTTAAGCTCGACGAAACCATCCAGCGGGGTTTAATATGACCAACAAAAAAATTAATCAAGATAAATCGGAAGAAGCAGTTAATCCCGAACTTCAGCCAGAAAATCATCCAGATGAATTAGCGGAGATGAAAGATCTTTTACAGCGGACCCAAGCTAATTTCGAGAACTACCGCAAGCAGGTAGACAAGCGGGTAGAAGAAATTAGAGATATGGCGGCTAAAGATGTAATTTTGCAATTATTACCAGTGTTAGATAATCTTGAACTAGCTTTGAAATCTGCGGATAAAAACTTAGTTGAGTTCAAGAAAGGAATAGAATTAATTTATTCTCAATTGTTCAGCATCCTGGAAAATCAAGGAGTAACGGTAATTGAGGCCAAGAAATTTGATCCTTATCTTCATGAACCTTTACTTAAGGTTGAATCTGATGCACCGGAAAATGCTATCCTGGAGGAATTCCAGAAAGGGTTCATGCTCAATAACAGAGTAATTCGCCATGCCAAGGTTAAGTTAAGTGCGGGAAAGAAAAAAGCAGTTGAAAAAGAGAATAATGCTAATCAAACTCAGGCCATTAATCCTGAGATTAAAAAATAAATAAAATAAATACAAAAATAATATTCAAGGAGGATTGAAAAAAATGGCAAAAGAAAAAGAACAAACTAAAAAAGCAAACGGAGCAACTATCGGAATTGATTTAGGTACTACTTTTTCCGCAGTGGCGGTAATGGAAGGAGGCAAACCAGTAATTATCTCTAATTCCGAGGGTACTAGAACTACTCCTAGCGTGGTGCATGTTAAAGATGAAGAGATTATTGTTGGACAGATAGCCCGAAACCAAGCTATCGTAGACCCATCTCATACTATCCGTTCGATCAAACGGAAAATGGGCTCTAACGAAAAGGTAGGAATTGATGATAAAGAATATACTCCGGAACAGATCTCAGCGATGATCCTGCAAAAATTAAAACGGGATGCAGAAGCTTATCTGGGCCAGCCAGTAAAGAATGCAGTGATTACTGTGCCTGCCTATTTTAATGATGCTCAAAGGCAAGCAACCAAAAATGCAGGAGAAATTGCGGGATTGAATGTCCTAAGAATAATTAACGAGCCCACGGCAGCTTCTCTAGCTTATGGTCTGGATAAATTAGAGAAAGCGCATACTATCTTAGTTTTTGATTTCGGAGGAGGAACTTTTGATGTTTCTGTCCTAGAATTAGGCGAGGGAGTTTTCGAAGTTAAAGCTACCAGCGGAGATAACCGTTTAGGCGGAGATGATATTGATGAAATCATCATGAATCATCTGATTAATAATTTTAAGAAATCTACTGGAATTAATCTAAATAATGATGCTACGGCTATCCAGAGATTGAAAGAGGCAGCCGAGAAAGCTAAAATTGAATTATCTTCCAAAATGAAGGTAGAGATTAATATCCCTTTCGTTACTGCTGACCAGCATGGGCCTAAGCATATCAAAGAGGAATTGACTCGGGCAAAGTATGAAGAGTTGATCTCTCCAATCATGAAAAGGTTGGAAGTGCCAACCAAGAATGCCTTGAAAGATGCAGACCTAAAAATAGATAAGGTTATTTTAGTGGGCGGATCTACCAGAATTCCATCAGTTCAGGATTTGGTCAAGAAACTTACCGGCAAGGAAGGAGATAAATCCGTAAACCCTGACGAAGCGGTAGCTTTAGGGGCAGCAATCCAAGCCGGTGTACTAGGCGGGGAGATTAAAGACGTTTTATTGCTAGATGTTATCCCTTTAAGTTTAGGAATAGAAACTTTAGGCGGAGTGCTGACCAAATTGATTGATCGGAATACTACTATTCCCACCAAGAAAAGCCAGATCTTTAGCACGGCAGCAGATAATCAAACTGCAGTAACCATTAGAGTAGCCCAGGGAGAGCGTCCCATGTTTGGAGATAATAAATTATTGGGCCAGTTTGATTTAGTGGGTATACCGCCCGCACCAAGAGGAGTGCCTCAGGTAGAGGTTGCTTTTGATATTGATGCTAATGGTATTTTAGACGTATCTGCAAAAGATTTAGGTACAGGTAAAAGACAGCAGATAAAAATTACTGGTACTGGAAATTTAAGTAAAGATGATGTAGAACAGATGAGGCAGGAAGCAGAGAAAAATGCGGCTGAAGATGAGAAACGCAAAGCTAAAGTTGAAGCTGATAACAATGCTGAAGCGGTAATCTTCCAGACTAAAAAAGTGATGGAAGAGTTTGCAGATAAAGTTGATGCTGGAACCAAGAAAAAAATCGAAGAGAAGATCAAAGAGCTGGAGGAAGCCAAGAAAGAGGGCGAGCCTGCTGAGATCAATAAGAAAATCGAAGAGTTGAATAAAGTAGTACAAGAAATCGGCTCGAAGATCTACCAGGAAGCAGCTGCTAAACAGGGCCAAGGGAAAACTAGCGGAAAGGGAGCTGGTGCTGAAGGCGAAGACTCTGGCGATTCCGGTGATGATTCTGGCAGCGAGGATAAAGGCGATAAAGTTGTTGATGCAGAGTTTAAAGAGAAATAAGAAGATCTAGATCTTCTTTTTTTATTTTTTTGGTTAAAATGGGTAACGATAAATCGAGAGGAGTGGTTTTAGCTAATCATATCTCTGATATTTTTACCCAAGATTTTGTTTTAACCTCTATTTTTAAATATTCTAATTTTAAGCGTTTTGGGTTTTCTTTTGATTTTCCAAAAATATGCTATAATCATCAAACGGGAGACATCACCTGGCCGAAAGAAGAAGTAGAGGAAATTAGAAATAAACTTTTGCCTAAAGAAAGATACGAAGAGATTATTGCGGAATTAAAACAAGTGGATATAGATTATAAAAATTACTTAAAGAAATTTATTAAAAATATGCCTCAAGCAAGTAAGAATCCCAAAATCATCTCAGAATTCTTTGAAGAATCCATGAAAATTGGGAAAAGCATTTCCTGGCATATTTTAGAACTGCCTCTTGCCGTTGAATTAAAAAAGTTTAATATTCCCCTACAGGCAGTCCAGACAAAGAAAACCCAGACTTCCTTAGCTTTTGAAAGACTGAAAGAGCTAGCGAGAAAATACACTAATGATTTATCTCTGGATAATTTTAGTTTGAAAGAAGAACTACTCCAATTTCAAAAAGAATTTGGATTTTTGGGAATGAAATATTTTCAAAGCAGGCCTTGGAATGTGGAAGAGATTTTTCAGATATTGAAAGAGACTGATCTTAACGAAAACGAAAAAGTGATTGAAGAAAAAAAGTATAAAAACTTTTATCTGGAGATTGCTCAAGAATTAATCTTTTCTCGGACTCAGAAATGGGAATCAATTTGTTACGGCGGTAGTTTATTCCGGGAAATGGTGGAAAAATACTTTTCAGATAAAATTAAGTACGAACAATTATGTGGTTTGAGGGTAGAAGAAGTGAAAGATATTCTATCCGGAAAATTATCTTATTCCAAAGAATTGTTGCGGGGAAGAGATAATTTTATCTTACAAATTGAAGATGAGGGAATAAAATTAATTCTAGGTGGGCAATTAGCTGAAGAAAAAAGATATTTTAATATTATTGAGGTTAAAGGTTTGGTGGCTAAATCGGGTAAAGTTCAGGGCAGGGTTAAAATTGTGCTAACCCCAAAAGAATGTTTCAAAGTGCAGAAAGGAGATATTTTAGTGGCAACCATGTCTACTCCTGACTTCCTTCCGGCGATGGGTAAAGCGGCTGCTTTTGTAACTGATATCGGCGGAATCACTTGTCATGCAGCGATTGTGGCCAGAGAAATGAACAAGCCCTGTATCATCGGCACAGAAATCGCCACTAAAGTCTTTAAAGACGGCGATTTAGTAGAGGTAGACGCGGAGAAAGGAATAGTGAGGAAGATAGGATGAAAAATGCTCTAGAAAATTATCCCGAACTATTACAAGATTTAAAGTCTCTTTTAACTAAAGCTAAGTATCAGGCCTATAAAGCAGTGGATAATCTGAGAGTCCAGACCTATTGGCAAGTTGGGGAAAGAATCATTCGTGAAGAATTGCAACATAAAGAGAGAGCAGATTACGGTGAACATTTAATCAAGAAGCTGGCTCTGGATCTTGGTTTTTCTAAAAGGTTACTTTATGAGATAGTGCTATTTTATCGTGCTTATCCGATTGTGCACGCACTGCATGCACAATTAAGCTGGAATCATTATCGATTACTTCTGCGGTTAAAAGATAAAGAAGAAAAAGAGTTCTATCAACAGCAAGCTGCTGAACAGGTCTGGAGCGTACGAACACTTCAGCAGGAAATAATGAAGAATCTTTATGGCAGGGTCTTAAAAGAAGGTCGGATGATTATTCAGAAGAAACTTCCCCTAAAACCTATTGAACCTGAACAAATTTTTAAAGAAACCTATAATTTTGAGTTTTTAGATCTGGATGAAAAATATTCCGAAAATGATTTTAAATGCGCACTTTTAATTAAATTAGAAAAATTTATTCAAGAACTTGGCCCGGATTTCTTTGTAGGAAGAAGAGAAGTACCCATTTTAATTTCAGGAAACTATGATAAAGTTGACTTGGAATTATTCCATGCAGGTCTGCTTTGTTATATTTTAGTTGAGGTTAAAAATGAACCGTTCCAGCATAAGCATGTTAGCCAGATGTATTCTTACCTCAATTGGTATAAACAGAACAAACAACGAAAAGGGCAACGTCCGCCAATAGGCTTAATAATTTGTAAGACTAAAGATGAAGAAACTGTCCATTATGCTCTAGGTGAACTTAAAAAAGAGATTTTCGTGGCAGAATACCAAACAAAATTACCTACAAAAGAACAGATTAAAAACCTCTTAAAATGATCATTCCAGAAATAAAAAATACTATTTGGAAAAAGATTGGCACTTGGGAGACCCCTTTTTTAGAAGATTGTATGATAGTTAGGGGAACTAACCAGGAATTTTTCTCTAAATTAGGGTTTTTTAAAAATTGGTATTCAGCCAGTATGTATTTAGAAGGTTCTTTGTTTGTTACTGCTAATGATTTTCGCCAGTTTTACGAAGAAGAATATCAAGGTTATCTGAAAGAAGGATTGAAATATTTTATTAGAATTCAAGAGTTAATGAAAGACTATGCTCTTGAATCTTTTGCTTTTTCAGAAAAATTACAGAAAGTTAACCTTGAACGGTTAAGCAATTCAGAATTACAAAAATTGTTTTCAGAGTTTGAAGAGATTATTGATAAAGTGATGGTTTTAGGAGAAGTAATCCAACCTCTGGATTGGATATTTAAAGAGATATTAGTTGAACAATTGGGAAAGTACTTACAAGGTAAAAGTGAAACAGAAATTAACCGCATCATTGCTAATCTTACCTCTCCTAAAGGAAATTTAGCCGTTGTTAATGAGAGAATTGAATTATTGGAAATAGCTAAAGAGATTGATTCTAACCCACAGCTTAAGAGATTAATCCTGGCAGGGGAATTATTAAGAATACAAAGCAGATTAAAGAAAGAATATCTTCTAATCCTCCAAAAAATATCTGCTCATCAGCGAGAACACTCTTGGATGGCTAATTGCAATTGGCATTTATCTCCTTTTAGTTTTGAATATTATCTAAAAAGAATTAAAGAAATTTTAAATCAAGACCCAAATGCAGAACTAGAAAAAATTACTCAAAATCGCCGTTTGGTACAATTACAATTTGATGAAGAAATGAATAATATTCATCGTTTTGGCATTAATATAGATGGATTAATTGAAATTATTCGCTCATTTATTACCACAAAAATGGATAATTGGAATACCGTATCAATCTGCGGGAATCGTTGTTTACCTTTGTTTGAAGAATTGTCTCATCGTTGTGAATTAACTCTGAAACAATTTTTCTTATCTACTCCTACAGAAATTTCTCAAAGATTAAGTGGGAAAAAATTATCATTGCCCACTTCCCCAAAAAGAGGAGTTGTAAGATTTGGAAATAAGATTATAATTTTAACTTCCGATGAAAGCAAAGAGACTAATTTATTTGTGCAACGAGTAGGAGATTTAAATCAAGTTAAAGGACAAGTAGTTTATTCTGGTAAAGTGCAGGGAGAAGTAGTGGTAATAAAAACAATGGCTGAATTCGGAAAGATGAAAAAAGATGACATCTTGGTTTGTCCAATGACTAATCCAGATTTTGTACAATTGTTGCACAAAGCCAAAGCTATTGTGACTGACCAAGGAGGAATTCTTTGTCATGCCGCCATCGTGAGTAGAGAATTTAAATTACCTTGCATCGTGGGCACAGAAATCGCCACTAAAGTCTTTAAAGACGGCGATTTAGTAGAGGTAGACGCGGAGAAAGGAATAGTGAGGAGAGTAAAATGATTCTTCCCACAGAAAAACAATGCCTAGACTGGTTTAATGAATATAAAGTGCCTCAGCAGGTTAGAGAGCATTGCTTATGCGTGCAGAGAGTGGCTGATTTCCTCGCTGAAAAAGTGCAGAGCCAAGGAGTCGCAGTTAGAACCGATTTGGTTAACCGGATGGCTTTACTGCATGATCTGTTTAAAGTGGTTTCGATTAAGAATTTAGGGCCTACAGAAAAATATCCTGATTTTAATCCCACTAAAGAAGAAATAGGAGTCTGGAAATCATTACGAAAAAAATATCCTGGATTGCATGAAGGAGAAGTTTCTTACCTTATCTTTAAAAAGGATTATCCGGAATTAGCCTTATCTTTAAGGAAAGTGAGCACTCCTGGGATTATTGACCGGAATTGGGAAGAAGGAATCGTGCATTATGCAGACTGGAGAGTCAACCATAATCGTATCGTTAGCCTGAAAGAGAGATTAGATTACCTGAAAAAGACCTATCCTAAAGGAACAGAATTTTGGCAGGAAGATGAGAAGATTATTCGGGAATTTGAAAATAAGTTGATGGGATTGATTAATATAGAGGCAGTTAAATTAGCTGATGAAATTAGAAATAAAGAACGAGAGATAAAAAATGCCAGATAAGAATTATTATGCCACTTTAGGAGTAAATAAGAGCGCAACTAAAGAGGAGATCAAAAAAGCGTTCAAGAAATTGGCTATGAAATATCATCCTGACCGTGCTGCTGAAGATAAGAAGAAAGAGTACGAAGGAAAATTCAAAGAGATCAACGAAGCAGTTTCTATTTTAGGAGATGATCAGAAACGTCAGCAGTATGACCAGTTCGGCAGTGCAGCATTTTCAGGCGGAGGAGGTGCAAGCGCATCCGGATTCGAAGGATATGATTTCTCGGATGTGATGTCGCAGTTCCGTTCGGGAGCTTTCGGAAATTTTGATGATATCTTCGAAGGAATTTTCGGAGCTACGGGAAGAGGCTCAAGAGCGAGAAGAGGATCAGATTTACTTTACGAAACGGAAATAACTTTAGAAGAGGCAGCGAAAGGAGTTAAACAAGACATTCAGCTGAATAAATTAGAGGCTTGTCCGGAATGCAAGGGTAGGGGAGCAAAAGAATTCCAATCCTGTCATCACTGTCATGGTTCTGGTTATATGAAAAGAACCCAGAGAACTCCCTTTGGATTGTTCCAGCAGACTGGACCTTGCCCTTATTGTAATGGTAAAGGAGAGCTGCCTCAAGATTCTTGTTCTAGCTGCAGTGGGGAAGGTTTAGTCAGAAAACGTAAGAAAATTGAAGTGAGTATTCCAGCAGGAGTTAATGAGGGAATGCGCCTAAGAGTTTCTGGCGAGGGAGAGGTAGGAGGGCGGGGAGGATCTAGCGGAGATTTGTACATTCAAATTAGGGTTAAAACTCATCAATATTTTGAGCGCAAGGGGGATGACTTATTTATTACAGTGCCGATATCTTATACTCAGGCGGTGCTGGGAGATGAGATTGAAGTCCCTACTATAACTGGAAAAGCAATGTTAAAGATTCCTGCGGGAACTGATTCGGAAACTTCATTCAGGATGAGAGAAAAAGGCCTGCCTCATCTGCAGGATTCCGGAGCAGGTGATGAATATGTTAAGGTCAGGATTGAAGTTCCTAAGAAGGTAGACCGGAAATTGAAAGAATTGCTAATGGAATTTAAAGAGGAGAAGCCCAGCAAGAGTTTTCTGAAAGGTATTTTTGGGTGAGATTAGTTTCAGAACTAAAAAATTATTTTTTCTTAAACCCTTACCGCAAACTATAAAAAGCCTGGAATTTTAATAGTGACTAATGGTGATAGCTGAATCAATGATAGGTGAAGTTCCGGATATATTAGGTTTAATCCAGCCTTTAACAGATTCTATCCGGCCTTTAGTAATTAATTTAAGCTATCTTCTGGGAGGAATCTTCGGCTTATATGCGGTTTTGATCATAGTCAGAATCTATTATGAGAAGAGGGCGCTCCGAGTGTTAACCGATATTCGTTTTGATCTAGACCAATTAAATTCGCATTACGGATTAAGAACTTCCAGGCAGCAGGTTGGATTCTTTAAAAGAATAATTGAATCTTTCCGTAGAAGGTCACGGGAAAAGAAAGTGGCCAAAGCTTTTGGAAAGCAAGAGCTAGTTCATCATCATAAACGCCATAAATGAAGTTGAATCTAAAAGACTAAATCTCAAGGACTAAACTGAAACAAATTAAAATGAAAATTTCTATTGAAAAAGAGGTCTTTAAGAAGTTTCATCCTCAGTTTCAGGTTGCTTTTATTTTGTTCAAAGGAATTGATAATAAAACTAGACTTAAAGAGTCCAAAGAGTTATTGAAAGATGTTGAAAAAGTGGTCAGATTAACTTTTAATAAAGATTCGGTTAAGACCCATCATTTAATCTCACCTTGGAATGTAGCCAAGCAGGAGTTCGGCAAGGAAGCTAAACATTATCATACCTCTGTAGAATTATTATTGAAATCAGTTTTGAGTAAGAAAAAGGTAGCGGTTAATGATGTTTTAACCAATCTGATTCGCTATCTGGCTCTGAAACAGATCATTCCCATAGGGATAGATGATCCGCAAAAGATTGAGGGAGAGATGGTTTTCTCTATTGCGGGAACTTCTGGAGAAGAAAAAAATAAATTTAACGGAATTAAAAATCTTTCCAAGGGAGAATTATATTATCATGACCAAAAGAAAGTTTTGGGAACTAAGCTGGATTATTGGAAAAATGAAAAGACAAAATTAACTGCGAAATCTACTTCTGCTTTAGTGCATTTCGAGGCTTTGCCCCCATTTGGTTCTGAACAGTTAATCCAGCTCTTGAAAGAAGCGGTTGACCTGATACGATCATTCTGCGGGGGAGAGGTTAAGGTATTTGTGTTGAATAAGAATAACCTATCTACTGAACTTTGAGAATTAATTTATACTCATTCTTTTAGGCAGAAGTGAATGATAAAAAAATTAGTTAGTTTTTCCTGGGATGATCCCCCTTTAGAGATGGAATTCCGGCAAGGTTATTTTGATTTATTAAGAGAAATCGGTTCATCTTTAGAAGAGTGTTTGAGGTTTAGGCAAGAGGTTAGCTTAGGGGAGATATCCGAGGATAGAACTATTATATCCCAAACAGTTTCTTCTGCAGCAAATAGTCTTTATCTTAAAACTCAAGCCATAATCAATGTTGCTTTAAACTATAAAATCTGTCTTGAACAGGGTTTACCGCTTCATCCTACAGTATATTTCGATGTTAATTTAGATAGGCTTAATTTAACCACGTATTCTGCTACTGAAAAAGAGGAGGCACAAAATATTTTCTTAAAGAGTATTTCTTTAGCAAGACAAATTTATAGTTTAACTCCTAATAGTTTAATAGAGTTAGATGCCCATATCACTACTCTGCCTACAATTCTGCTTGATTTTGTTTACACTCATAAAAAAGATAAGTATACCTGGAATGCCTCTGACCCAGAATTAATCCGAGCTTTAGCTGAAAAGATTAGAAACGGAGAGCAAGTCCCAAAATTAGTTGTTGGTGCGGCTCATGGAAGTATCCAACCAGGAATTGTTCTGGCAGAGCTATTGGATGCAGAATTGTATTTTGTGCGCTGTTCCAGATTTAAGAGGAAAGATAAAGTTCCGATTATTTCTGCTCAAGACGAATCTTATCTTCGAGGATTTGCTGAAAAGATAGTGTTGGTCTTTGACGAAGATGTAGCCCGCGGGGAGACTCTGCGGAGTTTAGTTGAACGTTTAAGACCGCATTTTCGGAGAACTTTATCCGCTTCAGTAATTAAACACTATTTGGCTCCTTTCTCTCCTGATTTTGTAGGGAAAGAAAATTATGACTAATCTTTGAGGTACATTTTTTAATTTAATCATAGCAACATATATAAATCGCTTTTAATTCCTGAAATATGTTTTTAAAATGGACTTTAAACACGAAATAGTTAGATTATTAGCTAAAGAGGTTAGTTTAGGCCAGGAAGAAATCTCGGCTTTAATCGCAGTTCCACCAGACCATAAATTAGGAGATTATGCCTTTCCCTGCTTTAGATTAGGAAAAAACCCTAAAGAAGAGGCAGAAAAACTAAAAAAGAAATTGAAACTGCCTAAATCCTTTTCTAAAGTGGAAGTTAGCGGTCCATACTTGAACTTTTTCGTAAATAATCATTTTCTTACTGAAGAGACTCTGACCAAAATTTATGCGGAGAAGAAAAATTACGGAAGAAACAATCTGGGCAAAGGAAAAGTAATCGTAATTGATTTCTCTTCTCCAAATATCGCTAAGCCTTTCGGGATTGGACATCTGCGCAGTACGGTCATCGGCAGCTGTCTGTATAAAGTGCATCATTTTTTAGGATATAAACTTATAGGAGTAAATCATCTGGGAGATTGGGGTACCCAGTTCGGCAAGCTGATTGTAGCTTTTAATAAATGGGGTAAAGAAAAAGAGCTGGAAAAAGAGCCGATTAAATATTTGCTTAAACTTTATGTTAAATTCCATGAAGAAGCAGAGAAAGATGAAACCTTGAATGAGGAAGCGCGGGCAGCTTTTAAGAGCCTGGAAGATGGAGATAAAAAGAATTTAGCTCTCTGGGAATCTTTTAAAGAGTTAAGCTTAGAAGAGTTCAAAAGAATTTATGAATTATTAGAAGTTGATTTTGATTCTTATCACGGAGAATCATTTTACAATAATTTATTAGATAAAACTATCAAAGAAATTCAGAAGAAAATTAAGACGGAAATTTCTGATGGAGCGCTAATTATTAATCTGGAAAAGTATAAGCTTCCTCCCCTGATCTTGAGAAAGTCTGATCAGGCCACAACTTATGGAACCAGGGATTTAGCTGCAGCTTTATATCGCTTGAAAGAATATCAGCCAGAGAAGTTATTGTATGTGGTTGGTTCTGAACAGAAAATGTATTTCCAGCAATTATTTATCGTACTAGAAATGCTAGGATATAAAAAAGAGAGATTTGAACATCTTGATTTTGGCCTGTTCCGTTTTCCAGAGGGAAAGATGTCTACCCGTAAGGGAAAAGTTATCTTCTTAGAAGAGGTTCTGGATCAGGCCATAAACTTAGCGGAGAAGATTATTGAAGAAAAGAATCCCACCCTGAAAGATAAAAAAGAAATTGCTAAAGAGGTGGGAGTGGGAGCTATTATTTTCGGAGATCTTAGCAATGATCGGATCAGAAATGTAGATTTCAGCTGGGAGCGGATGCTTTCTTTTGATGGAGAGACTGCTCCTTATCTTCAATATACTCATGCCCGAGCCTGCAGTATTCTCAGAAAAGCGAAAAAAGAGCAGGGGCTGAGTATTAGTTCGAAAATTAAATTCGAGCAATTACAGCTAGCGGAAGAAAAAGCGGTAGTCAAATTATTGTATGAGTTCCCGGAAGCGGTGATAAAAGTTGCGGAGAGTTATAAACCTCACCATCTGGCTCAGTATTTAATTTCTCTAGCTCAGGCTTTTAATGAATTCTATCATAAATGTGCGGTAATTTCTGAGAGAGAGGAGCAGATGAAAGCCAGACTATTATTAGTGGATAGCTGCAGGCAGGTGCTGGAGAACGGATTGAATTTATTGGGAATCAAAGCCCCAGAAGAGATGTAGATTTTTAGATCCATATCCTTTTAAAATAAGCTTGGTTCTAAGATAAAAATGACTAGATTTACTCTCCTCTGCCAACTCAATGGCGGATGTATGGGCTGCTGCGGTAAAGATTTTATCTCTAAAGAAAAGATTAAAGAGGCGATTGAAGAGAATACTGCTGAGTTTAAAGCTGCGAATCCCTTAGTTAAAGCCCAGCTGATGAAGTTTAGGGATAGAGCTCATCCTCATGATCTGCGTTTAGGAGTCTGCCGAAATCTGATTGAGTTGGAGGGAAAGATTTTTTGTCCTTTACATCCATCTCTACATCAGAGAGTGGATTTAAGAATTAATCATTGCGATATTGATTTTATGTGCCGGACGGCGGTAACCTTTGAAACTTGGGATGCGGAAAAGCAGAAAAGATTTATTGATTTTATTGCAGGAAAGAAGATAGATAATTTGGATTTCTCTTTGGGGATAGATAAGGGGAGTTTATTAGATGAGTTTGAGGCCTTAGAATTAAAATGATGAGCCTGCAGGGATTTGAACCCTGATCAATCGGTATCATCTAGCTAATACGGCTAGCCGAAGCCGACCGCACTATCCAGGCTATGCTACAGGCCCATTATACTCGAAGCATTAAATTAAACTCGACCTGATGGTCTCCTAATATCAAATGCGTTTGATATCCTTTACTTTTAATGCTTCTCCTAATAGTAAAAGCACATAACTGAATATAAATATTTAGTGCTTTTACTATAAAGAAGGAAGAAGAAAGGGTTATTTTTAAAGTTATAGTAGAAATCCATCAATTTTGAACTATAATATTTATTTTGAGCAAAAATAATTCTGTCAAACCCCACCAAAACTTTAATAAAGAAATTACTCTCATTTTACTACACTCGCCTCCGTAGCATAGTAGCTATTGCGGCAGACTTGTAATCTGCAGGTCGTGGGTGCAATTCCCACCGGGGGCTTATTTTATTTAAGATGGTTGAAACAGATCCGTGCCAAAAACTAAAAAAGGCGAAAAGCCTTTTAATCGTAAATAAACGAGTTCCTACTTTATTTACGATGAAAAGAAAGAAAAGAAAGAAATTGGGTGAGATAGAGATTGATCCTGATTCTGACTTTCCGGTGCATGAGAAATACACTAAAGAAGAGCCGGTGAAAGAATAAAATAAGCTGAAAATTGCCTCCTAGAAAAAATTTACTGTAACCACCAAAAATCTGCAAGATTTTTATAATTTTAATAATTTCATCAATTTTTAGGCTCTGTAGAAAGTCCCGTTCGCTACGGCTCAATCGCAGACAGTTCCTACCTAAATGAGCCTAAAGCCAAATACGCCTTCGGCTAGCTCCGCGCTCACTGGCGGCTAAGCCGCGACTTTTTCCACAGAGCCAAATTTTTAGAAACCTTTAAAAATAAGCAGATTATCCTAGTACAAAAAGATAGGATTCAAAGAGATAGATGTGTAAATAATCACATTCTGAAGGTGTTTAAAATGGCTGAACAAATAACTGAACAATTAAAAACAGGTACTACCACGGTAGGAATAGTTTGTGAAGACGGAATAGTCATGGCTGCAGATAAAAGAGCGACAGCCGGAAGCATGATCGTAGATAAAAGAGCGGAAAAAGTGCATATTATCAATGATGATTTTGCGGTAACTATCGCCGGAAATGTTTCTGATGCCCAATTGATGATCAAATTAATCAAAGCAGAGCTTAAATTGAAAGAGGTTAGGACCAATAAAAGCCCCAGCGTGAAAGAGGC
>C687J35174_10004311_pt1 | contig 19148 bp, 23 predicted proteins | sample RifCSPhighO2_01_FD_35174 | JGI IMG/M metagenome (IMG submission 35174) | reverse complement strand
CCCTCGGCTTCGCTCGGGATAGAAAAGAAAGTAAAAGAGGGAATACGTATTGGATATTATCGACAAGATTTTTCTACGCTTAACTTTGAAGATACTGTTTATCAATCTTTAGCTAGCGTCATGCTACAAGGTGGAGAAAAATTAGATGAAGAGAGGATGCGTTCTGTAGCTGCCGGTTTTTTAATTACTGGAGAATTTATTCACACTAAAATTGGAGATTTGTCAGAAGGACAGAAAGGATTGGTGGCTTTTGCCCGACTGGTACTGCAAAAGCCCGGACTTTTAATTTTAGATGAACCGACGAATCATATAAATTTTCGTCATTTACCGATTATTGCTGAAGCACTCTCTAAATATACCGGAGCGATGATACTTGTCTCCCACGTAGATGAGTTCGTAAAACAAATCAGGATTGATGAAGTACTTGATTTAGAAAAGTAGTTAATTCTTCATCTTTTATCTCTCGTAGAGCGTTTGGTTTCAAGGCANCCAATTTTATNTTCATNATTCTTTCACGTTTCAAATCGACAACTTCTTGGAAAAGCNCTGAACACATCCGTCNGATTTGATGTTTTTTGCCTTCAGTTAAAATTATTCTAAAAGTAAAATCGTTTATTGTTTTTACTTTACATTTTTTAGTTTGATAGCCCTCGATATTTACTCCGTTTTCAATTTTTGTTTTAAAATTTGAGCGAAGTTTGTTACTGGTTTTCACCATATATTCTTTTTCATGAAAATATTTTGGATTTAAAAGTTGATCCGTTATTCTTCCGTCGTTGGTGAGAATCAAGAGTCCATGTGAAGCTTTGTCTAGTCTACCCAAAGGGAAGAGGTCTTCTCGGGGGGAACTTGTTTCTATGCCTATGGGTTTATTGTAAGCAAAATATAAATATTCTTTCTGTTTTGTTCCTCTTACTTCTACTTTATCATTTTCGTTGACTTTAGACCCAAGTAATGCCAATTTTCCATTGATAAATACTTTCTTATTTTCTACCAATTCATCCGCGCCACGTCGAGTAGATATTTTTTGTAGAGCAAGATATTTATTTATACGCATTGGATAATTATTCATATCTTAATGCATCGATTGGATTTAACATAGCTGCTCGATGGGCAGGGTAATAGCCGAAAATTATTCCAATACCAGTCGAAACACCGAAAGCGAGAAATATGGATGTTATCGATACTTGTGTTTGTAAAATTCCTGAGTATGTCACTAAAAAACATATTATCCATCCTAAAAAAATTCCAACACTTCCGCCAATAAAAGTTAACATTACAGCTTCAGATAAAAATTGCATATTTATGTCTTTCCTTTTGGCTCCAATTGCTTTTCGTAATCCAATTTCTTTCGTGCGTTCGGTCACGGTTGTGAGCATCATATTCATAATTCCTATTCCACCAACCAAAAGTGAAATTGAAGCAATGGCTGCCAAGAAAAGGGTGAAAGTATCTATCACGGTAGTCAGTGTGCCCAAAATATCTTCTTGTGAAATTATTGAAAAGTCTGCCTCATCCACATTATGTTTATCTAAAAGCGCATTTATTGCTAAATCTTTAACTTCTGCCATTTTACTTTTATCTGTCACCGACACCGCCATGGTTGAAAGATAATCCTCCCCCGAGAGAATTTTTTGCATTGTGGAAAGGGGAACAAAAATCATATCATCAGGACCGGAAAATCCAGCTCCGCCTTTTTTAACTAAAATTCCAATTACATTAAAATTAACTTTATTGATGCGAATCGATTTTCCCAGTGGGTCTTCATCACCAAAAAGATCAGTGGCAACAGTAGCCCCTAATACTGCCTGCCTGCCGATGCTTCTTTGATTAGCATCAGAAACAAAACTTCCATCAGATAAGATTAAATTATGGACAGTAAGATATTCTGGCACTACTCCAGTTATAGTTGTATTTGTGTTGTTTCCTGTGGCAACCACTTGAAATCGACGAGAAACTTCAGGGGAGACAGCTGCGACCCCATTTATATTCTTGAGGATGTCTATATCTTCATTCTTTAATGTTTGAGCACTACCGCGACCCGAAGAAACAATCCCTCGTCCTGGTTGGACCACTCCAGGAAGAATTGTTAAAAGATTTGAACCTAACCCTTCAATACTTGATTGGATAGACATCTTTGCGCCGTTACCTATTGAAACCATGGCAATAACAGAAGCAATGCCTATGACTATGCCAAGCATTGTAAGTCCTGAGCGCGCTTTATTGGCGGACAATGAACTATATGTTTCATTTGCTATATCTATTAGTTTCATATATTATTTATAATTCTTTTTTTATGTGTTGTTCGATCTTCAACAAGTTTCCCGTCTTTTATAAAAAGGATTCGATCAGCGTGTTCGGCTATTTCTTGTTCATGGGTAATCAAAACTATCGTGCGACCCAGTTCTTTATTTAATTTTTGAAAAGTACCAATAACAATTTCTCCAGTTTTTGAATCTAAGTTTCCCGTTGGTTCATCAGCCAAAATAAGTGATGGATTATTTACCAATGCTCGCGCAATTGCTACACGTTGGATTTGACCACCGGAAATTTGGTTAGACATATGATGAAAATGATTTTCATCCATCCCAGCGGAGAACAGTGCTTTTTTTGCTATTTTTTCTCTTTCAGCGACATGGATGCCGGCGTAAACTAAGGGCAACATTACGTTTCGCAACACTGTTGTTCTGGGTAACAAATTGAAAGCTTGAAAAACAAAACCAATTTTATCTCTGCGAATGTCTGCCAACTCATCGTCTGATAAAATAGAAACGTCTTTGCCGTCAAGAAAATATGTTCCACTAGTCGGACTGTCCAGTGCTCCTAGGATATGCATCAAGGTTGATTTACCNCTTCCGGAGGGTCCCATAATGGCTACAAATTCCCCNTCAGCAATATCAAAAGAAACATCATTTAACGCGTTGAATTTAATATCTCCCGTTTGGTACGTTTTTGTAATTTTCTTTATTTCTATCATGAATCCAATACAATAATTAAGTTAGCGTGTTTGAATTCTTGTATTACCCCCCGTATTTCTATTGCCTGCAGGACTAGAGCCAAAAATACTAGGCGCTGTCGCCGTTGTTGTTGGTAGTATTGTTCTTATAATTATTTCATCACCCTCTTGAATCCCTGAAATAATTTCACTTTGTGAATCATTAGATAGGCCAACTTCTATCGGTATTTTATTTGGATTAATTTTTGAGATAGAACCATTTAATCCGTCAGTCGTGAGAGCTAAAGATTTATCAAACATCTCAATATAGCTTTTACCGGCTTGCGATTTTACAGCGCTATTAGGAACGATCAATACGTCTTGTTTTGTGTCTGTAATAATTATAGCGTTAACACTCATCCCTGGTTTTACTCTGTCATCTTGTGTACCGAAACTCATTTTTACAATATAAGTTACAACTCCTTGTGAAACGATGCCAATAGCGTCAATATCTGCAACAATACCGGAAATAGTCAAATCCGGAATGGCATCAAAAGTCAGTGTGACTTTTTGCCCGATTTTTATTTTTGCCACGTCAACTTCATTAAGTGAAATTTCAGCAAGTTGTTTTTTTGTAATCAATGTCGTTACGATACTGCCGACACTCACCGTGTCTGATTTTTTGATATTAATTTTTGTTAGAGTGCCTTCAAAAGGCGCGCGAATAAAATAATCTGTTAATTTGTCTTTTGCGTCTTGTAGTGTATTTTCTTTTTGCTTTATAGACAATTCCGCAGATTGCATATCTAAGTCAGTATTTAAAAAAGCGTCTTTATATCCCTTGATATCGTTTTTTATTGAAAGTAAGTTTAATAAGTGAGTATTGGTTTTGGATGTATAACCGTTCAAACTTGTTTTGTGGGTAGTTATTGTTGCAGGGGTAGTGGTATTATTTTTCTGGATTGAACTGTTTACAAAATCAATGTAGTTGTTGGCATTTTTAATTGCGTCAGAGATAAGTTTGGTAGTATCATAGGTCTGCAAAATAAGAATTTCAATCGTTGCATTGTCGGAAGTCCGTGAAATTATTTTATAATTATCAAAACCGGCATCATAAGCTATTTTTGCTTTATTATAAGAATCTATAAAATTTTGTTTAAAGGTTTTAGTTTTACCACGATCCTCTTCTTTAACTTGTCCTTCATACCAATCTATATTCCATTGACCAGTTGTCGGATTGCTTTTAAAAAACATATCATTAAGATCTGTCATAATTCCCGGTAGATCGAGAAATACATTTGAAACTGTATTAAAACCGTCATCATATGACTGTGCTAAATCAGCGTTCATGTTTTCTTTTGATTTTTCAATCTTCAATTTTTCTAGAGCAATTTTAGCAGACTCCAAATTTACTTCTGCGTCGCGTATCGATTTTTGCGTGTCTTTATCGTCAAGCTTTGCAACCAGCCCTCCTGTGTCAATTTTTTGTCCATCTTGCGCTGCCAAATACATGACATCTCCAGAAACTTTGGATTTAATGTCTATTTGATTTAAAGCTGAGACTTGACCACTACCCGAAACAGAAGCTAGAATTATGCCTTTTTCCACTTGAGCTGTTATGTAGCGAATATCACCAGCAGTACTTGTAAATTTTTGATATCCCCAATATCCACCTCCTATAATTACTATTAAAACAAAACCACTAATTATTTTGTGAGCAATAATATATAATTTTATTTTGTTAGTGTATTTTCTCATATTATAAATATAACACATATTTTTTCTATATTATTATTTAGTTTTTACCCACAAGATGGTTTTTGAAAAAAGTTTTAAGAGTTGTTTTTATATAAATTACACATTTTTCTTGTATAATTTTTTATTTAAAAATTTTCTGTAAAAGTGTTTACTTAGAATTATTAGAATTAAGACAAGAATCAACAGAATAAGCCACCCGAAGATATTAATCGGGAAAAAAGAATCAGACCCAAGAATATTTGCCACAATAGAAGATTGGACCGATTGTGTTGTATTTGTGTTGGAGGTGTTTTCTTCAATTGCGTTAGTTATAGTTGATGTTTTTATATTTTGCTTTGATCCACCTGTGGTAAAACTCAGAATTGAGCCGTTATTTCTCCAAGAAGAATTTTCTGCGACAGCGCGGAAGTAGTAGGTTGTGCCAGGTGCGAGTCCCNTTAGAGTATTTACATGATTAAGAGACACAAGTGTTCCTGTTGCTACCGGNGTAGTTTTATTACCCAGGTTTAAATTTGTGCCATATTCAAACCAAGTATTCGAAAAGCTATTTGCATCATTGTAAATCGTAGAGTTAAGTTGAACATTGGTATTTGATACAGAACTTGCCGGCTTCGTTATAGCATTTAGAGATAAATAATTAAGATTATTACTTACATTGCTTATACTAGAGAAGTCAGTAGTGAATGAATTTATGTTTCCATATTGTATTCCGTATGAATTTTGTATAACGGCACGGAAATAATAAGTGGTGCTTGCTTTTAATCCCGAAATATCATAATTGTAATTAAAATATCCGGAACCATAAGAATTACGTGGTGTAGAATAGCCAAAGCTGGCACTTGTGCCATATTCAAACCAAGCGGCAGTATAAAGNTTGCTTATTACACTTACCGTNCCGTTCAAAGTCGCGCCTGAAGCGGTAATATTGGTTGCATNGCTTGGTATAGTGCTTATTTGTGAATATTGTGCAAAACTTGGAGTAATTGTAAAATTAAAAAACAAAACAGTCAAAACGATGACCGAGAGACCAGTTTTCTTCCAGAAGTTTATTTTAGGGCTTATTTTTAAAGGCNTTATTATCTTTTTTTGCATCTANCCATTATAGCACTTTATGAATTAAAAGTCAAATATAAGTGGGATATACCTATTTTCCCCTANATTTCTTTNCCAGAACAACATTCTTTGAAATTATTGTGTAGTAATTAAGAGTTATGGTTTAATAAATAATTATTGTGGTATAATAATTCTATGTTTTTTAGCTAAATTAAAATTGAATGAAATTTTTATTCAATACGCGTCTCAAATAAAACAAGTAAAAACATGAAGAGCAACAAGATTAAACTAAATGAATCAAAAGATTCAAAAAAATTAGTTTTGCACTATGCGAAAACATTGGCTCAATATGCTAATCTCCTTGAAGATTTAAATATTGAAAAATCAAAATATAAATTTTTGGCAAAAGATTTAGAGAAATTTAAATTAGCTCTAGATAACATTTCTGATAATATTATTATTACTGACCCGAAAGCGAATGTGATTTATGTTAATAAGGCGGTAGAAAAAACGACAGGTTATAAGCCAAAGGAAGTGATCGGTAAAAAAAGTGGCACTCTTTGGAAAACACCTATGCCTTTGGCATATTATCAAAAATTGTGGGACATAATAAAAAAACAAAAAAAAGTTTTTAATGGTGAGGTACAAAACAAAAGAAAGAATGGCGAGGTATATACAGCTATAATTAGCATTTCCCCAGTCTTTAATGAAAAGGGTGAAATAGAATTTTTTGTAAGCGTTGAGCGTGATATCACAAAAGAAAAAGAAATTGATCGATCTAAAAGCGAATTTATATCTCTTGCTTCTCATCAACTTAAAACTCCGCCAACCGCCATCAAGTTGTTAACTGAAAGACTTCTTAGTGACAAAATAGGGACACTTACCGAAAAACAGAAAGAATATTTTAATGATATTCGTTCCTTGAATCAACGAATGATTGATCTTATTAATACACTTTTAAACATGTCACGCATTGAACTCGGACTATTTTCTTTCCAAATAGATAAAAAAGATGCTTGCATGATTATGCAAGACGTAGTAAAAGAACTGGAACTTATTATTAAAGAAAAACAGCTAAAATTCAAAATGACATTTCAAAAAAGCATGTAATACTTTTACTTGATGAATCTTTGTTTCGTATAGTAATTGATAATCTTATTATGAATGCTATTCGATATACAAGAAAGTTAGGCGAAATACGTATTGAATGTAGATTGAAAAATAAAGGACAATTATTTGGAGAGAAAATTTTAAAAAAAGATAGTTTTACTGTAATTATATCCGACAATGGTTGTGGTATTTCACAAACAGATCAAAGGAAGATGTTCACTAAATTTTTTAGAGGTGACAATGCCAAAAAAAAACATACTGACGGGACAGGTCTTGGACTTTATATGGTAAAATCAATTCTTGATCATTCTGGTGGGTCGATATGGTTTACTTCGCGTGAAAATATTGGGTCAACATTTTACGTGGCTATTCCTATGACTGGAATGAAAATACAAACTGAGAAAGATCTTATAATTTAATATAATTCGTTATGACATAGTGTTATTTATGAATAAAGATAAAAAAACAAAAATTTTGATTATTGAAGACGAAGCAACAATTAGTAAAACATATGCAGAAGAATTAACTGATGCCGGGTTTTTTGTTATCACAGCAATGAATGGCAAAACTGGTTTAGAGCTTGCACTTAGGGAAAAACCCAATCTCATTTTACTTGATATTCTCATGCCGGTAATGGATGGTCTTACAATGCTGGATCAATTGCGAGCAAAAGATTTGTATGGTAAAAATGTGCCAATAATACTTTTGACTAATTTATCCGCAAGCGAGGAAAAAATTATGAAAGCAATTATGAAAAATGAACCTGCGTATTATTTAGTAAAATCCGATTGGAATCTAAGTGATGTGGTAGGAAAAGTAAAGGAGAGACTCAGTAGACCTTAATTATATTTTTTTGTACTTTACGTTTAAACTAAAAATTGCTAGTCTGAGTATTGTATTATAAAAAATAGGCCCTCATAGTTTAATGGATAGAATGCGAGCTTGCGGAGTTTGCGATGTAGGTTCGATTCCTACTGAGGGCACNANTAGAATCCCAATAATTCCATTATTTTTTCAGATGGGTGTTCCCTCATTTCTTCTTCAATAACATTTTTTAAAATCATAATAGATCGGATTTTTTCCGCTGAGGTTTCTTCTATGGGAATCGAAATAATAGGCATAAATAATCTTTCTGATCTTATAAAAAGAATAGATTTTTTTTCAATTTGTTCGAGTTGTTTTGTTTGCACCCAAAAAGATTTTATGTTTTCATAAGGGTAGAAACGAGATCTGATTTTTAATCCTTTTTTATTTAATTCATAAGAGACTACATCTGGTTTTTTGGTTGCGAAAAATCCCAACAATAATCCACTCAAAACAAGCAGTATTGCGAAAAAATAATTGCCGTAAATGATAGATGCTAGAGAACTTGCTACGACAATAACCCCGAGTGCCCAAAACCAATCAGGACTTCGTTCCTTTTCCTCATACTCTAATGCAGTCCATTCTAATTTTTCGTCTACATCCATATCTTAATTATAGCAATAAACAAGGGATAGAAACAAGCGAGTTTGTTTAATGTCCGAGTGCTATTGTTGTACGATAATCACATAGCAAATAATCTAAAAAAGTGTAAGATGTCTAATATAGTTATGAAAATGTCTGAACCGCTAACTCTTATTATTTTTGGAGCCACTGGAGATTTATATCAAAACAAGCTTGCAGTAGCTTTGTTTGATCTTTTTTCCCTGAATCTTTTACCTAAAGAATTTAAAATTATTGGATTTGCTCGTAAGTCTCTAACCGACTTAGAATTTCAAGATTTCACTAAAGATGCTGTTTCCCAAAAACATGATAAACACAGTAAAAATTATAATCAAGAAAGTCTTGACGATTTTCTTAAACATTTACAATACATACAAGGGGATTTAGAAAACCTTGAGAATTTTAAGGATTTAAACCGACAGCTTGTTTTAAATGACAAAAAACAGGGAATTTGTACAAATAAATTATTTTATCTAGCCGTGCCGCCATCACTTTATGAAGTAATATTTAAAAATATATCGAAAGCGGGACTAACTGTTCCTTGTACACCTAATGAAAATAAAAGAAAAAAAACATGGACTCGTGTTTTAGTAGAAAAGCCATTTGGTAAAGATATACAGGAGGCAAAACGATTAGACAAAATGTTGGGTGAGCTTTTTGATGAGTCGCAGATATTTCGCATCGATCATTATTTGGCCTATTTGGCCAAGGGAGTGGTGGATAAGATTTTGAATTTTCGCTTTGGTCCCGGTGAAACTGAATCTCGTTGGAATAATAAAAATGTGCAAAATGTTCGGATAATTTTTCATGAGAAAGATTTAGTAGGAAAGCGAGGAGCATTTTACGATTCTTTGGGAGCATTTCGGGATGTTGGTCAGAGTCACATGCTTCAAATGCTTGCTCTGGTGGCTATGGAGAATCCATCCGATAAAAGTAGCGGAGGAATACACCAAGCTCGGCGGAGAGTCTTAGAAAAAATAAAACTCTCCGAAGAAGATAAAATGGTGCGAGGACAGTATGAAGGATACTTGGAAGAATTGGGAGTACAACCAAACTCCACGACTGAAACATTTTTTCGACTCAATCTTTTTGTGGATAATCCGAAGTGGAAAGGTGTTCCATTTGTCCTTGAATTCGGCAAAGCTTTGGATAAATCGGAAGTTTTTATAGAAGCTTGTTTTAAAGAGAGTAAAACCTGTCTTAATTTTCCCATTTCAAATGAAGACACTCTTCGTGATGCCTATGAAAAAGTTTTTTATGATTGCCTTTTAGGCGATCAGACTATTTTTGCCTCGACCGGGGAGATAATAGCCGAATGGGTACTCGCAACTGATATAATAGAAAAATGGCAGTCGACATCTTTGGTCATATATAAAAAGGGATCAAAAGGAGTGGATATAAAATAAAAATATGAAAAAAGAACTGGGATATGTAGGGCTTGGGAAAATGGGAAAGAATATGGTTTTTCGGCTTTTAGGCAGTGGTTGGAAAATTGTTGCTTATAACAGGACGCAAGCAGTTGTGAAAGAAGTTGTTGAGAAGGGCGCCATAGGCGTGACAGATTTGAAAGAACTTGTGGCAAAATTATCCGTACCCAAAACTGTGTGGGTAATGGTTTCGCATCAGGCAGTGGATGAAGTGATAAATGAATTAGTGCCACTACTTCAAAAAGGTGATCTCATTATTGATGGAGGAAATTCGCCTTATCGCGATTCGATACGCAGATCGCAAGAACTTATTTTAAAGGGTATTGAATTTTTAGATATTGGTGTGTCTGGTGGTCCGGGAGGGGCACTTAATGGTGCTTGTATGATGGTAGGCGGTAAGAAAGAATTATATGACAAATTTAATGATAGTGGATTTTTTATTGATACCTGTAAACCAGCCGGATGGGGATATATGGGCTTGTCCGGAGCGGGTCATTTTGTGAAAATGGTTCACAACGGTATTGAATATGGAATGATGCAATCCATTGCTGAAGGATTTGATCTTATGAGACATTCAAAAGAATTTGATTTTGATTTGGGAAAAATTACAGAAGTATATTCTCACGGAAGTGTGGTTACTTCCAGTCTAATTTCTTGGATGCAGGACGGATATAAAAAATACGGGAAAGATTTAAATGAAATTTCTGGTCATGCTTCTGCTTCCGGCGAGGGTAAATGGACGGTGGAAGCGGGAGAACGAGAGAACATAGAAATGCCGGCAATTAATGCCGCGCTTACTATGCGGAAGACATCACAAACTAAACCGAGTTATCAAGGCAAGGTAATATCCACAATGCGCGGAGAATTCGGACAGCATCCCGTGAAGCGGGGGAACGATGAGCCGGAAATTTTATGAAAATAATAGATATATCACTTTCGTTAAATAACAAGACTTCCGTATATCCGGGGAATGTTCCAATTCAAGTCAGTATTCATCACGCGATGCCGGAATACGCGACACAACTTTCCTCAATTACTTTTGGTTCGCATAGCGGGACACACATAGACGCACCGGCTCATGCAATATTAGGAGCGCTAACGATTGAGCAGATCTCTTTGGAATGTTTTGTGGGACCTTGTCGGGTTTTTGATTTTTCNAGGGAAACGAACGAAAGTGTTACGCTTTCCATGCTTGAAAGTAAGAAGATAAAAATAGGAGAGCGCGTTCTTTTAAAAACCCGTAATTCACTTCGTGGTTTTAAGGAATTTTATGATGATTATGTTTATCTGAATGGCGATGCAGCGGATTACCTTGCAGAACTCGGGGTAACGCTTGTCGGCATTGATGCGCTATCCATAAAGAAACGTGCGGACAGTGACCATCGCCCACATTTATCTTTACTAAAAAAAAATATTCCTATCATTGAGGGGTTGGATTTATCTTNCGTAAACGAAGACGAATATGAATTAGTTTGTTTACCACTTAATTTCACCGAGATAGATGGCGCACCGGCTCGAGCTGTACTTATAAAAAGGTAGAAGAATTTTTGTGATATTTATGAATTGAAGATAATACTTGACATATACCCCTAGGGGGTATATGCTTTATATATGCATAATAATAAACAAAAATTAATACGTCGACTCAAAATTATTGAGGGTCAAATACGTGGCCTACAAAATATGATTGGTAAAGATATTTATTGCATTGATGTTATCACTCAAACATCGGCTGTTAAACAGGGTCTTTCAAATATCGAAGACGTTCTTTTAGAAAACCATCTTAGTCATTGTTTAGTAAATCAAATCAAAAAAGGTCAAACCACTAAAGCAACCGATGAGATACTCAAGGTTTATAAACTTAAAAGAAAATAAAAAAATGAGCATACATCAAACATATAAAATAGAAGGAATGCACTGTGCTTCTTGCGCGGGAATAATTGAAAGAACTTTTAAAAAAATAGATGGTGTGGCTTCTGCGGAAGTAAATTATGGAACTGAAGCTGTAAAAATTTCTTTTGATGAATCCAAGACCAATCCTGAAAATTTATCTAAAAAAATTGAACCTCTTGGTTATTCACTCGTTGTTAATCGAGATAATCACAATATACATTCTAGTGGTCTCTCTGCCAAAGAAATGGGTATGAGTGAAGATGAACATAAGACACATCTTGGACTTGGACAATCTAAACAAGAAAAGTTATTAGAAATAAAGGATATGAAATCCAAAGTAATATCTGCAATTCCACTTGCTCTAATAAGTGTTTTTGTAATGGGTTGGGATATTTTAGTTCAATATAATATTGTTTCTGCAATGAGTTTTACAGTTCAAGAAATTTTCCATCATCTTTTACCTTTAATGGCTACTTATATTCTTTTCGTCGTGGGAAAGCCATATCTCCTAGGTTTCTATCGATTTCTTCGCTATGGAAAAGCGAATATGGATACACTTATTGGTATTGGCACACTGACTGCGTATCTATATAGTTTTACCGTTACAGCTTTTGAAGATCTTCTTAGGTCTTTTGTAAATGTAGATCAGACGTACTATGACATTACGATTATCGTTATCACTTTTATTGCACTAGGTAAATATCTTGAAGCTAGATCTAAATTAAAAACAGGTGATGCAATTGAAAAATTACTTAATCTTCAAGCAAAAACCGCTTTGGTTGTTCGTGAGGGTAAAGAAATAGAAATATCGGTAAATGAAGTAAAACACGGGGATCTTATTATTGTAAAGCCTGGGGCAAAGATTCCCGTTGATGGGGTGATTATTGAAGGTTCATCGTTTGTTGATGAATCAATGATTACCGGAGAACCAATGCCAGTTCAAAAAAAAATTGGAGATAATGTGGTTGCCGCTACAATAAATACAAATGGATCTTTTACGTTTAAAGCTACAAAAATTGGATCAGAAACTTTGTTTGCTCAAATTATAAAAATGGTAGAAGACGCGCAAGGAAGTCGTGCGCCGATTCAAGCTCTTGCCGATAAAATCTCGGGTGTCTTTGTACCGATTGTGCTTGTAATTGCCTTCGTTGCTTTAGGAGCATGGTTGTTATTTGGCTCCAGTTCGCTTGGGTTTTCACAAGCACTTTCATTTGGATTGGTTTCATTTGTGGGAGTTTTGGTTATTGCTTGCCCTTGTGCATTGGGTTTAGCGACACCAACAGCGATTATTGTTGGAGTAGGTAAGGGAGCCAGAGAAGGGATTTTGATTAAAGACGCAGCTACGCTTGAGAAATTACATAAAGTAGATACAGTTATTGTTGACAAAACTGGAACGATTACCATTGGCAAGCCGACTCTTGTTGATATTCAAAATCTTTCAAATCTAAAAGATGATGAATTGATGTCTATTTTAGCGTCACTTGAAAAAAAATCAGAACACCCTATTGCTTATGCAATCATGAATTATGCGCAAGAGAAAAATATAAAAATAGAAGATATTTCGAATTTTGAGGGTATCCAAGGTAAAGGATTAAAAGGATTAGTTAATAATAGAGAATATTTTGTTGGAAATGTAAAACTTATTGAAGATCTTGATATCGTTTTTGATGTTTCAAAAATTGAGCAGTATACTCTCCAAGGCAAAACGCCGGTTATCATTTCAACTAAAGAAAAAGTGCTTGGGTTTGTGATGGTGTCCGATGAAGTAAAAATTGAATCAAAACAAGCTATTACAGATCTTCACAAGCTTGGGATTAAACTTATTATGCTTACGGGTGATGATGAGAAGGCAGCAAAGTACATAGCTTCGCTTGTTGGCATNGATGATGTTGTGGCGCACATATTACCTGCGGATAAACTCGATAAAATAAAAATACTTCANTCAGAAGGGAGAGTTGTCGCTATGGCTGGCGATGGTGTAAATGATGCTCCAGCGCTTGCTCAGGCTGATGTTGGCATTGCCATGGGTACGGGAACTGATGTAGCTATTGAGAGTGCGGGGATTACTCTTCTTGGTGGAGATATTTCTAAACTTGTTAAAGCGATTAAACTTTCAAAAATGACTATGCGTGGAATAAAACAAAATCTTTTTTGGGCTTTTATCTACAATATTGTCGGTATTCCACTTGCGGCAGGAGTATTTTATCCGATATTTGGATGGCTTCTCTCGCCGGTGTTTGCTGGATTCGCTATGGCGATGTCGAGTGTATCGGTTGTCGGTAATTCACTGCGGATTAAAAGTAAGAAACTATAAAGGTCGAAATTATAAAAATAATTTTATAAAATTTTATGACAAATCAAAACTTAGGAAAATTAGATAGAATATTGAGGTTCGTTCTGGCTTTCTGGTGGCTTGGGCCATTGGCACCATCTTTTGACGCAAATTGGATGAATGTGATCATTGCAGTTGTTGGATGGATTGCTCTTATTGAAAGTTTCTTGGGATGGTGTTGGCTTCATACCGCATTTGGTATTGATAATAAAAGTCAATAGCTTTGTTTTTGTAAATAATAGGGTATAATAATTATATGATGGGATATGGGTATGGATATAGTGGAATGATGGGAGGAGGATTTGGTTCTATTATCGCTTTAATAGTGATGATTGACTTAATACTGCTCGGTATCTGGCTATATAAACAAATCAATAAATAATAATTATGAATTTGCATAACATAAAATTATTCGTAGGAATTTTTGTTTTGTTTGTCTATGTAAGCATAGGGATATTTGGCTTGATTCAATTCAACCATATGGTTGAAACGCCTATGATAAATTGTCCTTACGCTCAAAACGGCTCTTCATTATGTGAAAACAGTCTTGAGCATATAAATGATTGGCGTCAATTTTCTAATGCAATTTTTTATTCACTACTCATTCTTTCGTTTCTAATTCTTGGATTAAGTTTATATTTTTTTAATAAACAATTCTTTTTCAATCAAAAACCTACTCTTTTCTACAAGTGGATACTTTATCTAGATAATAAAAAATTATATAAACAACCAAACAGAATAATTAAATGGTTATCACTTTTAGAAAATAGCCCTTCTTTTTCATAAAAAAGACATAGCTGATTATTTTGTCGTAAAGTTTTAGCTGTGTCTTTAAGATCCTTTTTAGGGGATTTTTTACTATTTTATTAGAAGTCGCGCTTAAATCGAGGGTTGCGCGACATAATTTTGTAAAATCAAAAAATATGAAAAGTAAAAAAATTATTGCATGGACCATCATTATTGTGGGTGTGTTTGGTCTTTTGTGGTTTACTGGAAAAAGCAAAATTTCTAATTCACAAAACGAGCCGATTCAAATAGAGAATCAATCAATAAATGTTGGACAAAAGTTAGTAGCACCTGAAACTTTTTATGATTTTGGTACCATTTCGATGAAAAATGGTAAAGCCAGTAAAATATTTAAAGTTCGCAACGAAACAAATACAGATATTCTAGTTCCGAATCTTTCTACTTCCTGCATGTGTACTGTTGCTTATGTTGTAGAGTCTGATGGAAGTAAAAAAGGTCCTTTCGGTATGCCAGGACATGGAGGAGCCGTGTCTAAAGTTAATGAACTTATTAAAGCCGGAGAATCACGAGACATTGAAGTTGTTTATGATCCCAACGCTCACGGTCCGGCTGGTGTTGGGAGGATTGACCGATTTGTTTATCTTGAAGACGAGAATGGCAATAAACTTCAATTTGAGATTAAGGCAAACGTAACCCCGTAAATTATGAAAAAAATNATTATTGTAATAAGTATTTTTCTCGTAGCTATAATTGGTATAGTTATCCTTAAAAATAATCCAGCAACTTCAGTAATTATTTGGGATATGAGTAAGCAAGGAACGTGGCTTTTGCCACTTGTTTTGATATCCGCACTCTTAGATAGTGTGCATCCTTGCTCATTTTCAATTCTTCTTATTACTATTGCATTTCTTTTTGGGATACAGTTGAGTCGAAAAAAGATTCTTCAGCTAGGTGGGACGTATGTTATCGGAATATTTACTGCGTATTTTNTGATTGGTCTCGGAATACTGAAAGTATTACATCTATTCAATACTCCACACTTCATGGGAAAATTGGGGGCGACATTTCTCATTGTTTTTGGCGCACTGAATCTTTTTAGCCGTCTTTTTCCAAAGTTTCCAATAAAATTAAAAATTCCTTCAGTAGCTCATGGTGCAATAGGTAAATTAATGGATAAANCTTCCTTTTCGGCTGTGTTTGGTCTTGGATTACTTGTTGGTATTTGTCAATTTCCGTGTATGGGAGGACCATATCTCATGGTTATCGGACTCTTGCGTGATCAGATGACTTATATGAGTGGATTTAGTTATTTGCTACTTTATAATCTCATTCTGATTCTTCCGTTAGTAGTTGTGTTGTTCATATCAGCAGATAAATTATTGGTTGATCAAATGCAAACGTGGAAACGCGACAACATAGGAGGGTTGAAACTTTGGTCGGGGATCGCTATGATTATTATTGGTGTCCTAATCTTCTTTATCTAATCCTTCGACAAACTCAGGCTTTCGTTCTGAGACTTATGTCGTTCAGACTCCGAAGAGTCTTCAAACTCAAAGAGCTCGAAGAGATTATGTTGAGTCGTATCGAAACATAATATGATTATCGTAATATTATCCATTTTAATTTTCACGGGTATTGTCTGGGCCCTTAATAAAAAACTGCCTGTACAAATATGCCCGATTTGTGCTGGGGTCTCGCTTACTTGGCTTTGGATGCTTCTTGGAATGAGTTACGGACTGTTATCGATTGAAAAATATCAGTTGATAACAGCAGTACTCATGGGTGGATCTGTTGTGGGTATTACAAATAAACTTGAAGAAAAATATAAGATGCTAAAAATACGAAAGACTATAATAAAAGATGGAAATAACGAAAAATCCGGAACGTTAAAAAAGCAACTAGATGACTGCTGTTAAACATTACTAATTATAATTAAAATTATGGACAACGAAATAAAAACACAAAAAAATTCATCCCCAATAGTAAGTATTATCATTGTGATTGTTGTAATTTCTTTAGCTTCTGTTTATACCGCGCGATTAAAGAACCAAGGGGTTAAAACTTCTTGGCATCCGGCATTACCAATTTCTTCTAACGAAAGTGCTTCAAAAAATGGAATGGAATTACCTGTTTGGTGGGGAGATCTCGGGGTAAAAATGGTTGAAGCTGGAGTAATTGATAAAGAAAAGTTTGAAAATCTATATGAACAGAGAGGAGGATTATCTGAAACAGACAAAAAATTTCTTGAGAATTCTGATAATGGAAATATTGTAATTAATTCTGAGAATTCTGGAGTAATCTTGAATATGCTCTGGGCTTTTGGGTTAGGAAACAAGAATCCTATTTTAGAAATTGGACCAATGATGGATAATCGGTATGGCGGAGCAGGAAATTTTGCCTCTACTGGCGGTTGGAATTTATCAAAAGGAAATGCAATGAATCATTATAGTATGCACAAATTCATAACGCTTACAGCAGAACAACAAGCATTAGTAGAAAGAGTCGCCAAAAATATTTATCGCCCATGTTGCAATAATTCTACCCATTTTCCCGACTGTAATCATGGGATGGCAATGCTTGGGTTATTAGAACTTATGGCTTCACAAGGAGTATCTGAAGCAGATATGTACAAAGTCGCATTGCAAGTAAATATTCTCTGGTTTCCAAGCCAGTATCAGGCAATCAAAACTTTTTTCGAATCCCAAAATATGGATTGGGGAACAACTGATCCAAAGAAAATTTTAGGAGCTGAATATTCCAGTGCGTCGGGATATCAAAAAGTTTTGTCTCAAATAAAGCCACAAGAACAAAAAAGCGGAACAGGTTGCGGGGCATAAATTTCTGTGATAAATTGTATGTTCAATGCTAAGAACACATACGTTTCACGTTAGTGGCACTCATTGCGCATCGTGCAAAATTCTAATTGAAGATATTTTAAACGAGCAAGATTTTGTTCAGAATGTTCGTGTTGATTTAAAAAGAGAGATTGTTGAAATAGAAACTGACAGTAATCAGAGGACTGAAGAAATTGTCACTTTTTTAACAAGTAAAATAAAATTACACGGCTACACTCTTTCAATAGAAAAATCCACTCAAGAAAAACGGAATGACGATATTATCTGGAAGGCGATACCGATCGGACTTGCATTTCTTGTGTTGTTTTTTTTCTTGCAAAAATCGGGTATTTTAAATCTTGGTATTGGTGGCAAAACAACACCAACAACGAGTTTTATTATAGGGCTCATCGCTTCGGTTTCTAGTTGTTTAGCTGTTGTTGGCGGTTTAGTTTTATCGCTTTCGGCAAAGATATCACAAGATAATGTAAATGACACTAAAACTTTCCTGCTTTTTCACGCAGGAAGATTAATCAGTTTCGCAGTATTAGGCGGAGTTCTTGGGCTAATTGGCAATACCATAGGTATTAATTTTACATTTACAGCAATATTGGGACTTTTTGCATCTGTTATTATGTTATTACTTGGCTTAAATTTGGTCGGAGTATTTGCTAAAAATAAAATTACATTATCCGTTGGGATTTTTAATTTCTTTAGGAAAATAGAACACAGAGTTGCTACACCGTTATTTATAGGATTTGGAACCTTCTTTTTACCTTGTGGGTTCACGCAATCAATGCAAGTAACTGCACTTTCAAGTGGATCATTTATATCAGGCGTACTCATCATGTTTGCGTTTGCTCTCGGAACACTACCAATGCTTGTTCTACTTTCGTTTGGATCAGCATCATTTGCTCATTCAAAACATGCACCGTTATTTTTTAAATCTGCGGGAATTGTCGTGATCGGTCTTGGAATATTTGCATTTTTAGCGGGCCTTGTGGGCCTTGGCGTTATTAATCCTTTATTTAACATATAATCATCATGAATAAAACAGCTTCAATTATTATTACTCTCGGCCTTGTCGTCGTTATCGGTATTATATTGGGCGGTAACTCAAAACTTGCAGATAATACGACAATTCAAAGTGTTGAAATAAAAGACGGTGTTCAATATGTTACTATAAATGCTAAAGGTGGATATTCTCCACAGATAGTTACGGCAAAAGCAGGAATTCCGACGAAACTTATTGTAAAAACTAGTGGTACTTATGATTGTTCGGCATCGCTTGTAATTCGTTCTATCGGATTTCAAAAGATTTTACCTCAGACAGGGGAAGAGATCATTGATATTGGTATCCCAAAAGCCGGAGAGCCGTTGCAGGGTTTGTGTGGTATGGGGATGTATAGTTTTGTAGTTAATTTCACCTAATTTTATAATAGGGTTTCGGCTTCAAAATGCGATTTCGTTTTCTGGCGGTGTGTATTGAACGAAGTTCGAATTTATTTTGAATTGAACCCTGATGACCAATGATGCGCGCCTCGTCCGCTCTCTTCGGTCGCGGGAGCAAAAAC
>C687J35174_10004308_pt1 | contig 19156 bp, 21 predicted proteins | sample RifCSPhighO2_01_FD_35174 | JGI IMG/M metagenome (IMG submission 35174) | reverse complement strand
CTGAGTTTCTTTGGACTTTTTTAACTCTATTAGTGCATGGGCAAAGAGAATTGTATAAACTGTTTGGATATACTTCTTTGAAGAAATCTTCTTTTTCATTAGAGTATTATGTAGAGTCTATTTCTAAGATGATTCAGTGTCTTAGACAGGGTTATTTTGATCGGTCTAAGAAAGCTCTTTTTAATGTTCACTCTCTTTATAATAAAACGATTGATAAGGGTTTTAATCAGTTACGGAGAACGAGAGGTGATGAGATTATCGTTTTACACTGTTTATTGGCTTCTATTCGCCAGTTTTATTTAGCTTCAAGTCCTCTTACGGGTGTGGTTTTTTGATTTGCTTCTCTCAATTCGACTAGACTATCTGCGAAATTTTGTTCTGGAATAGCGTTGTACCATCTGTAATGGATTTTTCCTTCGTAGTCTTTAAACTCTTGTTTGTATTCTAGAGGTAGCCACGTTTTACCGCTAATCTTTTCTTTGTCAAACCAGGTTATTTCTGCAAGGTAGGTTCCTGGTTTCTTTGGGTCAGAAAGTCTTGTATAACCAGAACTGGTTATCAATTCGAGATTGTGATTCTTTTTTGGGAAAGAGATTTGCACGTTTCCTCGGTACTGAGTGTTTTCTGGATTTATAATTGATATATGTTCAGTATATCCGTCAAGATACCAACTTCTTACACTATTTTTTGGTGTATTGTCTTTTCCTATTGATATTGGAATTCTTTTTCTATAGAGTGCTTGATTGGGTCTTACAAATGTAATCTTATCCTCTGCAGTTATGCTTCTATCGTCTTTTTTTTCTTCGGGAGGATATATTTCTATGGCTAGAACGTGATTATTCCATTCTACTTCTGAGGGTAGCGTTATATCTTGGCTATTATTAAATCCAGCACTTCCTTCAGCATAAATTCCTTCATTGAATCCATATATATATGCCCAAAATTTTTTTGGTTCGTATCCTTCTACATAGATTCTTGCTGGAAATGAACTGTAGCTGATATCTTGTCTCTTTGCATGAGGGAATTCATGAGGTCGTATTGTCACGTTTATTCTTTCTCCTGGTTTAAAGGTTGCTCCCTTTTCGTTATCTATTTTTTTATACCCCTTTCCATATACACTAATATCGACATCGAATAGATTGTTGGTTACGGATAGATCGGTGTTGCTTACTTCAGCGTTTACCATGTATTTTTCTTCTTGTTTTTCTTCAGGAGCTTTTTTAGTTAATTCTTGAATTCCTACCAATGCTCCTAGACCCAGTACTCCTGCAATGACGAAGTTCCTAATGAATTTGAATACTGTTGCTTCTCCAGACACTGTTGCTTCAAATTCCTCTGCGAGTTGATCTAAGGTTTTGTATTTCCTTGTAATTGCTTTTCTTATTATGCTTTTTAGGTCTTTTGTTTTCTTAGGCAATCTATTTAGTGCTGCTGTGATTGCTGTTTCATATTTTTCTTTGTCGATTTTATTTTCAGTGTTCAGAAGACTTGTATTGGAAGCGATATCTATTGCTACGCCGGTATCAGGATCGCAGTCAGTAGGATATGTTCCTGTCAATGCAAAGTACATACATGATCCTAGCGCGTGTATTTCTGCTTGTTCATTATATGCCTCGGGTTTGTTATTAAATGCTCCAAATAACCATGGGGCAGTGATGAAGTGACCTCCAGCGGTAGGACTATATTGTGCCGTAGGATGATCTACAGAACAAGCATTAGCATAGTCAGTAAGACGAGCTTCGCCGGTGTCTTTTACTAATATATTTGAAGGCTTGAGATCTCGATGGTATATCTTTGCTCTTTGGTTTAGTGTTCTTACACCTTTAATTACTCCATTGAACGCTGTTCTTAGTTGTTGGGTAGTTAGCGGTTTTTTCTTTACTATGTCTTCTAAGGTGGTATTGCTATAATAGGGTTCAACGGTGATTTGCGCGTTGTGCCCTTTATAGTTTACCTGGGCAAAATCTCTTAATGGTTGCAGGTTATGGGCTTCGGGTGTTATGTTATGGAGTGCTGCTTGGATTCTTTGTTCGTTTCCAGTATCATAGCCTCTTGCAACATGACGTTTTGATCTTGCACTATCTATTTCTCTTCTTGGTTTATCTACCTTTATTACTACTTTTTCTTCTGCAGGACCCCATTTTGCAGTGTACACCCATCGTGTGCTACCTTCGGTTAATGATCGTATATCTCCATATTTTTCTCCTAGATTTTCCTGAATTATCGGGATGAGTTCCTCTTGTCTTAGCGTCTCAGTTTCCATCTTTTTCCTCCAGAATGTCTATGGTTATTTGTGCTAGTGTGCCGGGAGGTATTTTTTCTTGCAGTACTTTTGGTACTACGATTACTGCTTGTCTTCCGTGTTTTGCTATTTTCTTTGTTATTACGTATTTGTTAGATGGTTTATACATACGTGATGTATCTTAGATTGGTTTTTAAAGCTTGTTATTGATGTAACTCTTTAGTGACTTTAATTCTTCATTATCGTAATGTATATCTTACTCCTCTTCTTTTTATTACATACAATTGTCTTTCATAATCGGTGTTCCAGACAAATATTGAATAGCGGGGTTCATTTCTCGTTTCATGAAGTGCATTATACACTCTCTTAATTAAGTTTTCTTTTTTGCTACTTAGTGTTGCTAGGACGNCATCTATAGAATCTGCTTGTGTAATTACGGCGGCAACTAATCGTTGACTTGTTTGTAATTGATTTCCTAAATCTTGACCGCTTCTCATTGCTTCTTTTTTTAATTTTTTTTCTTTCTCAAAATCTCTATTACGATCTATCGCAAGAGAAAAAACTGACTCATACCTTTCTCTTTCTGTATCTGTTGGGTAGTAGAGTGTTGAGAGATAAGCTTCAATCTGGTCTTCTATTCTTTCTTTATATAGATATAATCCATCTATTTTTTTTCTGTCTCCGTTGTGTGTTGCGGCAAAGTCTATTTGGTTTCCTAAAATTTCCATGCCCCTTTTTAACTCAGTTATTGTTTCTGGTATTACTAGTACTTTTCTGTTTATTTTACTAATTTTTTCGATTCTTGCTATCGCCTTTTTTATATCTTCTTCTTTAATGTTTGGTAACTGCGGGGTTGTATCATATATTCTTTCCTGAAAACTGCTCTGCAAAAAAGAGCTATCCATGAAAACGACTGCTTTTCTATAGTCTTGATCAGACATATAGTTTTCACGTGTTTTCTTTTTTAAAGATTTCTATGTTTCTTTTTCTAACTTGGTTTTACCGAACATGTAGGGAAGAAGGACTTTTGGGATAGTGATGGTGCCGTCTTTGTTTTGGTAGTTTTCGAGAATGGCTACGAGGGCGCGGGAGGTGGCTATGGCTGTGTTGTTGAGGGTATGAGGAATATATCTCTTACCTTTTCCATCCACTCGAATTTTTAACTTTCGTGCTTGGGCGTCAGTGAGATTTGAACATGAGCCAACTTCGAAATATTCTTGCTTTTTGGGAGACCAGGCTTCTATGTCTACTTGGATGTGTTTGAGGTCTCCTAGATCGCCTGAGCAGATAGCTAGAACGCGTATGGGAATGCCGAGATCTTTGAAGATGTCAATAGTTATCTGCTTTATTTCTTCCCAGTGTTTCATTGAGTTTTCGGGAGTGCAGATGATAATCATTTCTACTTTGTTGAATTGGTGGGTGCGATAGAGTCCTTTTTGGTCGATACCATGGGCTCCGATCTCTTTTCTGAAGCACATTGAATAGGATGTGTGTTTTATGGGTAGTTGGGATTCAGGGAGAATGGTGTCAATGAATCGTCCTATTAATGAGTGTTCTGACGTGCCTATGAGATGCAAATCCTCTCCTTCTATTTTGTAGATTTGATTTTGCTGATCATTGAGATCTGTTACTTTATTTATTACTCCTGAACGGAGCATGAGGGGCGTTTCAATATAGGTGAATCCGGCTTTAACCATCTTTTCTGTTGCAAAGCGAATGAGTGCTTGATTTAATAGAGCGAGATCTCCTTGGAGGTAGTAGAAGCCATTGCCTGACGTGGTTGCGGAGGAGTTAAAGTCTGCTAAGTTGAGCGATTCTATGAGTTCTGCGTGGTTTTTTATTTCAAATGAGGGTTTAGATATTTTACCTATTTTTTCTAGTTCTTTATTTTCTTTGTCTGATTTGCCTGAAGGAACCGAGGAGTGTATGAGGTTCGGTATTTTTGCTAGTAGTGTTTGGAGAGTAGTTTGGAGAATCTGCATTTCTTTCTCTTTCTCTTCTATTTCTTTTGGTATTTTCTTTGCTTTTTTGAGGAGGATAGAGGGATTCTTGCCCGCCTTTTTTGCCTCATTTATTTCTCTGGAGATTTTATTTCTGTCTGCTCTTAGGATATCGACCTCATTCTTTAGTTTTCTCCATTTTTTGTCTTTTTCTAGTATTTCGTCTACGAAAGGTAGTTTAGTATCTTGGTATTTCTTTTGTATGTTTTCTTTGATGCGTTTGGGGTTTTCTCGGATGAGATTTATATCTATCATTGTGATAGATGGAGGAAGGGTTATTTAATCGTTATGGTTCATTTAAGCCTTTGTATTCAGGCGTTTTTTTAGCTCTTGGGAATCTTTCAGACCGCATTTTTTGTAGGGTTCTTTTTCTATTTTATATTTTTCTAGAAGGGCGGAGAGATATTGGCCGCTAAGCATGTGGGGAACAATGACATAGTCAACGCCTTGTTGATAGAGATCGAGGGCAATTTGCGGTTGTTCAGCTGTGGCTATGAATGTTGCCTTGCTTCCTGATTCCTCAAGTCTCTTTTTTATGGTAAGATTTGAACTTTCATCGGGAATGGTTGATATAATAAGAGCGGCTTTGTGTAGTTTGAGTTCTTGGACGAATTCAATATCTGCGGCATCTCCATACATGCAATTGATTCCTTTTTTTGAAAGTGAGACAATTACTGATGGATTGTAATCAACGACTATGAATTTTGCCTTTATTTTTTTCAGTGTTTCTACAATTGAAAAACCACTTCGGTTGTAGCCGAAGAGTACTACGTCAAACTGTTCTTCCTCAAGTATTCTTCGTTCGTGTTTCTTTCCTTCAAATATGTTCAGGAATCGACCAATGACGTTGAATATGGAGTGTGCGTAGTAGATGGTGTAGCTGCTCACTCCGATAGTTAGTATTGCTATGAGTACACCCAGAGTCATGATTTCTTGGGGTATATGTCCGAGAGTGTATCCGAGTAGGATGATGATGAGAGAGAATTCTGATATTTGTGCTAAACTAGAGCCAGTTAGGAAGTTGGTTCTTTTTTTGTATCCGAGTAGTTTCAATACGGTCATGACGAGTAAGGGTTTTCCTATGAGTACAAAGGCGGAGAAAAGGAGTGCTTGCTTAAAGAGAGAAACGGAAACTGATGTGGCTAACTGACTGCCGAAAAAGACAAAGAATAAGACTATGAAGAAATCTCTGAGGGGTTTTATTTTTCCTCCTAGTTCTAGCGTGTATTTACTTGAGGCGAGAGTCATTCCCGCTATTAGTGCTCCAATTTCTAGAGAGAATCCAAGTTGTTGGAAGAGTGCAGCAAGGGAAAGTGCCCAAGCAATACCGAAGAGGAAAAATACTTCTTGGTTTCGTGCGAGATAGGGCAGAACTTGTTTGAAAATCCAGCTTACGAGTACGAATAATAGGGTAATAAGTATGAGAATGGTGAGTATCTCCTTTACAATGGACATCATTTCTTGTTGTTGATTGATTGTTGGGATGATCATTAGGGCAAGAGCGGCAATGAAATCTTCTACGATGAGGATACCAATGGCAATTCTTCCGTGCAAGGTGTCTAGCTCTTTTTTATCAGAGAGAATTTTTACCACTACTACGGTTGATGAGAAAGCGAGTGCTGTTCCTATATAGAGCGCAGCGATTGATGAGAAACCAATGGCGAGCGCAATGAGTGCACCTATTGATCCTGTTAAGATAATTTCTGCTATACCTGCTATAGAGGCAACGCCGCCTATTTCTTTGAGGACGCGCAAGTCAAGTGAGAGGCCGGCTATGAAGAGTAAAAAGGCAATACCGAGATGTGAGAAGAGTTGTATTATTTCGGTGGAGGCGTTGGCGGGATTGAGGATATTGAATACGAGTGGTCCGACGAGAACTCCGGTAATAAGATAGGCGATAATGGGGGGTTGTTTTATAATCCGGGCGATGATGGAAACGAGCGCTGCAATACCGATTATAATTGCTATTGTTAGTATCACCTCNGCCATTTTTAGGGGAGGCGGGGTGTTTTTATATAGGTTGTGGCAGCGGTTCTATTTGANGGATTTTCTTGATTCGTGTTGTGGGTTGTGTTAATCGATATTGTTCGTTTATATTTGGTATATATTCTCTTGCTTTTTCTATCGCTTCTTCTCTAGAAGATGCATGAACTATAGAGAAGTTTGTAAAACACAAACATTCTCTAATAAGAAGTTTGCAAGTTCCTCGTAAACTCGGAATTATGCAAACTTCTCTATACGGGTGTTTACTTTTTCTTCTGGATTGTCTATCCATGCTCCTCCATCAACCATTTTGGTGTGTGTTTGATAGATCGCCTCGTATTCTACCATCTTTCTTTTATTTCCTCTTTGTTTTTATAGATTACGGTTTTGCGCGTTTAATCTCAAAAGAAATAGCCTCATTAATTATGCGAGGCGCGAAGCGCCGAGTGCAGCCGATATCTCGGCGCTTTGTTTATTTTGAAGTTGTAGAGTGCAATAGCATTTGAAGTTATCAACTACTTTATAAATTGAAACATTTATCTCCTTCTATGGTTTATGCTATTTTGAAGAAATGGTGGGTTTGGTTACTTGTTGTTATTGTTCTTTTTCTTCTTTTTCTCTTTATCCCTCTTGAACGCTGTTCTTCTATTACTTATAGTAACGTGGGGGGTAGGTTTGTGCCCAATGGATCTACAACATATTACATTTCTTATCTTCAATATATGCAACATGGTGGTTGTCCTATCTAGTACCTTTTTTTGTGTTCTAGCAATAGCTTTTTAAGCCCTCTTTTTCCCTTTAGATCGTCATATTCATCCCATCTTAAGGCTGGGGTGAAAGGGCTCAGCGCTCGCGGCGCGCTGGGCTCACTTTCATATTGAGGAGTGCAGTATGTCTCTTCTGAATAGGGGATAGAGTGGTCTATTGTTACTGTTATTCATTAGATCTGTGTAGGTTTGGTAGATTTCAATGTTTGATTGGGGGGCTCGTAGCAATCCTTTCTTTCCTATCTCTAGTGCTTCCTCTAAAGTGAATGCTTCAATTCGTTCAATTTCCCCTTCTTTTGGCTTTGGAATTCTATTGCCTATTATTTTCCCTTCGAAACTATGGTTGTGAATATGATTTCCATCTGTGGAGATATACTCCCAAAAACCAAGGTAGATGAGAGGGTGTATGTCCAGATTTGTTTCTTCTTTTGTTTCTCTTTTTACTGCTGCTTCAAGAGATTCTCCAAACTCTATGTGTCCTGCTGGAAAGCCCCATTTTTTATGTTTTTCAGTTTTAACATAGAGCACTTTTAACGGGAAATAATCTACGGATATAACTGCGGAGACGACGTTTTTTATCTCGGTCATCTTTTTCCCTTCTTTTTCTTGTTTAAAATAATTATGGTGTTCAGCGTTTTTATCGCAGGAAGCTTTAAAAAGCAGGATTTGGTAAGGAGGGAATGGCGAAGGTACGAATTAAGTTGAGCAGCATAGAAATTGATCCGTTAAACGGAGTTATGCAGTCGATAAAAGAGATTACCGCTCGGTCGGGTGTGGTGATGCGTGGTCCTATTCCTCTTCCTACTCGCATTTTGAAAGTTACTACGAGGAAATCTCCTTGTGGTAATGGTACTGCGACGTTTGATCGATATGAAATGCGGGTGCATCGAAGAGTAATTGATATTCCCGCTGAGGATAGGATTTTGCATCCGATTATGAAACTACAAATTCCACGTTCGGTACAGATTAAAATTGAGATGAAACATTAAAAAATTTTATTCTAAATCAATTGATGAATCTGTTCCTGTTTTACTGTTTTTCCCCGCGATTCTTGATTGTTCATTTGCTCGAGTTATTTTGTTATCNGGATCAGANAAATCAACNTATNGNGTNAAATCNTCTATAAATGGATATTGTCTTCTTGTTTCTCTTACCATTTCCATAACCATACTTCTGTAACTAAAATGTCCTGCAGGTTGTGTCCTTAATTCAGATAGATGTTGGAACTCTCTGAGGTTCATACCTAGTGAAAATCTTACTTGGTGATTAAAGAGTGTAGCATACTGTGCTGCTGTTTCTAATCCTTTTCCTTTTAACGTATCGTACATCTCTTTCATTTGGTCTACTAAGTCTTCCACTTCTTTGTCAAGCCCAATTTCGCTTACTTCTGGTGGAATGATAAACCCTAATTCGGGCGATAGATTTTGTCTTTGTTGTGTTAGCATTCTATGTCTCTCTAAATCTCTATATTCCGCGAATCCTCCTACTAAGTCAAACGTTAGGGGATAGCCCGCCTCTAGACCTCTTCCAGTTCGATCTCTTCGTGATTCTCTGTTTCCAACATATAGTGCATTTATTTGTCTTTTTCTTTCTGGTGGCAGTTTTTTTACTATCTCTCTTATTTGCTGGAGAGATAAATTAGTATAAGGATAGAGACTAGTTGATACTATATCATCTAGATATTCAACTCTTGACAGCAATGTTACTTTTTGTTGCTGTGGAAGTGTGCCTCCAAACAAAGATGTGGCTTCTGCTCTCATGACTCTGTCAATTTCTCCTCTTTTTGGATCTCTTCTATTTCTTTTTATAAATGTAGGTATTGCTTTTTTTAGTTCAGCTTCTAATTCATATCCTCTTTCTTGTGCTTCAACTAGCTCGTTACTTTTCATATAAGTGATAAGATTTGAGAAGAANCTTCCNTTTCCNAATACNCCNAGATGNGTTAATGTTGAGGCTGGTAAAACGCAGCGCCCTACATCAAGAGCCGCACACCGAATAGTGAAATTATATCCGTTATTAAATGACCTTTGCTCTTCAGAGTTTTGAGGATTAAGTTCTGATTCGCTTACTTTAACTATTCTCCCTTCTCTTTCTACTTCGATTTTAAATGCAGCTCTTGTTAATTGTCTTTTGAATAACGCTTCTAGGAGCGGAATCTGTTTTGTATATATTTCAAATGCTTTATCATTGACTTTTTCAAATTGAGGGAGTAATTCTGCCTCTTGTACTTCTTTTGGTCTGAGATATCTCCATTTTCCATTTGCGTCCCTTTTGTCATATTTGACGTATCTTGTTGATTGCTCAATTGGGGAACCGCCAATTCTTCTATCTTCAATAAACTTTGTTCCTATTTGAGATATATCTTCTATTCCTACATGAACCCCTTCTAATTCTCCAACTGAATCATCCCCGTAGGCGTTTAGCACGCGATCCATTAGCTCAGTACCCTTGGTTGCGGAGGCGGTTCCCCTATCATCTAAAAATTCGTTTGCAAGTGTTAATTGCATTCCTGTTGGAGATCTGGAATATCTTGCTAGTGCCCCTCCAGTTGTTTCTGGTGGCAGGCTCTGAATCACAAAAGTTCTGCCGCCAATATTTGTTACATATTTTCCAAGACCTTCTTTTACTTCTTGAGGTAATTCATCGAGAGCATTATATTTTCTTTTTGCCATCTTTTTCCCTTTCTTTCAATTTCTCTTTGTTTTTATTTAAAGAAATAGATAGTGGAATATATAGGTTTGAGTTGAGGGAGGTTTTTATAGTCTGGAGAATTTTTTGGGAAATGAAAAGAGGGTTGTGGGTGAATTTGGAGGGTATTGATTATTCTGGTAAATTGACACAAAGTGCTCGGATTTTTGAAGCCCTTGTGGGATGGAATGAGGATCTGGATGTTTTTGTGACTCATGAGCCAACGGTCAGGGCTCGGGAGATAAAAGAGAGGTTGAAAGGTGAACGAGGGGGAGTTATTGATGGAACTACTATGATGCATCTGTATATGGATGATCGTCAGAGACACCAGCACGAGTTTCTTTATCCACTTTTGGAGAAGGGTGTTGCGGTGATTACGAATCGTTTTAAGTATTCGACTGAGGCGTATCAGGGAGCGCAGGGTGTTTCTGTTATTGACATTCGTAATGGTCATAATGATCGAGGGATTGGCACTCCCGATATTACGTTTGTGTTTGATATTGATGAGGAAGCGGTGCGAAAGCGTTCCTCTGCGAGTTCAAAAACTCCTGATATATTTGAGAAAGATTTGGTATTTCAGATGAATGTCAGAAGTCAGTACCAGCAGATTGTGGGTTCTCGAGCTTCTCATGATAGAGGCTATTATGGTGCTGTCTATCTTATTGATGCTCGTGATTCTCCTGCAGTGGTTGCTGGAAGGGTTCGAGAGCTATTGGAACCAGCTTATGTGCTTTGGAGCAAGGTTTAGTTTAGAATTCTTCTTCTTCGAATTTATGGTATTTCTTTCTGGCTCTCTCTAAGGCTTCTTTTATAGGAATACTTTCTCCATGATTCATTAACCAGTCACGAATTTTTATTTTCTTCTTTTCCCTTTTTACTCTTTTTTCCATTATATACCCTTATTAACTTTGTATTTATACTTTTTTCTGAATTTTTTTTGGGAGGAGAAGACTTAAAAGGCAGGTGTTTTTCTTTGCTAGAAGCCCGGATGGGACAGTGGTTACTCCGCGAGTTTGGAGAACTCGTTTCCGCAAGGATTCCCAGGTTCAAATCCTGGTCCGGGCGTACATTTATCAAAAGAGTGTTGTAGATTATATAATGGAACGTAAGATATCTAAAAAGGGAATCTCTGCAGCTATGGTGCACAAAGTACCAGCAGATTTAAGGAAAGCTATTACTCTTTCTCCAGCAGTGAGAGCAGCATGGAAGGATATTACGCCACTCGCCCGCAATGAATGGATCTGTTGGATTGAGTCTGCCAAGAAAGTTGAGACGAGGAGTCATCGAATCGAGAGGACTCGCACGGAACTTCTAGAAGGAAAGCGTCGACCTTGTTGTTGGGCTGGTTGTATTCATCGTTGAACTGATAGGAAGAGTTGATTAAAGGGTCGGCATAATCGTGCCAACCGAGATACTTTATTCTCGCGTGTGGTTCGTGCGTTTTATAAGACTATTTGTAGTTTGGATAGGGAAGGGATTAGTATTATCAAAAATATCAGTTTGTTTATATATTAAACGTCTTACATTTAATAATATGGTTATTTAATAGAAAGGTTTATATATTAGTTCTTATACATTTAGATATGACTAAGACTAGTTTATTGCAATTGGCGCAAAAATTAAGAGGGCTTAATACCGTTCCGATGATAGAAAGCGCACTACATGTAGATAGAACTAGGGCAATTTATATTGTTCACCAGCTTCGGAAAAGAGGATTTGTTAAAACAAATTATCAGTCTGATAAAACCAGAGTGTACCACATTTCACCCCAGAATGTCTTGGGGGGGACGAGCTATATAGATATTTTGAATCGATACTCGCCATTGCAATTGCTTGCGACCGACCTTCATTATATACATGGAAGGGAACCAAGTATTGAGGAGACTTTACTTTATGCTATAAAACGTCGAGACGTCCGATATACCATTGCCTCTTTAGCGTTGTTTAGAAAGATAAAAAGCTGGGGTGAGTTATATAATCGAGCGAAGGAAGAGAACTTGGTTCGAGAGGTTGCCGCTCTCTATGCTGTTTCACGATTAGTTGTTTCAAAAGTGAAGCGAATGCCTCAGCGATTTAAAACATTGGCAATGCCAAAAAAATCTAATACATACGTTTTTATTATCAAGGGACTTGATTCTATGGACTTTAAGAGTATTGAGAGGAAATGGAAAGTATATATTCCTCTTAATTATTCTGACTTGGCTGCCTATGCGGGAGTTTTTACCTAATGATTACGATAGTTGAACAACAAAATTTGCTTACACGTATAGCTGAGAAATTACCGAAAAAAATAGAGGTGTATGCAATTGGAGGAACCGCTATGATGTTTTTAGGCTTAAAACAAACTACTGTTGATGTTGATCTGGTATTTTCTAATGTTGAGGATAGGGTATTATTTAAGGAAACCATACATTCTTTGGGATTTAAGAATTCATCTGCAGAAATCGTGTATGGGAGAAGAGAAAACACTCCCGAGATGGCTATGCTTTTAGATGTACGACTTGATTTATTTTTATTTAAGATACTTTCTTCTTATTTTTCTAAAGGGATGCAACAGAGGGCAGCGCAGATTCACGAATTTGTTGATAACCTCATTGTACGGGTTGCAGACCCACATGACATTCTCATTATGAAAAGTGTGACTTCTCGAGATAAGGATCTGGACGACATTATTGCTATTGTTAATAATAGTCGGATTAACTGGGATTTAGTAGTCGAAGAGGCAACGGAACAGGTACGATTAGGAAATGAAACGGCTATTTTGGGGCTGGGGGAGAAACTGGAGAAGCTTTCGAATAGGAAGATGATTGTAGTTCCTAAAGTGATTTTAGATAGACTGTGGGACTTGCTTAGTAGGCAAGTTAAGAAAAAAAGTAGAGAGCGGAAGAAATAGTTTTTTCTTCATAAGCTTTATATATTTGTAATCTCTGTGGTGGTATGGGTAAACTTTTATTGGGTGTTTTGGTTATTTTGTTGGTGGCGGGTGTGGCTGCTTTCTTTGTGTTTAGAGGTTCTTCTGATGCGGTGGCTGGAGGGGAGGGAGGATCCGTTGAGGATTCTGGAGATACATCTACTGAGGAAGCGCGGGTGATTTTGGTTGATGCTTCACGATATAGTTTTAGTCCTTCTACTATTCGTGTTAGAAAAGGGGAGAAAGTGCGGATTGTGATTAACAGCATTGATACGACGCACGGTATTAGCATTCCTGCTTTTGGTGTGAGTGGCATTGCATCGGTAGAGTTTGTTCCTGATGAGGTGGGGGCGTTTGAGTTTAAATGTCCGACGGTGTGTGGTGAGGGACATAGTACTATGAATGGAACGCTTGTTGTTGAGTAGGATGGATTTTGTTTGATTTGTTGTGTGAGTCGAGTAGCATACTATTTATATAGTTCTTTTTTTCTGTGGGAAGTATGGATGGGGTGTTGTCGGCGTTGTTCTCTTTTGCATTAGAGCGTGAGCTCTCGCCTTTTTTTTCTAGTGAGGTACGGAGGGAAAAGAATGAGAGTATTTTTAAGACCAGTGATGGGAGGGTCGTGTATCGTAAGGTGTTGGAGCGCTTGTCCCGTGATTTTCGGTTTTCGGTGAGTCGGCGATTGTGGGAGTATTTTACTTTTTGTGGAATGGATGAGATTAAAAAGAGACAACAGTTTTTTTCATGGGTGGGAGAACAGGGATTTTCAGGGAAGATCTTAGAAGGAATGAAGTTAGACACGGGTGTGTGGAGAGTGCCGTATAGTTTTGTGGTGGTAACTGAGGATGAATCGTATTTTTCTCGGCTTAAGGAGTTGGGTTGCCCGGTTTCTTTCTTGGTAAATGAGAGTGATGTTTCACGGTTGGATGATTATGAGGTGGTGCAGTGTATTGGTTGTGATTCATATTCTTTGTTGTTGGAGCGTTTACCTCAAGCAGTGTTTTTGGATTCTCTTGATGATNTGTATTTAGAACGATTTGTACAACAGCTGTCGCGGTGGAGCAGTATTATTGGTGTTTTGAAGGGGATTGCTTTGCCTGGAGAGATGCAGGGTGTTGTGGACTCTTTGTCCTCGTTGCTTTCTTTGACTCGTTTGTCTTTTTCTTCTCAATCTGAGGAAGAACTTGCCTCAGCTGTTGAACGGATTAATCAGCGGCTTTCGGTTCGATTAGCTGATGTACAGGTTTCTGGTTCGGCATTAGTGCAGCTTATGCAAGGTGGAGCGCTTCCGGTTGAGATAAAGACAGCGATTAGAGAGGAGATTGAGAAAGAAGGTATTTTGAAGTCTTTGGTTATTGCACAGTATCCTGTACAGTTGGATGAGGAAGCGGTGGAGTTGCATTTCAAGTCTGTACGCGCAAAGGCTGGTAGTTTAGTTGCTGATCAGTTGGTGCGTCAGGCTGGCTTATTGAGGGAGGTTCCTGCGTTGCTTACACAGTTAGGTACTTGGATAGTGGTGTATGATTTTATGTCTGGTCTTTCGGGGTATCTGGCAGCTTCGAGAGCGTTTCCTGCATTTGGAGATGTATTACATTTTTCTGATTCTTTGAATCTCTTTTTAGAGAAACCTTCTCCTATTTCTTTTTCGTTAGATGCGAGTGCACGATGTTCTATACTCACCGGCGCTAACAGCGGAGGGAAAACGACGTTGCTCGAGCATGTGTTACAACTAATCTGTCTTAGTAGTCTCGGCTTGCCTGTTTCTGGTTTGTGTACGTTTCCTTTGTTTGATAGCGTGTATTATTTTGCTAAGAATAAGGGAAGTGCGAGTAAAGGTGCGTTTGAGACCTTGTTAACCCAACTGGCGGGTGTTTCTCCTTCTGGAAGCTGTTTGGTATTGGCGGATGAGATAGAAGCGGTGACTGAACCCGGGGTTGCTGGAAACATTATTGCTGCAACGGTTTCTTTTTTTGTGGATAAGGGGTGTTTTTTGATTATTGCTACTCATTTGGGTGAGCAATTGCAATCGAATTTGCCTGGGAAGACACGGATTGATGGTATTGCTGCGACTGGGCTAACCGATGATTTTGAGTTGATTGTGAACCATAACCCAGTGTTAGGGAAACTTGCGCCTTCGACTCCTGAGTTGATTGTGGAACGGCTCTCTAAACTTAATTCTGAGGGGTATTATTTGTTTCTTCATGAGTATTTGCAGTCAGTGAAGGAGGCTATCAAAAAGATTTAAATAGATATTCTCTTTTTAGTTTGTATGAGGTCGGTGGTATTCGGTATTATTTTTTTTGTTTTGGTTATTTCTTTTGTGTCTGCGGTTGAGACGACTATAGTGGTTACGGCTGCCCCCGCGCATAAAATTGGATTGGTTGTTACGGTTCCTGATACTGGGGAAGTGCGACAGGTGTTTGTGTTTAAGGAGGCAGATAGTACCGGGAAGGCACGTTTTCAGTATATTTCAGAGAGCGATCAGGACTTGGGTTTTTTTGTTATTGTGAAGAAGGGTAGCGAGGAGGTCTTGCGGAAGGAATTTTTGAATTATGATACGGGGGAGGAGATTATGCTTGAGGTGAGTGTTCCGGGAGTGGAGAGTGTTCCGGTAGTAAATACGACGAATACTACGACTAGTGCTAGCGTTCCTGCTGTTAGTGAGAGTAATGATTCGGTTTCTTCTAATGTTTCTTCTTCGGCTAGTGCGGCTCCGATAACGGGAGAGGTGGTCTCCGAGGCTAGTGGCTTGTTCGATTCGATCAATTTTACCTATGTGTGGTATGGTTTAGGGGGACTAGTCGTTGTCGCATTGCTCTTTTTTGGTGGTAAGTTTTATTTGGATTCAAGGGGTACCTATAAACCTCAGGCACCTTCTGCATGGAATCCTTCTCGGAGAGGTCTTGACCGAGAACTTTTATCTACTGAGAAGAAATTGAAACAGGCAGCTGTTGAGTTAGAAGCTCTTAAGAATAAGCAGAATAGGATGAGAGATGCTGAACGGAAGTTTGAGGAAGCTAAGAAGGAATTGGAACGTGCTCGGGGTTGGTAATATGCTGATTAGAAGGAAGTATTTGTACTGGGGTATTCTTTTTATACTAGCTCTTCTTGTGGTGTATATGCTTTCTGGTGCTACGAATAGTGTGGGTGGGAAGGAGGTCGTTTTGAAGACATCTAAAGGAGATGTTGTTATTCGGTTGTATGATGATATGCCTATTACGGCTGGGAATTTTGAGGCTTTAGTTCGCAAGGGATTCTATACTGGTGTGATTTTTCATAGGGTTATTCCGAATTTTATGATTCAGGGTGGTGATCCCACAGGAACGGGTATGGGTGATCCAGGGTATACGATTAAGGATGAGTTTGGACATACAGGGGGAAATCATAATGTTCGGGGCACCATTGCTATGGCAAACGCGGGTCCTAACACGGGAGGTAGTCAGTTTTTTATTAATGTAGCGGATAATACGTTTTTAGACGCGAAGCATCCGGTGTTTGGGGAAGTGATTGAGGGGATGGATGTGGTTGATGAGATTGTGTCTGTTCAGACGGATGCGAGTGATAAACCGGTCGAAGCGGTGACGATTATAAGTGCTGAGATGAAGGAATAGATTTTTTGAAGCTGAGAGAAGGATATTTAAACTTTGATTTTGATACGGTCTTATGGAAATGGAAACGCATGAAATGAGTAAGAATCTTCTTAGAATGAGAAGGGATATCGAGCTTATTAAGAACATTCTTATGTCTGAGGGAGAGCTTTCAGATTATGCGAGGGAAGAATTAGCCAAAGCTAGAAAAGAGAACAAAGAAGACTATGTAGATCTTGATGAGTTATGAGCTTTCAGATAAAATTTTCTAACCAGGCGAGCAAGTTTATCAGAAATCTTCAACAGACTATACGTGAAAGAATAAAGGAGAAATTGAAGGATGTTGCCTAAGAACCTTTCAGATTTCTTGAACACTATGAGGGAGCATTTTACAAGTTAAGAATTGGTGAATATAGACTATTGATTGATGTTGATTTTAAAGAAAATATTCTTTGGGTTAGAGTTTTCGATACTAGAGGAAGAATTTATAAGAATTTGAGATGACTTTTGTATTTGTATTACAAAGTTTTAAAAGTGATTATTTATATTTGTTATAAGCCCAGATGGGACAATGGTACTCCGCCGCACTCGAAATGCGGTTTCCTTCGGGATCTCCCGGTTCGATTCCGGGTCTGGGCGTTCGTACTCGCAGAACTTCGTTCCGCGGTAACTGCAACACTTTTGTGATTGCAGTGAATCGAGTACACGCAGAGCAAAGCTCCGCGGTAACCCCAACTCTTACGAGTTGTAGTGAATCGATGTTTTAACGATTCCAGTGAGGAAGTGGTTCATTGAAGAGAGTTTCGTAATCTCTGGCTAGTTGTTGTTCGTCTCCTTTGAGCTCTTCAAATCGGTGTCGAAATGCTTCATACGTTGGATTTCCACTTGGATTGAGTAGTCTTGGTTTTCTAAAGTATTTTTCATATGTTATTTGCGTGTCATGCATACTTTCTCTTTCCCCAGCAGGTGTTTGGATATCCATATTTCCTGAGTCCCAATCATGTCTATCACAGCGTAGTATTCTATTTGCGTATTTGTGAGTTGTAGCGACCATTAGGAGTAAAAATTCATTCCATTGGAATCCCTTATAACTTTCTTGCCATTTTATTTCTTTTTGTACTGGTAGATTGACTATCCTTACGATGCCCCGATGTACATTTCCTATACAGAGACAATCTCCTCTTCCAAGGTTTTCGTGAACCCGACTAAATATACTGAGCATATAGGAGTGGAGTTCTTGTTGAGTCATTCCATACGCTTCACCGAGTCTTTGTTCTGTCTGTGGTTCAAACATTTTTCTCCAGTCATCTTCACTTAAAGGCATTTCTTGACTCATTTCGTTAGTTACTATCTTCTCTTTTTATTCTTTATTGTGTTGTTTACATTGATAGTCAATGAAAAAATGAGGAAATATTACTGTCCTTGACTATATCTTATAGATGATGTTGGCTATTATGTTATCTTTTTATTGTTGATATACACATGCATGTTTCTCTTTGAGAGTTCGTTGATGAAGATTTTGTGAGGGATAACGGCTTCTGGGGCACAGACACCTCGTTGTGATATCATTCCTTTTTTAATCATTTCTGACATGATGGCTATGGTTCTTCCAGTGTCGACATTACTACCTGCTTCTTCCCAGCCTTTTTGTGTTTGGATGATGCAGTCTATAGCTATTTTCTTTGGCTTTTTATTTTTAGTGCCTTGTATTCTCGCCCAAAGGTTTTCTGTTTCTTTATAACCTATGGGGGGCTGGAGTCTTTTGAGGAGTTCGGTGGTAAAGCTAGCGGGTTTTATTTCTTGATCGTGTATTTTTATGGGTTGATTTGAAGAGAATCCTAGTTTTATGAGCGTTTGAATGGTTTGAAGTGAGTGTTGGGGGAAACCCGCCATGTAATGTACGGTTTTGAGTCCCTTGGATTTGAAATATTTGGCGAAGGAGAAGACTTCAGAGTGGACGATACAGTAAGTGGTTTGTTTACCTACTGCTTTGAAGTTTGCCGTGCCTTGGCATCGTACGCGGTCTGATTTGACGAATTTACCGTTGTAAAATATGATGGGAGGAGTGGTGAATTCATCGAAGATACTTCGTATTGAGTAAGGAACGACAAATTCTTTGAGGTTTGAATTCCAGGCGAATCCTAGATCAATTTGTTCTACTTTATCTAACTCTTCGACTACATGAGCTACCAAGACGTTGATGATTCCTGGTGTTGAGCCACAGCCGGTGATGCAGAGCAAGTCTTTTTTTTGAAATTCTTTATCGAGTTTGAATTGTTCTTGGGTAATATCTTGCAGGCCGCCGAGGTCAGTGCAGTGACGTTTGGTTGCTAGGGAGGCAATCATAATGGGGACGTTAAAAATGAGTTCTGCGCAATTGATGACGACTTCTGCTCCTGATTTTTCAATTGCTTTGATTATATCTTCTTGGTTTCTCAAGTCGGTTGATACGAAACCAGCGTTTTTGTTTTTGAGGAGTGATTGGATTTTTGAAGGGTCTCGACCGTTTAATAGGACTTTGTAGCCTGAGTCAAGCAAGTCCTTTGCACAGATTCTTCCTTGTTGTCCGGTTCCGCCGAAGATGATAAAATCGTAGTCCATGGTCTCTTTTTGTATTTTAAGGGGCTGGGGTTTTTAAGCTTTCAGTAGTAGTCGTTTCTTGGGTCGAAGAGCTTTTTCCAGTGTTCTAGCTTAGGGATTTCATTGTATTTGAATTGCTCAATGAACTTTTCTCCGAATTGCTTGATTGTTTGTTCTACTGTTATGGGTGGTTTCCAGTCTTTTTCTTGAGATTCTCTGAATTCTTTGAAGAGATAGAATGCTATTTCTACTCCCTTTCGTACTTTGTCGAGGTTTGAGAGGGAGTTAATTTTTTTTGTTTGAGTTGTGGTGGTTTCTTGTATCTTTGAGAATAATTCTGGTAGTTTGTCTAGCGTTGTTTTTTTATCATCGATAAATAGGCGGTAGGCAATGAGTTT
>C687J35174_10004294_pt1 | contig 19202 bp, 29 predicted proteins | sample RifCSPhighO2_01_FD_35174 | JGI IMG/M metagenome (IMG submission 35174) | reverse complement strand
CCCTAGTCAACTTAGCTTTTACTGCCTTCATCTAATACCTCCAATATGACAAAATTCTTTGTTTTTGATATTGGTCTTGTTTCCATAATCTTGACCATAGACCCTACATTGACATTAATCCAGTCGGGTTTGTGTGCCTTAACTCTGCTCCTTCTTTTTTCAAATCTTTCATATTTATGAAGATAAAATAATCTAGACCATTCTACAGTAACTGTTTTTTGGCTGCTCATTTTCGTAACTCTTCCTGTAAATGTTCTTCCCCTTAATGACAGGGGCTTACCTTTCTTTGTGATTAACAATTTTTCTTCTTTCATATTTTCCTTATCCTCTTTATTCTATCTTCTGGTCTACTAACTATTAATTTACCATCAACTTCTATTATTTTATCGTTGTATTTCATTTTGAATTTGACCTGTGATTTTATTACTTTTTTTATTTTATCTTTTGTTTCCAATGTTAATGTATTTCTGGTTTCATCTATTACTTTTCCACTGAGTCCGATTAATGATTTGTTTTTTGAATCTGTAATCTCTACTTTATTTCCGATTAGCTCGTGTCTTACAGCATCCTTTAAACCCATTTTATCTCTCTAACTGAATTGTGGATTCTGCAAAGCCCATCTTAATCAGCTCTTCTTTGGCTTTCTTCGCATGGTCTCCTTGCAATTCAATTACTTCATCTTTTGCTGTTCCGCCACAAGCAAGTTTGGATTTTAGTTTTTTTGCAATTTCTTTTATGTTGACGTCTTTTTTATTTAATCCCTCAATTAAAGTTATCAATTTTCCAAACTTTCTTTTGACTGTCTTTATCTTTATCCTTTGCTCTTCTTTAACTAATTCCTCCCAAATACCTAATTCCTTTGGAAGCCCAGTTATCGGATCTATGTCGTTCATGTCTTTTGCTTTACCCCCTCAAGACTTTCATTAAGTCTTGTTAGTAATTTTGCAATTGTTCTTTTTAGTTCTTTGACTCTGCCTGGATTTTCAATATTTGTTCCAGTAGATTTTTGAGTATTAATTCTCATTAATTCTTTTTTTAAGTCATTTAACTTTTGGTTAATTTGACCTTCATTCATGTTCTTCAATTCTTTCCTTCTAATTATTGCCATTTTATTTTTCTTCTTTTTTCCTTGGTTTTCTCACTGGTTTTCTTTCCTTGGTTGTTTTATTTTCTTTCTTTGTCTTTTTTTCTTTCTTTTCTTCTTTAGGAATCTCTTCCACAACTTCAACTTTCATATCGGCTTCTTTGAATTCAATTCTGTCAGGAAGCTTTAAGTCTGGTGGCATGATACTAACTTTTATTCCGACTGTTGCCCTTTTTAATTTTGCAACGGTCTGGGCTTTCAAGATTTGGTTATCTGATACATCCCCTGATTTTTTTAGATAACCTGCTGAAAATCTCCATGATTTTGCTCTTGCTCCTGGAACTCCTGCTCCACCAATGACAATCTCTGCGCCCATTGCTCCCGCTTTCATTATTTTTGATAAGGAGTCATATCCTATAAATTTGAATCTCTTTGGACCAAATTTTTCTAATGTGTAAGTTATTTTGTCTGCTACTGAATAAGGATCTAAATCCGGATTTTCTATTTCTCCAACCTCTATTTGGGGATTTTCCATCTTAAATCTGCTTTTAAGTGCATTAGTTAATCTGGAGATGTTCTCTCCCTTCCTTCCAACAATCAATCCAGGTCTTGATGTATAAACAACAATTCTTTCTCCCAATGGTGTTCTTTTTATTTCGATTTTGCTGCAGCCAATTCTCATTAGTTGTGATAAGATATACGATCTTACTTGCAATTCCTTAATTTTTTGATTTGTGAATTTTCTCTCTATCATCTTTCCTCTAAAATTATTTCAATATGTGTTCTTTTCATTTTTCTTCTTATTTTTCTCCCACTATGATATGGTCTTGATGCCCTGTTTGGTATAGCATTTTTGACAAACAAGTTATTTGCATTAAGTCCTTTGTTTATTGCATTGCTCTCTGCTGAGTTTAATATTTTCAATATGTTTGAGCATGATTTAATTGGATATCTCCCTGCTGCAATATTTCCCCTTTTATGACCCATATCCTTATTGAATTTTCTGAATGGAATTGCCATATTCTTTTCAATAGTCTTTTGTAATATTGTCTTTGACCTCTTAACGGACTTTCCTCTAATATAATTACATATCTCAATTGATTGTTTTGTTGAGATTGGTAAGTCTCTTCCTATTGCTTTGCTTATTTTTTCCATTTTTATTTGACAGATACTGCTGCACTTGACCTTGTTGCTCCTATACCTGGTGCAGAGTGTGTAACTATTTTTCTTGTTAAAGCGAATTCGCCAAGATAATGACCAATCATCTTCTCAGTTATTATTACAGGAACAAACTCTTTTCCGGAGTAAATTCTTATTGTTAGTCCAACCATATCAGGAAGAACAATCATATCCCTACAATGTGTCTTAATTGGTTTGGCGATTTTTTTCTCTTTATACTTTTTTATTTTTTCCAATAATTTTTTTTGAGGGTCAGTTAATCCCCTATTCAATGATCTTCTTTGACGTGAATTGAGCAATTTCAAAAAGTCTTTAAAGTCCATACTTTGTAATTCTTCAATTGTTTTTCCTCTGTAAGTAGATTTAGTTGCCATTTTTATCCCTTCTTTCCGCCCCTTCCTGTTTTTCTAGCATGTAANAGTCCAATATTTCTTCCAGCTGGAGCATTTCTTGGAGGTATCTTTGATTTACCAACATGTCTACCTCTTCCTGAACCAAATGGATGATCAACAGAATTCATTGCAACTCCAGATGTTCTAGGATATAATTTTCCTTTAGCATGCATTACGTGCCATCTCTTTCCAGCTTTTACAAATGGCTTGTCTCTTTTTCCACCGCCAGCTGCTACTCCAATTGTAGCCCTACATTCTGGATTCAATAATTTTTCTTTCTTAGATGGGAATTTTATTAATACCCCATTAGAAGTTCTTGATACAACCCTAGCAAATGAACCTGCACTTCTACAAAATGATGATTTTCCGGGTCTTGATTCTATATTATAGATTAATGTACCTTCGGGAATGTTCTTTAATGTTAATATACTTCCAGTTTGGACTGGAGAATTATCTCCTGCAAATATATTATCATTTAATCTTACATTAGTTGGAGCAGGCATCAATATTCTTTCTCCATTTTCATAAATAACTTTGGCTAAAGGTGCGGTGTGGCCCGGACATTTTACAAAGTCGATTATTTGTCCTTTAGTATTCTCTCTTGATTTAATATTCTGAATTCTACCTTTATAGCGATGGCTATGTGCTTTGTAAGCAAAAGTTCCTTTTCCACGCCTTTGTGTTATTAATCTCTTTCCCATTTTATATCAATCCTAATTGTGTTGCTATGTCTACTGCTGGAGTTTCCTTTGACAATGTTAAATATGCTTTTTTCTTTCCAGTTGATAATATTGTAGTATTAATCTTGTTAATTTTTATATTGAATAAAGATTCAGCAGCTTCTTTTATCTCTTGTTTTTTTGCTTTTCTGCTTACTATGAATATTAATTTATTTTCTGATTCCATTAATCTAACTGATTTTTCAGTTGCCAATGGATATTTTATTATGTCTGACATTTTTAGATAAATAAACTCTCCTTTGCTAATCTTTCAATTGCTTTTTCTGTCCATATTACTAATCTTCCAGGATTTGTTCCAGGAGATAATAATTCAGCATTCAGATTTTTAACTTTAACAATATCAATTCCTTGAATATTCAAAGCAACTTTTTGTAATTTACAACTGTCTGAAACAACAATTAATGGGCCTATTTTTGTATTGTATTTTCTTCCCCTATTTTTCCCTTTTCCGACCCTTACTTTCTTTATTTTTAACCTATTTAATTCATCACTAAGTCCAATGTTTTTCATTACAAATATAATGTCTTTAGTCTTTGATAATTCCTCAAGTTTATTCTCAAATATTATTGGAACATTATTGTATAAATGGCCCCTGCTCTTAACTAATTCCTTATCTATTGTTGAGGCTATTGCTGATCTTATTGCCTTTCTTCTTTCCTTTATGTTTAATTTTTTGCTCCATTCCTTTACAGCTTTAGGCGGATGTGCTCTTCTACCACCAACAGTTCCAGGCGATAATGCTCCTACCCAACCAAATTGTGTTCCTCTATGCCATACTGTTTTTCTAGGAACTCTTGATATCCCTTTTCCATAAGCTGTTTTATACTTTCTTCTTCTTCTTGATAATTTAGCTGAGTAATCTTTTCCTGCCCTTACATTAGCGCCATATGGTTGTCTGTTATTAGATTGTATTGATAAAACTGCTCTTTTAATTAAATCTGGTCTATACTCTTCATCAAACTGGATAGGCAAGTCTAATGTCTTTGTTTTCTTTCCTTCTAAATTTAATACATCTACTTTCATTGTTTGGACTCCAAACTTATGTAATTTATCTCTGATTTTTGAGATTGTTTCTTTGCTCTCATCGGTTCTGTTAAAATAACTAATCTTTTCCTTGATCCAGGAACTGAACCATTTAATAAGATAAAGTCACTTTTAACCAAGCCATATTGCAAAAATCCACCTTTGGGATTTATCTCTTCAATTTTATTGCTTATTTTCAATAACCATTTATTATATTCTACCCTTTGATGATATCCCATCTTTCCAGGCATAGGAACCCTAAATGAAACTCTTTTTGGTGTCCAGGGTCCTAAGCTTCCTACTCCCCTCTTAACTTTTTCAGATTTATGTTGTCTTATTGATACTCCAAATCTCTTAACTGTTCCCTGGAAACCTTTTCCCTTTGTAATTCCATGAACATCCAAGAATTGTCCTTCTTTAAACACTTCATTAATATTTATTTCTTTATTCAATAATGATTTTCCAAATTCTAATTTCTGTTCTTTATTCCCAGAAATTCCTAATTCGAAAATTTCTGGTTTCTTTTTTCCGATACTTGTTAACTTTGGCTGGGTATAAACAACTAATTTTATATCATCATAATCTTGTGATTCATTTGATTTTTTTGAAAGTTTTATTTTTCTTATTAATTCTTTATCTAAATTTTTGGCAAATAATTCTGAGACACATCTTAATCCAGTCGGAGTTTTTTTGTAAAATCTTAAAGAAAGAGGCTTTAAAGGTGGACATTCGATAACAGTAACGGGCTGTGAAATTAAATCCCCTTTTGTTATTGAATTAGTATTATCTCTTATAATAATATGTGTCATTCCAGCTTTATAGCCAGCAAAACCCAATAACTTTGTCTCATTTTGTCCAACCCATGATCTAATAGAAGCATAGCTACGTTTGGCTCTTTTCCTGGGCCAATACTGTAAACTTCCTCTCCTAGGTGATCTTATGTTTGGCATTTTATTAACTAACTAACAGAATCAGCGGCTGAAATTACATTTGATTATACATTTTTCCTCTTTGATCAGTTGGGGTAAAATTTATGTCAGAAAGACCATTTATAAACCTTTTGTTTTATTTCAATTTGACAACCTTAATCTCCTTGTTACATTTCTGGCATTTGAAGATTAAAGCCTCTTTTCTAACTTCCTTTTGCTTCTCTTCATCATAAACATTTGTTTTCTTTCTTTTGAAAGGAACTTCTAACTCCCCTTTATTCTTACAATATGGGCAAATATATTGTACACTAGCATTTAATTTTTCAGCATATTCATCTATGTCTTCAGTATGACCACATTCAGAACAAACATATTCTTTAGCTCTTGTCTTAAATTTCCCAGTTTTTGGATCTTTAGGCTTAGACATTAAGGCCTTACCACATTTAGGGCAATTTTCTCTTAGAACCCAAACTCTAACTCTTCCTTCCCCCATAATTCTGATTGTATGATATACGCATTCATCCATCGAATTTGGTTCTCTCATTTTAAAATTTAGAATTTTCTTTATTAAAAATTTTTATGTTGTGTTTTATTCATCTTTTCTAATGTCTACAATCTTGAATTTAATGGCTTTTTCCAAATCTTTTGGGTTCATAACTAAGTCATGATGTAAATCTCCAGAACCAAAATATAATTTATCTTTTTCAAAAACTTTTTTATCTATGAAGATTGGCATATCAACTAATAATGGACAGATTTCTCCAACTTTTAATCCTGTAGAACTTTCAACACTTTGATGAGAAGCAACGTCCACTTTCTTTCCTATAATTTCTCTTACTTTTTTTGTATCAATTCTATCCTCTCCTTTGAGGCAAACAGCCAAATATTCACCTTTTCTCGTCTTTAATATGATTGTTTTGCAAACATCTTCTTTCTTGATATTTTTATCTTCTAAATCATCAGACTTTATTATTTTCCTATCATGTTTTGTAATCTCATATTTGATATTATGTTCTTTTAAGATATCATCAATTTTCATATAGAAAATTTGCTAGTTAAAATTTATAAAGGTTCATGGGATTTTATTTATCATAGCCCCATAGTCTAGCGGTCAAGGACGCGAGGCTCTGGAATTAGGAGAAACCTTGAAACCCTGGTTCAAATCCAGGTGGGGCTATTTCATAAGTTTTATAAAATTCACAAAAAGATTTTTGTATGGGCTCCTGTAGTCTAGTGGCCAAGGACTTCGCCCTCTCGAGGCGAGAACCCGGGTTCAAATCCCGGCGGGAGCAGTTAATATGAGACAATTTATTTATTATTCAGCAAAGGGAAGAACTTCTGGCAATTTTGATGATTTAATGAAAGCTGGAAGATTGGATATAGCATGTCATGCAGTAATAGCATCATTTTTCCTTTCTAATAACATAAGAAAGGACGTAAAACTGCATTTAATTTTAAACGGTCCGCCCGATGCTCCAAAGCATTTAGAGTTTTTGTATGACCCAGAAATCCCTATATCAAAAAAAGATGTTGGTGGATTGATAAAAAGAATGTTGTTCAAATATAAAAAAGGACAAAAATTAGAGGTATTTCCTGGATGTTTTATAGAAAAGAAAAGTCTAAGGGATTTGATTAAAGAATATAAAGATAAAGATGTATACTTGCTTGATAGAAATGGGGAGGATATAAGAAATGTTGAGTTTAAAGATAATCCTTTATTTGTTTTGGGAGATCATGAAGGCATAGACAAAAAAGAGAGAAAATTTATTTTGAAAAATTTTAATATTAAGATTATAAGCATCGGCAAAGTTGATTATTTTTCTTCGCAAGTTATTAACATAGTAAATAATGAGATAGATAGAAGAGAAATTTAATATTTTGCGGTTTTAGTTTAGTGGTAGAATACGAGCTTCCCAAGCTTGAAACGCGGGTTCGATTCCCGCAAGCCGCATAGCAAATTTTAAATAAGTAATATAATAAGTTTTAGAGATGAAAAANTTTATATTACAACCGCTATAGACTATATAAAAGCTTATTAATTCTGGTCATGATAATATTTAAATACTAATAAAACAATTTGATATTATATGACTAATAAAATTGATATATTAAAAGAGGATTTAATAAATTTATATAATAGAGAAAGATTATCATCTTATGAAATTGCTGAAATATTCAAATGTGATCCCACTATAATCCAAAAAAGATTAAAAGAATATCAAATAAAAATAAGATATCCAAAGGATAGGATAAACATTTCTAAAGAACTTTTAAAAGAGTTGTATATCAAAAAAGGATTCTCTACATATAAGATTGCAAAGCAACTTAAAATTGGTAGAACTACAATATATAATAATTTAATTAATTTTGGAATTAAAACTAGACCAAAGAAGATTGTCTATATATCTCGGGATGAACTTGTTAGACTTTACAGGATAAAAAAATTGTCTTTATCACAGATTGCGAGAAAATATGATTGTACTCCTTCAGCCATACTAAAAAAATTAGAATATAATGGAATAAAAAGGAGAAATAAATTTGAAGCAAACATCAAATATCCTAAAAAGAAGTTTAACGGGGGAATTTTATTAAAAGCATACATGATTGGATTTAGAATTGGAGATTTAAATGTCAGAAGAGACAATGAAAAATCAACAGTTATTAGAATAAGTACAAATACTACAAAAAAGGAACAGTTAAATCTAATAAAAGATGTATTTGGAAGGTATGGACATTTCTACTATAAATGGATAGGCAATAGTTATAACATAAACTGTAGTCTTGATAAAAGTTTTAACTTCCTTTTAGAGAAACCAAAGAATATTGATAGTTGGATTTTAGATAATGATAAATATTTTATATCTTTTCTAGCAGGATATACTGATGCTGAAGGGAATATGGGCATTTATGAGAATAGAGCAAGATATAGGGTGGGTTCTTATGATAAGGAGATCTTAGTATCTATCCATAAAAAACTAACAGATATTGGGATAAATACTAAGATTAGATTAGAAACCCCAAAAGGAATATATGGGGGGAAAACATATAATAAAGATTTTTGGAGAGTAAGTGTAAATGCTAANGAAGACTTACTGAGATTACTTAAATTATTAAAACCAAACATAAAGCATAAAAAGAGATATAAAGACCTAATTAAAGCTGAAAAGAATATAATTGAGAGGGTAAAATAATAATGAGAAATAAATTTTATATAACTACGGCTATAGCATACGTCAATGCACCCCCACACATCGGATTTTCTTATGAACTTATTTTAGCAGATGTATTAGCAAGATGGCATAGATTAAAGGAAGAAGATGTTTTCTTTTTAACTGGAACTGATGATAATGCCCAAAAAAATGATGAGGCTGCCAAAAAAGTAAATAAAGATACAAAAGAGTTTGTTGATGAAAATGCTGAAAAATTTAAAGAACTTTGTAAAATTCTCAATATAAGCTATAATCATTTTATAAGAACTACTGAAAGTAAACATAAAAGAGTTGCAAGAGATATATTTAGATCAGTGTATGAAAGGGGAGATATCTACAAGAGCAATTATGAAGGACTATATTGTACTGGATGTGAAGAATTCAAAACAGAAAAGGAATTAGTGGATGGGAAATGTCCAGAACATAATCAGGAATTAAAACTAATAAAAGAAGAGAGCTATTTCTTCAAGCTTTCAAAATATAGAAACAAATTAATAAAATTAGTTGAATCAAAAGATTTCATATTACCAAAAGAAAAAAGAAATGAGATTCTATCGAGATTAAAAGATGATGAACTTAAGGATTTAAGCGTAAGCAGGATTAATAAAGAATGGGGAATTAAAACGCCCATAGATGAGAAACATGTAATTTATGTTTGGTTTGATGCTCTGATAAATTATGTTTCCGGAATAGATTATCCAGAAGGAGAAAAATTTAAGCAATTCTGGCCTGCTGATGTTCATCTAATTGGCAAAGGAATAAACTGGTTTCATAGTGTTATCTGGCCCGGAATGTTGATGTCAGCTAAAATAAAAACCCCAAAAACAATTCTTGTACATGGATATTTAACTGTTAATGGGAAAAAAATAGGAAAAAGTCTTGGTAATGTTGTAGATCCAAAATTCTTTGTTGATAAATATGGCGCGGATCAATTGAGATATTATCTAATAAGGGAGATTCCATTTGGCCAAGATGGTGATGTTAATGAGAATATTCTTAAAATTAGAATAAACAATGAATTAGCCAATGAGTTGGGCAATCTAGTCAGCAGAATACTCACTTTAGCTGAGAAAAATTTTAATGGGGAGATTAAGAAATCTGTTTTGGATAAAAAATTGATTGATAGACTAAACCTTAAAAAAATCCATGATTGTATGGATAAATTTGAACTGCATAATGCATTATCTGAAATTTTTAGGTTTATATCAGAATGCAATAAGCATATTAATGAAGAGAAGATATGGGAACTTAAAGATAAAGAGCAGGAAAAACATCTTTATACTCTTTTAGAAAGTTTAAGGATAATAAGCATTTTGATTAGCCCATTTATTCCAGAAACAAGCAGAAAACTGAATAAACAATTGGGAATAAAAAATGGATTTTTGGATGAATGCAGATTTGGTTTGATTAAATCTTATAAAGTCAAGAAAGAAGGGATATTATTCAATAAGATAGAATGAACAAAATAAAATTTGAGGATTGGGAAAAGCTTGATTTAAGATCAGGAAGAATATTAGAAGTAAAAGATCATCCAAATGCCGATAAATTGTATGTTCTAAAAGTTGATATTGGGGAGGAAAGGCAAATAGTTGCTGGAATAAAAAAAAGTTATTCTAAGGAAGAATTAATTGGAAAGCAAATAATCGTTATATCTAATTTAGAACCAGTAATACTTCGTGGTGTAGAAAGTCAAGGAATGTTGTTAGCGGTTGGAGAAGATGAAAACTCAAGAGTATTATTAACATTGGATAAAGAGTTTATTAGTGGAGAAAAAGTAAGATAACTCTTAAGATGGGCCCGCGCAGATTCGAACTGCGGACCTCTCGATTTCTTAATTAAATTTTATCAGTCGAGTGCTCTAACCAAACTAAGCCACGGGCCCCCAAAAAACGCCCCAGGGAAGACTCGAACTTCCGACCCCATGGTTAACAGCCATGTGCTCTACCTGCTGAGCTACTGAGGCATAAAAGAACTCTCCTCTTAGATAATTTAAAAACGTTTCTATGAAGAGAATATTTAAAAATTACAAAATATATTTTAGAGTAGAGGTGATTTAATGGTATCAAAAACAAAAAAGAGTAATGGAGATGTATGCATCCATTGTGGTGGTATGAGTTGTAAATGCAGTCAAGCAATGAAGGTTGTCACTTTGGTGATGGGATTAATTCTATTATGGGTTGCATGGTCATTGTGGGTTGGAACATGGTCGTTAAACGAGGCATTAGCAGTAATAGTTTTATTATGGGGATTAAAGAAAATAATGTTTAGTTTTTCAAAAGCATGTTGTTAAGATTTGAATTTTTCAAATCTTTTTATTTCTTTTCCATTTAATATGTCTTCCACCATCTCAAGTTCTTCATATATCCCTTCTATTAAATTAAAATTTTTAGCTTCGTCTATATTTACCCATTTGAAGTCAGTAAAATCACTACTTACTTTGGTTTCACCTGAATTGTACATACAATAATAACTTAAAACAACAACTGGAATGTTATCTGGGCGAATGAAAGTCATGTCAATTAAATATTTTATATCTTTGACTTCTAAGTTAGTTTCTTCCTTGACTTCCCTTTTTATCAATTCTTCAATAACACCATACCAATTTTTATCATTTTGTTTTGTAGGAATTTTATTTTCATAATCTTTTCTTTCTAATTTCCCACCAGGAACAGTCCATCTTCCAGGATATGCTTTTTCTCGATCACTTCTTTTAAGAATTAAATATTTATCTCCTTTTACAATTATTGCAGTAGCAACAACATAATGTAATTTATTATTTTCCATTTTCAAATAAATAATTTAATTCCTTAACAAATTTATCGGCTATTTCTTTATCATGAATTATAATAATGTTTTCATCATTTCTTTCATCACCGGAACTTGTTGGATTATAGCTCCCAAACAATACTGTATCGTCTATGATAAAAACTTTATGATGCAATAATGCGCCTTCATAGACTTTAACATTTAGTTTCTTTTCTTTCATCTTACTGAATTCCGAATACTTATCATCTTTTAACTTATCAAATATTCCTTTAACATCTATGCCTTCTGAGGATTTCTTTATAATGTAATCTCCAATCGTATCTGAAGTAAACGAAAATGTCATAAAGTATATTCTTTCATTGGAGTTCTTTATCAAATTGAATAGTTTTGATTCACATTCATCTTCTGGACAAAAATAGTTTTCTAATAAGAATCCATTAAAATAAATCCTTGAATATTGAACCTTTTCCCCCTCTCCATAAAAACCATTCCACAGTTCATTAAATTCTTCTTTATAATTTTCATATAAATAATTAGATCCTATAACAACAAGATTATTTCTATCCTTATTAAATCCGTTTTCTGTTGGATTCAAAGACCCAGTTAGGATAAACTTTTTATTATTTTTTTCAAATAAACAGAATTTATTATGCATTAATTGATTATTGTTATCAAATCTCACAAAGCTGAAATTAGTTAATTTATGTTTGGCTGAATTATCTGACACAATTTTAACATTTGTAACAGAGGACTTTCTATCAAATTCTTGAATAATTGAATCCATCTCAAATATAGCACAATTAATATTATTTGAGTCTTTAATTATGTTTGAGTAGACTTCCCTGCAATTATCAGCCGGGCAAAAATAAACATCAATCGAGCCTTGTTCATCCGGAGTTATATATTCAGAAACCTTTCCAGTATATCCAAAGCCGAAAAAGATAGAAACAATTATCAAAATTAGAAAAAATGATATCAAGAGTTTATGTTTCATTTAATCTAAAAAATCCTTCTTTTTTATCTTTTCTGGCAGATATTCCTCAGATATAAAACTTATCCCTTTAGATGATAGTGCCTGAATCTCCGCTTTTGCATTCATCTGTTTCATCATTTTAAGCTGTCTTTGCCAGTCTTTATTATCCTTAAACCAGTCATAATCAACAACTTGTTTTATTCTTTTTATATCTTGATCATTTAATTTGATTAAGTGTTTCTTCAAGTCATATTTCTCAATATCATCTGCTGTTATACCGAGAAATTTAACCCCTGGAATAGTTAATTTTTCCGAGGCATGGGCTAATGCTATTGATCCATATTTGATTACAGAATAAATATAAAATCCCCAAGCATCAAAATCAGTCATTACATATATTGGAAGTTTTTTCTCTTCATATAATCTTTGTAGAAGCCTTCTTATCCCTCTGGTTGTCTGACCTTGTGACGTAACTAAGATACAATTGTTTTTCCTCCAGAATTTATCCTCATTTAATCTCTCAAATATTGCTGCTTTTTCCATATATAGTATATAATCAGCATTAACTTTGCTAAAACTTAATTCATCCGTAATTGAAGGAATTGAATATCCACCTCTTCCTAATTTAGAGCAGTCTATTGTATCTCCTGCATCTTTTATTATAATGTTACCAACCATACTGCCCATTTTATTGGCAGAAACATGTAATTGTTCCCTTGACAATCCAGTTATTACCTCTAAATCTTCTATTGCTTTATCACTCTCTACTTGCTCATCAACAATATTGACATTGGTCCCGGGAATTGTCCTTTTAGTCATGTAGAAGACTCCTCTAAGATGTTCGTGTTTGCCTGTATTCAAAAGTTCTTTTTTTATCAAGCTGGCAACTTCTATAGTTTGTAAAAATTTCTTTGCATGAGCAACATTGAAAAAGTTTCTTGTGCCTTCTTTGTTTCCTAATGTCAATGTTCTAGACTTTTTATCATAGATTATATTACTTAAATTTCTCAGAGGCAATTTAATTTCTGGATTTTTGCCTTTTTTAGTTTGTTCAACTATTTTTTTCCCGAATTTTTTCAATGAGTTTTTTGAATCTTCTTCTGGCATTATTCCTCCTCTTTAGTTTCGGCTATTTCTGCTAATAGATTCTTCATTCCTCTTTTAAGTATTTTTTTAAGATCTTCTTCTATCACTGATTTTTTCTCATCACTAAGGTCACTTAAAGCAGCAGCCAATTCTGGAATATATTTTTCAAATAAACTTATCTTTTCTTTTTGTTCTCTGGCTTTAACTGTTTTTCTTATATAGCTTGAGACTTTCCTTCCGCATTCCTGTAATGCTAACTTCATTTCTTTTATTATTTCTGGATAATGTGCAATGGCTTCTTTTGATTCTGATGTGAATGGAACCCATACGGAAGCAACGTGAACTAAAATTAATACTGGTCCAGAAGGTAGAGCACCTTTGCTTTGACTAAGCCCATAATTGTTCCATGAAGTTTGGATTATGGATCTTGTTGATGCGCATGCGCTTTGTTGATATAATAATGGAACCCTATTGGCAAATCTTAATACTCTAACTAAATCTTCTTTTGGTAAATCTCCGCCATATGCTATTGCTGCTTCTACAAGGAATGGATTACCCCTGTAGACTGATGGGGGTCTAGTGACTGCAGCATAAAAATCTGCATTTATCTCTTTTTTTAATCCTTTTAACATAAGCTCTTCTCCTATCGGAGATAAACAGTTTGTTGGGGGGGAGATTATTTTTGTTTCTCTTATAACTTTAATTAATTTATCTGCTTCTTCCCTTGAAACCTTACTTGGGTGTGTTTTATCTGATATTCCTGCTTTATTGCATAACTCCTTTGCTAAATTTGGACTTACTCTTGAAAAATCCGTGGATAAAAAAGAGGAAATATTTCTTGACTTGGATTCTTTCATCATATTTATCAGCATACCAAGTTCAACGCCATATGGGTGTGGTTTAATCTCTTTAGGTTCAACTGGTAGACTATCTACTGCTCTTGGATATTCTATTTTTGTATTTTCAGGAGAATAATAAATTAGATGCAAATGCGGATTTATTATTGCAGTTTGTTTAAGATATTCTTCTACCCCTTGTTTTCCTTTTTGATATATTCCTTCTAATTCAAGTTCTATTTTTGTTCCATGATCTTTATTCCAATCCATCTCTTTGTCAATTACAATTTCTGGCTCGTTCTTTTTTGTATCTATATGTAATTCATAGTAATTGGCGGGCTTTTTTGGCGAGATTTTAGAAATTATTTTTGTTGGTTTTCCTGTTGTTAATTGGGAGTACATTACTGATGCACTTATTCCTATACCCTGCTGGCCCCTTGATTGTTTAAGGCTATGAAATTTACTTCCGTATAATAATTTAGCAAATATATTTGGAATCTGTTGTTTTACGATTCCTGGACCATTATCCTCTACAGAAATTCTGAATCTTTCTTCAGAAGTCTGCTCTATTTTTACAATAACTTCTGGAAGAACATTCATCTCCTCACATGCGTCCAAAGAGTTGTCTACTGCTTCCTTAACTGTAGTAAGTAAAGCTTTTCTTGGATTATCAAATCCCAATAAATGCCTATTCTTTGTAAAGAATTCTGAAATCGAAATTTCCCTTTGTTTTTTCGCTAATTCTATTGCTTTTATCTTCTCTGCCATTTAATTATAAAAATTTCCAAACCATTAATAAAGTTTTTTATCTATGATATAGAATATTTCATTCTTTATTTCAAAAGTAGAATAATTTGGAATCAGCTTATTAAACCACGCTAATCTCTTTTTATTTATTGTTTTTCCAGACAATGTTTTAGTTGGAAAGCTAACAATTAACAGTTTAGTATCTATATTATTAATTATTGATTCACTTATCCCTTTTTTTAAGGTCTCTAAGGAATCTAATGTTTTAAGCAGAAAGCATATATCCGATTTAGGAAATCTCTGGGTTTTTAATAAGTTTAGAGTTAATGTTTTCCCATCTAAACCAAATTTAGCCATTGATTTGAAATATTCATCTAAAAATTCTGTATCCTCATTAGTAAGTTCAGTAGCAATATATTTAACTTTATTTAAACCCATCCATGGATATGATAACGGATTTAATCCAGCAGATAAGTCGAGTATAATTTCCGGTTTTATTGTGCTAAATATTCTTCCATAGATCTCATTATAATCATCAACTCTCTCATTAGTTGATTTATGTGTTTTTAACAATTTTATATGAAAATCAATTGTTGGACCATTAATTTTGTTTGTTTTTTTAATCTCTTCTTTTAATTGATTTAGTAATTTTATTCTTTTTCTGCTCAGATTGAATACACCATAAGTCTCATGTAAAATTTTTCTTATTAATTTGACTGAATTTTTAAATTCCTTGGACTTTTCCAGCTTATTATGGTTATAGATATTTTCTAATTCTCTATTATTTAATTTTTTATGAATTAAATCCCTAACAAATTGATCATCTATTCCAGAGAATTCCTTTTTCTTTTTTATATTATTTATCAGAAGATTTATTCTTTCTTTCTTGTACTCTTCTGTATACTTTACCATGTGGGGAACCGCCTAACAATGATTCTACTGCAGCCTTAGCAAGATATACATTTTCAATTTTTCCTATTATTGAGACTGTTTTACCATAAACTGAAATGTGTGTATTTGTTAATTGTTCTATACTCTCTCTTGCTTTTCCTCCAGTGCCGATACATCTGCTTTTTAATCTAATCATCTTTTTCTTTGAGTCTCCTGCAAAGTCTTTTAAGTCTATGACTTCCAAAGCATAATCCTGATCGATTAGTAATTCCGCTATTTTTGGGTTAAATCCACGCGCAATAGCCCTTATTATCGGCTTAGCATCAAATAATGAAACACTATCCTCTGACTTAAGGGTTATAAGACTATCATTAGAATCAATATGTATATGGATATTTGTCAACTTTTCTATTTCTCTTTTTAATTTTCCATCTTTTCCTATTAAAACCGCTACTCTATCCTTGGGAATTTTTATTTCTTCTTGGTACATCTTAAAATTCTTCAATATCTTCTATTCCTTTTATGTACCCTTTTTTCTTTAACCATTCTACTTGTGTTGGTTTATACTTAAAGATTATATCTCCTTTCTCATCTCCCCCCAATTCCCATGGCTCTACTAATACAAAATCTCCCTCTCTGAGCCACATTTTTCTTTTTAGTCTTCCAGGTATTCTACAAACTCTTGTTTTGCCATCAAGACAAGTTACTCTCATTCTTGATGCTCCTAATCTTTGTTGTAACACTCCGATTGTTTCATTTCCCCTAGGAATCTTAACTCTGAATTCCTCTTCGTTCTGCTCCATAACCATTTAATAAGAAATTAATTTATAAAACTATTGATTCAATCTGAAACAAACAGTAACTCTATACAAAGCTTTGCTCGTTTGTCTGTCTCTAGAATGTAATTTTCTTGATAGTTTTACTGTTCCCCCAAATCTACTTTTGAGCTTTTTCCCCACAGCTACTGCAAATGTCTTGTCATTAATGTAAATGTCTATTCCTGTTTTCAACTCTTCTTCTTTATTAATGAAACAGTTTTTTCTTTCTCTTATTAAATTAATAACAAAATCATAAACTTCCATATTCTTAGGTCTAATTTGAATTATTGCCTGATAATTTCTATCTGTTGTATAAATATCAGAATACTTGTGCATGTGGAATTCCTTTTATTTTGATTATGTTTTCTTTTGAGATTATATTATTTTTTAATGCTAATTCAATTGATTTCTTGCCAACGATATTTAAAATATCAGATTTTTTCATAATTTCCAATGTTGCATCATCATCTAATTTTTGGCCTTTATAGAAAGTTTCATTTACATCAAGAACTAATCCATTGTCTTCAAATTTCTTTCCTATTAACTCTTCATCGCATATAGCTACAATTTCTCTATCTTCTGTCTTGTGTATTTTAACATACATCTTAAATCTTACTTCTTATTGGGTGTTTTGCTCCGCAAACAGTGCATTTTAATGTAAATATATTTTCTTCTTTCATTATTTTTGTGTCTGGTTTCCCGCATTCTACACAAAGGACATATTCTTTTGCAAATTGCTCTATTTTAGCATTTATCAAAGAAGCACTTATCTTTCTTCCAAGTACTAATCTAGGGCCGTCTATCTCAGCAGGAGTAGCTAACTCTCTTTGAAGATATTTAAGCAATTGTTGCTGTTCTCTTCCCAAAGTGCTTGCTATCTGGTTAAAATTTGAAATTATTGTTTTAACGCCCTGAATATGGCCCCTAACTTTTGGAATTTCAAATCTATCTTTAGATAAAACTTTCTCAGGAAGCTTATCTCTAGCTCTACTTAGTATTTTATCATAATTAAACTCTGTCATAAACATAACAGAAATATTGAGTTTAAAAGTTTTTTTACTCTAATAATTTTAGATATTGGGGTTTTGGTTGGTAGATTTCTCCCTCTTTTAACAACTCATTTAGTATTGTTTCTGCTTCATTTCCCAACCCAGATTTTTCAATTACTTCTTCTATTTTAACGCCCTGGTCATTGCTTAGAGATTCTATTAAATTCAAAATCGCCTGTCTTGAGGCAGAAAACGGCATTTCTTCTATGACCTTTTCATTTGTATTGTCTGTATTATTTATTGTATTCTCGGGCTGTAAACTAATTGGCTTTCCAATTTCATTTAATAATTCCAATCTTCTTAAAACCTCTAAATTTGGATTATCTAATATTTTAACTATCTCTGGAGTTATATACATCTCTTCATTAAATTGTTTTACTTTTCCAATTACTAATACTAAATCGCCTTGATTTATACTCCTTAATATATTCGTATTTTCTTGCCATGTTTTCAATCTTATAGAAAAAGTACCATCATCTAATGTTATTGACAAATAGTTTTTATCTTCACTTTCATACTTAAATATAACACTGCCCATTAAGTTTACTCTAGAAACTTTGTAATTGTTTATTTCCACATAATCTGATTCAAATTCACCAGCTGTTTTGACAAATCTTCCGCTAAGTAAATTAGAAATCCATAATTTGTATGCTACATTTCTTTTTTGAAATTTTGTTTCCATTTTTATACTTTAGATATTGTATCCCTATTTGGCTGGAATATCTCTCCTTCCCTTCTTAATCTCTCTAAGATTTCCTCAACTTGAGACTCATTTATATTTTTTGTTTTTGCTTCTTCTAATATTTCTGTTATAGGAATTCTTTGTCCGACTTTCTTTTCAAGCTGTGTAATTATATCCCTAATTACATATATTCTTGACCTTTCAGAGGCTGGAATTCCTGTTGAGATTATGTCTATATCAATTTGTTTTGTCTCATAATCATAACCAACCTGCATCAAACAGTATTTCAACAAGTCAATTGCTCTCTTTGCATCTTTCTTTGTTACTTTATCAGATAATCTTACTCTTGCAGAAGCCTCGGCTAACCTAACTAATGCCTCTAACTGTCTTGCTGAGATGGGGATTGGTTTAATTCCTTCTCCAGTCTGGCCAGAAGATCTTAAACCAATATAAAACTTTTTTATTTCATTAATTGCCTCATCAGTTAATATTGGATATATTTTTTGTTTTACATAAGCTACATATTTTTTTAATAATTTTACTGGAACTTCGGTCTCAAGAGATGTAGGTTCTTGCTGTAATCTTAGAACATGTTTTGCTATTTTATCATCTAATTCTTTATTTGGAATATCCCTTATCACAAAGATTAAATCAAATCTATTGATTAATGTGGGGGGCATATCAATCTGTGAAGCTATTGGTTGATATGGATCAAATCTTCCTAGTTTCGGGTTTGCTGCAGCCAATATAGTTGTTTCTGATCTTAGTGTTGCTTGTATATTTGCCTTTGAGATACTA
>C687J35174_10004292_pt1 | contig 19206 bp, 18 predicted proteins | sample RifCSPhighO2_01_FD_35174 | JGI IMG/M metagenome (IMG submission 35174) | reverse complement strand
TCTTCCAAAGAACAGCCTCTTCTATCTATGCCTAATCCTTTTTCAATTTTTTGCATTATTTTCTTTAAACTCATTTTACTTGGTTATTAATCGTAAATTATTGTTTTATTTATATTTTTTTATAATTTATAGTTTATAAACTTTTCTATATTAACTACTATGTAAAAGTAACATATTCTAACTTATTTCTTTATCTTATCGGTCCTTATATATTTCAAACCAATTTTGTCTAATAATTTTATTATATTTGCTCTTTCCTCTGCACTTTTACATCCTTTCCAATCAATAATTACCTCATTTATCTGCTCTGTTGTCTTTTTCTCTGCTTCTTTTATCATACTTTCCGTTATTGGAAAAGAATATGATGATATTATATGAGAAATTGCATAATTAGAACTTAATTGAATGGGATTAAAGTTTGGACAATAATGCGGTCCTCCTATTCCAACAGCAGGAATATAGGACTTATTTTCCTTAAAATCATTTAATTCATAAATTGTTTTTGCAATTACTTTACATGCAGTCTTATCATTCCATTCCTTATCTGTGCTTCCCACTTCAATAAAGCAGCAGGGAATAGATATATCTGGTCCATGATGAGTTGCTTCAAGTGTTAGTTCATAATTATTTAGAGTTGGTTCTGTTCCTTTATTCTTTTTTAAATTTTGGAAGAGAAATTTCATTATATAGCTTGATGTTGGTGCAACTTTCCCTGTCTTTCCTCCAAGATTTGCTTCTCTAAAATTACCTGGAGCATGTAGACAAAGGGCAGGTTTATTTTCTTTTGACCTGTGAGTAGAAGCAAAGACAATAAAATCTATATTTTTTAATTCTGGATAATTTTTAATGTTTATATCATCTGTATAAATTGTTTCATTTTTTAATTCTATAATTGGTATCTGGGGAATGAAAAAATTTTCCTTTAAACTTTTTACAATATTTACTCCTGCTATATTTTTCTTTGAATAGATAACTGCAAATCTCATTATGTCCATAAACTTAAAAGTAGATAAAACTTAAATAGGTTATGTTAAAGACATTTATCTATATAATAATCCTGTTATTAAGTTTTCTAGTGTCTTATATATTATCAAAGATGTGCAAAGATGAGATTAAAAATTGGAAAAAAAGGTTTAATATTATTGCTATTTTTTCCTTAATATTAGGTATTATTGTGTATTTTATTGATTTTAGGTATAATATTCCTGTTTCTTTATCTTTATTATTTATTTTTTTGGTTTTTATCGAGATTAATTTTATTGATAACTTTATGTAACAGTTAGTTTTTTATATATAACATATAATATCTTAAAATGTCATGGAAAAAATTGAATGAGTATGTTGATATGTGGGGAAAACCTGTTCTAGGAACCGAAAACCAAGAGAATGGAGAAAGATTCATGGGATTAACTATTGATCCAACTTCAAAAAATCCTTATAGAGGTATTGCAAGGCAAATAATTTATAGAGAGGGCAGCCCTGATGTTCCTGGTTATTTAGATATAAGCAAGCTTATTGTTGTTGAAAGTTATGATTTATTATCCTGGAAAATCTTAGGAGATTTAAAAATTAATGGAATTCAAGAGATAATAAATGATTTAATTAGTAAAAATGAAAAATTTATAGGACTGGAAGATCCAGATATTTTAGTTGATGAAAATGGGAAAAAACATGTTTATTTTACAATTGCGTTTAGATATAACAAAAAAATAATAGATTCTAATAACAATTTAAGCGATGTGGTCTTAAATGAGATTTATCTAGGACATGCAGAGGGAAAAAATTTTGATGACCTTATTGCCACAAAACCTATTCTTAAAAGATTCAATTCTGAAATTGTTGGGTTTAAAGAGGTATGTCCTTTATTTTTTAATTCTAATGAGAATAAACTTATTTTAACAGAAACATTTGTTGATAGAAATAAAATGGGTTATTCTGCTATAAGTATTATAGAAGCTAAAGATTTTTCAAATAAATGGAATTATAAAAAATTAGTTCATGATCCATTAAAAGAGACAAAACATTGGTGTATGGAACATTCTTCTCCATGCAGGATTTTTAATCCTAAATTTCTCAGTCATAAAAAATATTTAGTTGGTATAATGAATGGAAGAGAAAATTCCCGTATAGTAATGGATAAAAAAGTCTATGGTAAATTTAGGCCTGGATTATTTTTATTTGATATTAAAAGAATGGAAATTGTATGGATTGATGATAATCCTTTATTTGAAGATCCGGTTGCAACAACTATAACATTTGCAAGTGATATGGTCTATCTTAATAAAAATGAGGTTATATTATATGCACATCCTAATGATTCATTTGTAAGAGCTTATAAGCTAAAATTATCAAAAATTAAAGAATTACTCCCTAAAGATATATAACATTACCATTACATTTTATCTTATAATACCTTATTTTAATAATTTGTAATGGCAAGATTATTATTTATAAATCAACAATAAAAGGATCATTATTCCTTAAGTTTATAATATCTAACATTTTTTTATATAAATGGAAAAATTAAAAATAGGAAATTTAGTTTTGAAAAACCGTCTTTTTTTATCTCCAATGGTCGATGTTACTGATGTTGCATACAGATTAATCTGCAGAAATGCTGGGGCAAGTGTTGCATATACAGAAATGCTTCATGTAGAAGCAATTATTCATGGGGGGGAAAATGTTGAAAAAAAGATGATAACCTCAAATAAAGAAAAACCTGTTGGTATACAAATAACTGCAAAAAAAGCAATTGACATAAAACCAGTTATAAATAAATTAGAAAAGTTTGATTTGATTGATATTAATTGTGGTTGTCCCAGTCATTTGACTATCGACCATGGTTCTGGCTCTTATCTATTAAAAGAACCGAAAAAGATTGGTGAAATGATAAAATTACTAAAAGATAAAACAGATAAACCAATAACTGCAAAAATCAGACTTGGTTTAAAGAAAAATAATGTATTAAAAACAGCGAAGATAATTGAAAAAGCAGGAGCAGATTTATTAACTGTTCATGCTCGGCTTGCAAATCAAGGCAGAGGTATTCCTGCAAATTGGAATGAATTAAAAAAATTGAAAAAACAAATAGGAATTCCATTAGTTGGCAATGGGGATATATTTAATGCAGTAAAAGCAGGAGAAATGCTGGATATATGTGATGGAGTGATGATTGCAAGAGGAGCTTTAGGAAATGTAAACATTTTCTCAGATTGTATTTATTATTTTAGAACAGGAAAGGAAAGAGAATTTAACCTAAAAAAAAATATAAAATATTTTTTAGAATACTTAAGACTCTTAAAAAAATATGAAATAATTAATATTGGCAGAATAAAATATGTTGGCAGTCATTTCATAAAGGATTTTGAAGGAGCTGCAAAGAAGAGAGGAGAATTCATGAAATTAAAGAATTATGAGGAGATAATGTGGTTTTTTGAAGAGTTATATAAAAATATCAATAATTAAAATAATCCTCACTCATATTTTTCAAAATCTCTATCTGCTTCTTGTAATAAATCGTCAGTATTTCTTGTTAATTTTCCTTTTAAAATCCCAAATATCTCCCCTGCTTTAGTTTTATTTTTTAATTTTTCATTAGATCTCTTTAAATCTTCCTTACTAAAGCCAGATTTTTTTGCGGCTTCTCTAAAAGGTTTTATTGCTTTTTCCAATGTTTTTATTTTACGCGTTACCATCTTCTATTCTTTAAATATTTGGATTTTATAAATGTTTTATATTAATATATAAATACCAAATTTTAAATACAGATTATTAATGAAAATAATATGTTATACTTAATAGGTTTAGGTTTAAATGAGAATTCTATAACTAAAGAAGGAATTGATTCTATTGATAAATGTGATGGAATTTATCTTGAAGGATATACTGTAGATTTTCCTTATGAAATCAAAGAACTTGAAAAGGTTATCAAAAAGAAGATTAAAATCATAAATAGAGATGTTGTTGAAAGTGATTTTATAATAAAAGAAGCAAAAAAGAAAGATATAGCTCTTTTAGTTTATGGGAGCCCTTTATTTGCTACAACACACACTAGTTTATTGATTGATCTAAAAAAGAATAAGATTAAGTTTAAGATTATTTATAATGCAAGTATTTTTGATGCAATTAGTGAAACAGGATTACAACTATATAAATTTGGAAAAATAACAAGCATGCCGAAATGGAAAGAAAAAGAAAATTTTACCCCAAATAGTTTTCTTGATATTGTTATTGAAAATAGAAGAATAGATGCCCATACTCTTATTTTAGTTGATATAGGCTTAAGTTTTTATGATGCAATTGATCAATTAGAAGAATCCATGAAAGAAAAGAAAATAAAAATAGACAAATTGATTGTTTGCAGCAATCTTGGGACAAAAAAATCAGCTATTTTTTATGGAAAAATTGAAGATATGAAAGAAGATAAAATAAAATCAAAGCTTAATCCACCATATTGCTTTATAATTCCATCAAGTCTGCACTTTTTAGAGGAAGAATTTTTGGAAAGATTATAATTAGTCACCTTTATAAATAAAAATGTTTATTTATTCTAATGGAAGAAGAGGTTGTTGTTAGAGTCAATAACATAACTAAAAATTTTGGGTATGTTACTGCATTAAATAAAGTTTCAATAGAAGTAAAAAAAAACACCATATTTGGACTGTTGGGTAGTAATGGTGCAGGAAAAAGCACTTTATTACATATATTAACTGGTTTATTAAATTATGATTCTGGTGAGGTTTATATTTTTGGAGAGAAGATTAAAAATAAATATTCCAAGATTTTAAAAAAAAGAATTGCTATTGTTCCTCAGAAAATTTCTCTATATGACACCTTAACTATTTATGATAATCTGTATTTTTTCGGTAGGGCATATGGTCTAAAAAGAAATCAAGTTAAAGAAAGGATAGATTATCTGCAAAATACTCTCAAACTTGGAAATCTTGATAGAACTATTAGGATACTATCTGGAGGATATCAACAAAGAGTTTCTATTGGAGTCGCTCTTATAGCAGATCCTGAATTAATAATACTTGATGAAGCATTAGTTGGAATAGACATAGAAACTCAAAAGATTATAACAGATTTGTTGCTAAAATTGAAAAAAAATAAGACTATAATTATGACTACTCATTCTATCAGAGATGCTGAAAAAATATGCGATAATGTATGTTTTCTTCATAGGGGAAATAAATTATTAGATGGAGAGACTAAAAGTATAATAAAAGAATACACCCCTGAGATAGGAATTAAATTAATTGTCGTTTTTAAGGATAATAAAAGTGCAGAAAATTCTTTGGAAAAATTAAATGATAAATATCATGATGATATTAATTGCAATTTAGAAAATGAAACACTTACAATAAATACTAAAAAAAATGTTTATGATATTATAGATTTTCTAAATAAAGATAAAAAATCAAGAAGGTTTATAGAAAATGTTTACATAGAGAGGCCTAATCTTGAAGATGTTATGTTTAAACTAATAAAACCTGAATGAGATGTTATTCACAATAATCAAAAAAGAGGGGAAGCAGTTATCTTTAGATAGCGGTTTTCTTTTGATAGCTTTGATACAGCCAATAATATTTATTGTTATGTTTGGCAGCTCATTTCAAAGTGGAGATATAAATCATCTTGATACAATTGTAATAGATCTTGATAATACAACTTTTTCATCATATGTCAGAGAATCTGTTGATAAATCCGAGTTTTTTGATATAATTTCTGGAGAATACACTCTTGAAGAGGCTCTTTTAAAATTGAATAGAAGCGAGGTTAGAGCAGTTGTAGTTATACCCAAAGACTTCCAGAATAATATAAACAATAGAACTGCTGGTGAAATAATTGTACATATAGACAGCTCTAATTTTCTGACTTACAGTTCATTATCCGGAGCAAAGGTAGAGATTGTTAAAGATGTTTTGCAAAGAGTCACAAAGAACATATTAGGGGAGTTAGAAGAAGAAAAAGAAGAAGGAAAAATAAAATTAGATGAAATAAGGGCTATTTTTGAAGAAGTTGAAAAAGAAACTGAGATTCTTGAAGGAGATTTAGTAGAATTAAAAAGGAAAGGAAATGATGTCTCTGAATTTGAAGATTTGCTAAATCAAATTAATAATTCTATACAGCAAGAGATGACTAATTTAAATGAGACTGAAGAGGCACTTGAAGATATTATAACAGCTATCAACGGAATTGTTACTAAAAATGCAACTGAAGAAGCAAAAAAACAGGCAATAATCTCACAATTCTCATCTTTGCAGTCTGGGTTTGATGATAGTGAAAACAGGCTCAACAACATAATAAATGAGGTTAATAATGTAGATATTTCAGAGATAACTGATAGCTCTCTCACCAAAGTTGTAGATAATAGATTTGAAAAGATAAAGAAATTATTTGAAGAAGCTGATAACAAATCCAAGGATATTAATTTCGAGTTTGAAAAATTAGAAAAAGATTTCTTATCAGAACCATTAAAGATAACTGAAATTGAAAGCCATGGAGAAGTTAAATATTTCGATTATCTTGGCGCGGGTGTATTATCATTAATTGTTTTTTTTGTGAGTTTAATGGCTCCTGCATTGAATATAATTTCTGAAAAAGAAAAAAATACTTTGTATAGACTGTCTACAACACCTGTTTCAAGCTTAACTATTTTTATAGGAAAATTCATAGTCTTTATGATATTTGGATTTATTGAAATGCTTTATACTTTATTTCTTTCAGTATTCCTTTATGATTTAAGAATTAGTGGAAATGTCTTTGATGTTATTTTTATTTTATCATTATTATCATTTTCTTCTATCTCTTTAGGGCTTTTCATATCTTCTAAAGTTAAAACAATGCAGCAGGCCTTAGTTATAGTTCCAGTTATTGTAATACCTTCTTTTTTGATTTCTCATGCGTTTTTTCCTCCAGATATAATGGCAGAATTTATGAATTATGTTGCTTATGCTACACCAATGACATTTTCAAATCATGCGTTAAATGCAGTTATGGTCAAGGGTTTCTCATTAAAAGATGTTTTAATTGATATATATGCGCTGACAGCTTTCACAATTGTTCCTCTTATATTATTTATATGGAGTTATAAGAAAATAAAATATTAAAATGTTAGATATTAATTTATTTCTTGAAACTTTAAGGTCTTTTATAGAGGCCAATCCTCTGCTTATTTCTTTTTTTGGACCACTTATTGGTGGAGAACCTGTTTTTATTCTTCTTGCTTTTATGTCCTCGCAGGGAATTATACCTCTATGGGCTTTATTTGTATTTGGAGCAACTGCTGATTTTATTTATGATCTCTTTTGGTTTTTCTCTCCAAGATTAAAACTATTAAAAAAAGTGCCAATACCAAAATTTTTAGTTAAGAAATACAAAGAGATAAACAAAAATTTCAAGAATGTTGAGGACCATGAACTTCCACTTTTCATTATGTCTAGCAAATTATTAATAGGTACCAGGCTTATAACCCTAATTTCAATAAGTCTTAACAAAATAAAAGCTAAAAAATTTATCTTTTTTTCTTTTATATCAACTATCATATGGAGTATTATTCTTATAATTATTGGATGGTCTGCAGGAAAAGGTTTTACTATTGCAAATGAAATTTTTAAAAGTACAAGGATAACTTTGACAATAGTTCTTATATTATTGGCTATATTTTTCACATCAAAAATTTATCTGCATAGAAAATTCCATACAAAGATCATAGGGGATTAACAATGAAAATAAAAAATCAGGTTTTGAAATATTATTTTGCTATAGACACTATTTTTGGAACTAAAAAGAAAGTTAATAAAATTAACTTAGAAAATATAAAAAAAACCATTAAAGGCAATGGAAAGGAGGAGTTGACTGTATTATTGCATGGCACTGGCTCAACCTATTATGGTGCTATGTATGGTATTTTAAAATGGTTTACAAAAAAAGGTATAAGAATTGTTTCTATTGGATATAATGATTCAGATAAAGTAAAAGAATCTGCATTAAATGTAAAGAAACAAATAGATAAAATAATGAAAGAATCTAATATAAAAAAGATTAATATTATAGGAATAAGTCTCGGCGGTTTAATTGCTAGATATTATGTTGAAATGCGCAATGGAAAAAAAGTTGTTGATAAATTAATAACAGTTTACACTCCGTTTAAAACTGTAAACAGTAAATTCGGCATATTTCTAAACAAACTTGTTGGTGGCAAACCAGAAGAATATAATAAAGCTACTGAAGAGATAAAAAATAAATTTTCAGTTAAGAATCATCTTGCAATATATGGTAAACATGATGGTATAATAGGAAGACAATATCCTTTTGATAATCTGCCAAAATATATAAAACAAATAGGAGTTGAAGGAGGACATACTCTGGTATCTTATAATATTGATGCTATGGAAATAGCATTAAGATATTTAAAAAATAAAAAATAGGTTATTAAAAATGAATATTTTTAATTTTATATCTTTTATATCGGATTTTATATTTTCTTTAATAGATAAAGAGCCTATCTTATCTGTTTTTTTTGGAACTTTTCTTCTTGGAGATGAAATGGTTTATTTTTTTGCCTTTCTTTCTGGTGCAGGTTTGATTAAACTTTGGATTGTCATTATATTCAGTATTCTTGGTAATGGTAGTTGTGATATCTTCTGGTTTTTTGTTGCAAAATATGATTATCTTAAAAGATTCAGAAAATTAATAAAAAAAACTGAGGAAAAAAAGTTTAAAAAAGAGGAGAAAATACTTGAAGCCCTTTCAGAAAAGAAATTATATTTTACACTGCTTTTATCAAAGTTCTTTTATGGCACAAGACTTTTGACAATTTTTTATGTTGCAAAAAAAGAAAAAAAATTAAGTAAAATAATTTTCTACAATACAATTGCAGTTATTACATGGGTTGTTTTAGTTTCATTTGTTATGTTTTATATAGGTAAATGGACTGCAATTTCTTTTGATAGTGTCAGATATTTTCACAGACTCATTGGATATGCAATAGTTTTTATCATTATAATATTTTTATTTAATAAATTTGTATTAAAGAATATTTTAATGAAGATTAAATTAAATGATAAATAGAGCGAATTTTAACTATTGACTTACTAATTTATAGTAGAAGTTTCTTATTTCTTTTCCATTTTCATCCAAATATAAAGTAGATGCAGGTCTTCCACAATGATCCAAATACCCTGCTCTTTCTTTTCCATTTTCATCTTTGTAAAATTCTTTATCAGATTCTACTTTTTTATAAGGTAAAATTTTTTTGTAACTTCCTACATGATGGGGATTTTGTGTCTGAATAGAAAAATCCCAATTTTCTTTTACCCATCCTATTTGTGCCATCCCTAAGATAAGCATTATACAAGAAAGATAGCTCTTGTCCAATCCAACAAGACCTCCCACTTCATAGACTCTATCAGAATTTGTGTAGCCTTGAAATATTTTTTCAAAATTTGATTTGCTTTCAGGACTAAGACTTGACACACTCCAATTAGGATTAGAACGACCATTAACATATTTTGAAAAAGAATCTAATTCATTCTGATTCATTAAACTTATTTCAGTTGGAAGAATTCCAAGGGGGTTGTTTCTTTTTACAATTCTTACAGCTCTGCCTACATAAGGAAGACCTTCTTTAGTATAACAATTCAACACAAAAAATCTTGAGAACCGATCAAAAGGATCTTCTCCATTTTGTGTTTTAGACTCTGCTATATCTTTTTCATTATAACATCTAGATCTTAATTCTATTAACTTGCTTTTTTCGTAATCATCAATAACCTCTTGCAATATTGTTCCGTTATTTCTGTTTAAAGTTTCTGATAAAGAATTTCTAATTNTGTTATTAAGCCTTCTAAATCTTTTTGATTTTTCTTCTCTATCTATTGCTTCANTTAACACTGTTATTTATCCTTTTTATTTGTTATAATTATATTTCGGCCTTTATATATTTATTTGTACTAAATACTATACTTTAATAAGAATGTGGCTTTTTTTAAAATAAATAAATATTTAAAATATCACCAATATTATCAATTATAAAGAGAGGAAATGGAATATAAAGCTAAAAGATTTGTTGAAGCAATTAAAAAAAATTTTGAAAAGGATAATATTATTTTTGATTCAGAATTATTTGAAGAATACACTAATAATACACTCGGCTTTAAAAGGAATATAATCGGTGTTGTTTTTCCAAAAAATAAATGGGAGGTAATTAAAATAGTAGATTTAGCTAATCAATTTAGAGTTTCTTTATATCCTATAAGTAGAGGTAAAAATACAGGTTATGGGGACAAAACTCCTATAAAAGATAATTGTTTTATAGTTGATTTAAGTAATATGAATAAAATAACAGAATTCGATAATATAAATGGATTTGTTAGAGTTGAGTCTGGAGTAACTCAAGAACAACTTTATAATTTTTTAAAGAAGAGTAAATCTAATTTTTGGATGGATGTTACAGGTTCTTTCATTGATTCAAGTATTGTTGGTTGTTCATTAGATGGAGGATTGGGACATAGTCCTAAAGGTAATAGAAGAAAGATTATCTCTGATATAGAAATTGTTCTAGGTAATGGAAGGATATTTAGAACAGGAGAATTTCCTGGATTAGGTCCAGATTTAGCAGGAATGTTTGTTCAATCTAATTTTGGAATAATAACTTCTCTAAAAATAGAACTTATTCCAATTCCAGAATATTTTGAATCTTTTGTTATAAGCATTTATGAAGATAAAAACCTTGAAAGTTTGATAGATTCTATAAATAAACTAAAGAATAGCGGAACTATAAATAGTACTGTCCATCTTGCAAACGCTATGAGAACTTTAGTTACAATAAATAAATTTCCTAAAGGATATTCTAAGAATCAGATATTAACAAATGAAGATGCTATAGATATTATTAATAATCCGTTAATTAAAATAGGATATTGGAACGCATTAGGCGGTTTATACGGTACAAAAAAAGAAGTAAAGTTAAAAAAGAAGATTATTAAGAAAAATTTAATGTCAATAGGAAAAGTTAGATATTTCTCGGATAAAAAAATAAATCTTTTGAGATGGATAGTAAACTTATTACCTGACAAAGAATCAAATATTTTAAAAAAAAGAGTTGAATCTTTAAAACATTTTCATGGTTTTTTAAAAGGAGAACCAAATAACGAACCTACCAGGAATATATATTGGAGAGAAACAAATAAACAAAATTTAGGTCTTTTAATGTTCTGTCCTGTTATCAAGTCAGATGGAAAAGAAGTAAGAAAAGTTTTAGATATTTCTGAAAGAATATACAAAAAATATAGATTTGAAATGCCTTTAACATTAAATTTTGCTGATTCCGGAAAGTTAATAGGTGTTTTTAGTATACATTTTAATAAAGAAATATTGGATGAAAATAAAAAAGCTCTTGATTTGTATAACCAACTTTCATCAATACTTGAATCAAGTGGGATATATAGATATAGAACAAATATAATAAATTCCAGTCTTATAAAGTATAAATATGGAAAAGGGGAAGTTTTAAAATCTATAAAGAAAACTTTAGACCCTAATAATATAATTTCTCCTGGTAGATATGGAATATAAATTTTTGAAAAAATTATTATAGATTATAATTCTTCATTTAAATATTTTAAAATCACTTCGAGTCTTTCTGGATGATGTGATGATGGATGATGTCCTCCTCTAACAAAAACTTCTCTTACATTGTCACATTCTATCTTATCAATAGGCATAATAAGATCATCTAGAAGTCTTATTGCTAAGTGGTTCTTTACAGAATTTATTTTTTTCATAGATTCTATATACTTATTATCTATATCTGGATTTCCTCCTGTAAATTTAGAAAACCAATATGCTAAATTATTTTTAGAAACTGGACAATAAGGAGTACCTACAGTAATTAATTTATCTATAAATTCTTTCCCATTTAATTCTTCTGCATAATATCTACAAACAAGACCTCCATAACTAACTCCAATAATATTTATTTTGCTTTTATTAGAAATTTGCATAAATGAATCAACAGTTTGTTTAACATATTTTGAAGATAGATCTAAATCTTCTCTGAAGTTATATCCAACAGGAATTATTATTGTCCCTTTTTTCTCAAACCATTTAATCGTGCTCATTAAAAAACTATGATAATTCTGAAGAATTCCATGTAGAAAAATATTTAATTCTAAACCTTTTTCTTTTATTTCATCAAGATTAGTCATGTTAATTTCATCTATTTTTTCTTTTGTTCTTCCTAGATTAGAAAGATAAAAAACCATATTAGATGTTTGAAATTCAATCATCTCTTTATATAATTCCCTATCTCTTTTGCTATATTTGTAAATTTCTCTTTGTTTCTTATTCTTCATATTAATTATTTATCTCTTAGAAAATATCTTTCAATAAGACTCTCTTTTCCTTCAAAAATATCTTCTAAAACTTTTCTTTTTAAAATCTGTAAAGGATTATATCTGTTTCCAAATAGAATTTTTTTTGACACATATTTATTAACGTAAGGATCAAATTGATTACAATATGGAATTGCTTTAACATCTCCTTTATTGAATAATATTTTTATTGCATTTGCTAAGGCTACAGAAGAACATATATTTGTTCCTGCTCTTATAGATGTGCTTTTTCTTTCCCTTAATCCTGGTTTCATATAGTTTTTAGCTAAGTTGGATTGAACTGTTCCAACAAAAAAAGCTGCTAATTTTTTATTGTAAGAATCATTTTCATTTATGCAAAAATATTCATCAAAATTAGGACCTCCTGGTTTAAAGATAAGATATGCTGAACCAAATCCTATAGGTCCTGCAGAAATAACAGGTATATCCTTTTCAAGTGATTTATTTATAAAATTTCGCCTTATTTCTACTTCATATGCATCTAATCCATCTAATGAAATGTCTACTCCTTCTAAAAAATTTTCTAAACATTCATTATTAATACCTTTATCATATAATTTTATATCGCAATTTGGATTTATACACAAAACCACTTCTTTCATTACTTCTACCTTACTTCTCCCTAAAGTTTTCATATTTGCTCCGCTTTGCCTGTTAAAGTTTTTTAATTCAAAATTATCAAAATCCGCTATATTAAACCTTTCAAATCCTGCTCTTGCAAAAGTTATTAAATGTTCTCCACCAACACTTCCCATTCCAGGTATTGCAACTCTAAATTCTCTTAACTTTTCTTGTTCTTGTTCAGTTAATATACCCAGGTTGCATTTGAATGCTTCTTTATAATCAAAATCAACCATAATAAACCTATTTTAAAGTTCTTTAAATACATTTATTCTATGAGAGAGATATTATCAAATATTTATTTTAGAAGGTTTTAAAAATGTAAATTTTATAATATTTTTATGGATTTAGAAGTATTAGAACCTATTATCAATAGAATTTCTAGAACATATGGTTATTCTCATGATGAAATTAAAGATTTTGAGCAGATAGGAAGAATTACTTGTTGGGAAATATCAGAAAAAAATGGTGAATATCCAATGAATTATTACAGGACTGCGATAAAAAGAGCTATTATAGAAGAGATAATCAGATCAAATGCTAATAAAAGAAAACCAAAAAATGGATTAACATCATTAGATATTATATTAAAAGAATATCCGGAAGCTATTAAACTTTCTGATACTGTATCTAAAAAGGGATATGAATCCAATAATTGTAATATAATTGATTCGTTATCTTTGAGAGAGAAGTATGGTCATTTTTATATTAATGGAAAAAATGGTATAAAAAGACAAAATAATCCAAAGAAAATTGCAAGAAATATTATAAAAATAGCTATTGAAGAAATTGAAAAAATCCCGAGAGAAGAAATAAGTGAAAAAGTAGATAAAGATTTCACTAAGAGAATGGGATTAAGAGGATTAATATGGGCATTTTATAATAATTCTATATTTTCTGCTTTAAGTGATTGTTATCCATTTTTAAATATGTATGATATTAGAAAACCAAATGGATTTTGGTCTGGAAAAAATGGATACGATAATGCTAAAACTGCGATTTCTTATTTTATTAAAAAAAAGAAAATCAAAAATGAGAAGGATTGCAAAAGAATAACTGAAAAAGATTTTGAAAAATTCGGATTAGAAGCAATGCTTAGCGTTCTCTTTAATGGCTCTCCTTTTTTGGCTTTAAAGACTCACTTTCAGGAATTAAAACCTTGGAACATGAAAAATATAAAAAAAGGTTTTTTAGATTCTGATGAAAACCAAAGGGGTTTTTTAGATGCTTTTTTGATTGAAAACAATAGGTCTCCTTTAAATGGTTTAACAGCTGAAGAAACTTATGATTTACATTTAAGAGATTTTGTTAATCTTAAAAGTATGGAAAATTTTGGTATGGCAGGATTATTAATTAATAGATATGGCCATAGTCCTTACAACCTTTTTTTACATCATTATCCAGATCAGATTTTACCTTGGACTTTACAAACAATGCAATCATGGAAAGATAATCCAAGAAAAACTGGAGCAGAGGCTATTAGATGGTTATTCGACGATTATTTAAAGATAGATTTAGAAGAAATACCAAGCTATGCCACTGAAAGACTTTTTAGAAATGTTGGATTCTCTGGTATTCTAACAAATAAAAGAATAGGTTATAATACATCTACTTATAGAGCTGTTAATAGTGCATATCCAGGAATTTTTTCTAAGGAAGATTTTAAAAATACGCGAGAAACAGTGATATTATCTAAAAATAATTTAAAAAGGAGAAATTAAGAAGATTTGAAAGTTAAGGTCTTTATATGATAAACCCTTATTTTAGAATATTTTAAATATAGAAACTGAATTAAAATATTAAGATGTTAGATTTTAAAGATACAGAACTAAAAATGCTTGAATTTTGGGATAAAAACAAAATTTATGATAAAATAAAAAAGAAAAATAAATCGAAAAAACCTTTTTATTTTTTACAGGGTCCTCCCTATACTTCGGGGAAGATACATATAGGGCATGCATGGAATAATTCTTTGAAAGATCTTATAATGAGATATAAGAGAATGAAAGGATTTGATGTCTGGGATAGAGCAGGTTATGATATGCATGGACTTCCAACTGAAAATGCTGTCCAAAAAAAACTTGGGCTTAAAACAAAAGAAGAAATTGAAAAATACGGTGTTGATAAATTTGTAAAAGAATGTATGAATTTTTCTGTAGAACATATTGGTTATATGAATAATGACTTGAAAAGGCTTGGAATCTGGATGGATTTAGAAAATCCCTATATGCCTATTAAGAAAGAATTCATATCAGGACAATGGGCTTTTTTCAAAAAGGCTCATGAGCAAAAAAGATTGTATGTTGGAACAAAAGTAATGCATTGGGATAGTGAAACTGAGACTGCTCTTGCTAAACATGAACTGGAATACAAAACAATAAAAGATAAATCTATTTTTCTAAAATTCAAAAGGAAAAATAAAAAAAATGAATATTTTTTAATTTGGACTACAACTCCTTGGACCATACCCTTTAATTTGGCTATAATGGTCAACCCTGATATTGATTATGTTAAGATGAAAATTGATGATGAAAATTGGATAATATCAAAAGACCTTTCTGGAGTTTTTATGAATTCTGTTGTTGGTAAAAAATATAAGATAATTGAAGAATTTAAAGGAAGTGAACTTGAGGGGGAGGGATATGAACATTTTTTAACTCCTGAAATGAACGGAAAATATGAAGAATTAAAAAAAGAATTCAAAAATATCCATACAATTATCTTAAATAAACAATATGTTGATACAACTGCTGGAACTGGTCTTGTTCATTGTGCTCCTGGATGCGGTCCTGAAGATGAAGAGGCTGCCGAGCCTTATGGTATTATAGGTTATAATTCCTTAAATGAAAGAGGAGAATTTTCTGATGATAATAAATTCAAAGGGTGGATTGCAAAAGTTGACGATAATAAATTCATAGATTATTTTAAAGAGAAAGGGAATTTAATTGCAGAAACAAAAGTTGAACATGAATATCCTCACTCATGGAGAAGCCATAATCCAGTTGTTTTCAGAATAACTAAACAATGGTTTTTGAAAACAAAAGATCTTATTCCAAGACTGGTTGAATTCAACAAAAAGGTTTTATGGGTACCAAAAAAATCAGGAGAAAGTTATGAAAGATGGACTCAAAATCTAAAAGAAAACAGTGTCACAAGACAAAGATATTGGGGATGCCCAGTTCCTATATGGGTTAATAAAAAAAATGAGGATGATTTTATAGTCATTGAGAGTGTGGAAGAACTTGAAAAATTGACTGGGAAAAAATTTGATGATTTAAGTCTGCATAAACCTTGGATTGATAAAATCATAATAAAAAAGCAAGGAAAAGAATATCAAAGAATTGAAGATGTATGCGATGTTTGGATTGATTCTGGGACTGCAAGCTGGAACTGCCTTTATGATGATCCAAAATTAATAAAGAGATATTTTCCTGCTGATTTAGTTTTAGAGGCAACAGAACAAACAAGATTATGGTTCAGTTTATTACAGATCTGTTCTGCTGTAATGTTTAATAAAAGTTGTTATAAAAATGTCTATACTCACGGCATGATTCTAGATTTTCAGGGAATAAAAATGTCGAAATCACTTGGGAATATTATATCTCCATACGAAGTCGTTGATAAATATTCTTCTGATATATTCAGATATTATATATGTGAAATAACTTCTGGTGAGAATATCAATTTTAACTGGGAAGATATAAAACAAAAACAAAGAAATTTAGTTGTTTTGATGAATATAACTAATTATATCAAAGATTTGATAAAACTAAACTCTTTTAAAAGGTTCAATCCAAACCTAAACAAAAAATCTAAAAAGAAAGGGATAGAGGAGAGATATATTCTTTCAAGAACTAACTCAACAATAAAGAAAGTTACAGAATATCTTGAAAATTACAATCTTGACCAATCAATAACTGAAATTGAAAGATTATTTTTGGAGGTTTCTAGGATATATATAAAAATGACAAGGGACAAAACAAATAATGATGGAGAAAGAGATGTTGTATTAAATACTTTAAACGAAGTTTATACTGATTGTTTGAAACTATTTTCAATAGTTTGTCCTTTAATAACTGAAAGTCTATGGCAGGAATTAAAGCCTCTAATGAAACTCGAAGAGTCAGTTCACTTAACAGATTGGCCAAAAGTAAATTCAAAATTAATTGATAGAAAATTAGAAGAAAATTTTGGATTAGTTTTACAAATAATAGAAAAAGGTCTCTCTGAAAGGGACAAAAGTGGTATTGGTCTAAAATGGCCATTAGCAGAGGCAACTATTTTTACTAATGATAAATTAGATGATGAACTAAAAGAAATAATTAAGAACCAATTAAATGTTAAAGAAATAAAAATAAAAAAAGATAAGGAAATCAAAGTTGAATTAAACACAAAACTGACAAAAGAACTGGAAGCTGAAGGTTATGCGAGAGAAATATCAAGAAAAGTTCAGGCAGCAAGGAAAAATGCTGGTTTAGTCAAGACAGATTTAATAAAATTAAGTATAGATGCTGATAAAGAATTGAGTAAATTGATATATAAAACAAAAGATATCATAAAAGAAAGAACTAATGCAATTGAAGTAAATATCAGTAGTAAAAATTCTCTTAATTATTCTCATAAATTCGAGGATAAGATAAAAGATAAAAAAATCATCATTTATTTTGAAAAATCTTAATTATCTCGGTTCTTTTGAAAAGGCGCGTTTAGAATATGCTTTTTTAATTATACTATCTTGGAATGACGAAAAGATTTAAATAGTAGATTTTTATATTTATAACATAAAGAGGGACTCACTATGATAGTCAAAGAGGAATTTTTAAATAGATTAAGAAAGATATTCGACTTAAATCTATACGAAGTAAAGGTCTGGACAGCACTTTTATCCAGAGGGATAAGCACTGCTGGAGAACTTTCCAATATCTCAGATGTCCCTAGAAGCAGAACATATGATATATTAGAAAACCTTGAAAAAAAAGGATTTATTGTTATGAAATTAGGGAAACCTATCAAATTTGTTGCATTAAAACCTGAAGAAGTCATTGAAAGAGTCAAAAAAAATCTTGTTACTTCTGCAAATGAAAAGAGCAAAAGACTTGAAAAATTAAAGAGTGAAGATATCCTAGAAGAATTAAATTCTTTATTTACACAAGGTATAAAATTTGTTGAACCATCAGACCTTTCTGGAAGTGTTAAAGGAAGGCAGAATGTTTACAACCATCTTGATATGATGATAAGGGAAGCTGAAAAATCTATTACTATTGTTACAACTTCAACCGGATTAAACAGGAAAATGGAAGCATTAATTCCTAGTCTTGAAAAGGCAAAAAGAAGAGGGGTTAAAATAAGAATCGCGACACAAACTGGCGAGCATAACAAAGAAGCAGTTAAAGAGTTCAAGAAATATGCTGAAGTTAGGGTTATGCCAAAAATAAGAGCTAGGTTTGCAATAGTAGATTCTGAACAATTATTATTCATGGTATTGGATGATGACAAAGTACATCCCAATTATGATGTAGCTATCTGGCTCTCAACTGATTTCTTTGCAAATGCCATGGAGCAATTATTTGAAGCTGCATGGAAAGGATTTAAAGCTGTTTAACTTATACAAACAACATGAAAGAGAGAATAAATAGTAAAAAGAAAAATGATATTTTTTCTCCAAAAAATTTATTGATATTTTTTGCAACGATTATTGTTTTATTATTTGCATTAACTTATTTTAATCCTGCTTTTTCTGGGAAGAATAAAAATTTAAGTCCAGATTCTGAAATTGGTGAATTGTATCAGCTTGTTCCTGTAGTGAGAAAACCCTGTCCTCTAGATGGCTCTGGTGATTTAACATGTCATTCTGAATGTGAAATTTGTTTTACTGAACCAGTATTTTATGTTCCTCCACGACCTGATGCTTCTAAATGTGTACCTAAAAGTCCTTTAACAAGACAAGGGTGTACTAGTAATCATGGAGATAGAGGAATTTGTATTGTAGAAAAAGATCCTTTTAGTGGTAAAGAAATAGGCAAATGTTCTGAGTGTCCAGAAAAATGTGGGGTGTGCCAGGTATGCAAGCCTGCTAAAAAAACATGTTGGTCACTTTTTGATTGTCCAGTATATGAAGAAGCTAGATGTGTGTTTGGAGGAGAGGAAACTTCTTATCCAGATGTTGATTGCGAATTTAATGGTGGAC
>C687J35174_10004288_pt1 | contig 19211 bp, 19 predicted proteins | sample RifCSPhighO2_01_FD_35174 | JGI IMG/M metagenome (IMG submission 35174) | reverse complement strand
ATGCTGTGGCAGAACGTAGAGACATATGGGGAAGACATTGCCCAGTATAGCGCTGGCCGCTACCAGATAAAAATAGACTCCAAAAAATACGATGCGATTGTCTCCCAATTGAAAGGGATAGGGAAAATCGAATCATTCACGGAAAACGCGGAAGACGTGACCAAAACCTATGCTGATGTGAACATCCAGCTTGAAAATGAGAAGAAGAGGCTGGAGCGATATGAACAGATGTATACTGAGGCAACCCTCACAGAAGACAAGATTGACATCAGCGACAGGATTTTCAACCAGGAAAACCTGATTAAATATCTGGAAGAGAGCCTGAAGAATGTGGGTGAGCAGGTGGTCTATTCGACCATTGATGTGACTCTCACCGAGATGAAGTCCGGCTATGCCGGGCTGGCATTTCACGGGCTTTCTGACTTTGTGACAGGATTGACGGGAAGCGTAAGCACGGTGCTATACTTGCTCATCGTGTTGCTCCCCTGGGCGCTTGGTCTCTGGCTGGTCGTGTTTGTGGTCAGGAAGATACGGGGCAAGGGCAAAAAGAAGTGAAATATTTTTTCCTTTTTATAGGGAAAGGTTGATCTTGAATATCAACAGAGGCATATAACAGCATTTCTCTTTAGCCGAAAGGGTGCTTATTTTAGTCCAGACAGTTTTCTTTTGGCAATAAAATAAATGATCCATAAGTGAACAGCTATCAATAAAATAACGAGAAAAGCTATGGAAAAAGGAAGCGCTACCATCCAACCGTCTGATACACTAATGGAAACAGCTATCACCGCAAAAAATCCTACAAAACAGGTAAGAATCCATAGTCCTACCTTATAGATCTTACTGTTTATTGGTTGTTTTGGAAAATGAGTGAAATGTCTCCAGAATCCTCTTTCTTTTGAAGAATAGCAATCATTGCAAAAATACTTTGGAATAACGCCCAAAAAGGCTAGAACATTTACATCTTCTTTCTTCGTAATTTGTTTCCTACAATTTTCGCAACGCACATTAAAAAGAGAGGGTGGCTATTTAAATATCTACCGAAAGTGCCCTCAGCACAAAAAGAAAAGTTTAAATAGAGTGATAAGATGGATGGAATGATTATACACTTCCGCTATAAAAGTGGTGCGAACTGGTGAAAAACAGCTCTAGTCTATTCTTGGCATTCGGTTTAGTCATAATCTCCTCATTGCTGCTGAGTGTTTTCTTTGCCCCGGCTCAGGACAATTGGGCTGCACCCCTTGCCAAAGTTCTGGGCAGTCCGGTGAAAAATCAGCAAGCCCCCGCGCTTCCACAGATCAAAAGTTATTATGACCCCACGGATATTGAGCCGACAGACGTTGAGCCTACCTACATAGAACCTACTTATGTTGACCCCCTACTCATTGAACCGACCGATGTTGAGCCGACAGATATCGAGCCCACTTATGTTGAGCCGACAGATATCGAACCAACGTACATCGAGCCTACTGATATCGAGCCAACTGATATTGAACCATTTGACCAGTCATTTTTTGACCAACCGGCAGAAGAACCAGTCGAGTGGACTGAGGAGGATGTGCAGCAGGCAGAAGATATCGCAGAACAGCTTGGTGTAGACGATTCTGCTGAGGCTACCGCCGCTGATGAGATCGAGATGTATACGGAAAAAGAATTGCTTGGTATGGTCTCGCAACAGCGTCTGGATGAATCAAACGCCTTGTATAGGGAGATCAACGCGCTACGTGAGGGGCGTAATCAACAAGAGCATATTATTCCAGATTCTGCTGAAGCAGAAACGGCCCGAGATGCGCTCATCAATGCCGCTAATGAACAGATTCAGCAAAAAATAACCGATCTTCAAGCCAAGTTAGGCAGAATACTGCTTGATGACCCCGCCAACTTCCAAGCAAACTATGCCCTAGGCCAGATTTATCGGGGTCAGGGTTATGAAGGAACGGCCCAAGTTTTTTACCGGAGAGGTTTCATGAACCTGCCGAACGAGCAACAGGATAGGATGTTAGACTATCTCAATAAAGACCGGTCATCCCCCTGGATCCAGATAGGGGGCGAAAATAATCGTGATGGTGGCGAGGCACAAGACAAAAAATGGAACAGCGAAGTACCGGGCACAGAAACAAAATATAAAAACTCGTATGAGGAATTTGAGGGACTACAGGATCAAATAGAGCTTGATAACCTGTTTAATCCCGATCACAATCGCGCAGCCTATATCGTGGGCCCGACGAAGAACCCAAAAGCGTATTCCGGTGAACTGCTTAGCCGGGCTATGGCGATGTCTCCAAGATTTTCCAATTACGTTGCTGAGAGAGATGTGTTTGGCATTAACAAACCTAAGGTGGGACAGTGATATCAAAACTAATAGTGGTGTTGCTGATCATTGGTGTGGTTATCCTGGCTGGCTGTGGCAACCAGCCAGCATCCGTCTCAACGTGCGATACTGCTGATTGCTTCGTCAAGGCTGCGAACACCTGCAGCCCTTCCGTATTCACATCCACTGAAGCGTTTGGAGTTGTTGAATTTTCATCAGCCAGCGACTGTACCTTCACGAAGAAGATGGTAAGCATAGCCAGTGAAACGCCGGCGATCAAGTCGACGCTTGACGGCAAGAGCATGGTCTGCACGTATGAGCGCGGCGCGTTTAATCCAAAATGGCTCAGATACCTCATCCTGGGGGCGGAAAAATGCGATGGTGAGCTGAAAGAGCGGCTCGGCGAACTCCTGCCGGTTTATGTTGCCCAGACCTACAATACCGCCGAGAAATGATGGGGGATGGGGCCATGTTTCCTAGGTTTGGAGGGTATTTCTCATGATTGTAGCAGCTGCAGGCGGTCGTTATATGCGTACCATGCAAAAAAGGCAACCCATCCAAATAAATAAATTTAAATAGATTTAACGCAGTCTATCCTCAATATAAAAAGAGCGTGTAACCGGTGAAAAATCGTTTAAGCCCATCAATAATATTCGGCGCAGTCATAATCTTATTGTTGTTCATGGGAGCTTTTTTTTACGCCTGGGCTACGAAAAGCGCCAAGTCGTTTGCGCTTCTTGTGCTATTCACCCTTGCCCTGGCTTGTTTGGTGTTTGCGATAGCTAAAAAAAGAATAAAAGAAGCAAAAATAACTGGAGAGCAGGTTTATGGATTTAGGGAGATTTATGCCGCAATACAGCAGTGGATACATAAAAGCGACCAGGCTGCCAGCCGCACACCGGAGAAAAGTAGCCCGGCTAGTGGCTCTAAGGGCGGGCAGACTACGGGCAGGATTCGGCAGATTCGCGCGGCAATGCTGGAATTGCGCTTTTGGAGATTTGTGTGGCGTGTAGGATGTTTGCTGGTGGGTTATCTCTATACCACATTTATGATCTTAGGGTATTTTATAGCCGGGGATACCACCCTGCTGATCATTTTTGGGAATATTATCGGCGGTCTTTTTTGGGGATTTTTATTTGGTATCTTCTTCTGGTTCTTCATATGGCTTATCGCTCGTGTATTCTATAACGACGAGAAACCGCTCAAAAGCGGGAAGTATTATGATCAATGGATCCAAAATACCTCTGGCCCGCGGCTCAAGAGGTACTCTTTATATTTTCTTATTTTTATAGTGGTGATGAGCGTGGTTTCACTTATTGTGCCGCCAGATACTCCTGCCGATATTCCGGTATACACCTCAGAAAATTTTGTCAATTATACCACGGAAACCCCGGTAATAGAGATAGAATATTCCCTTAAAATCAACGTGATTGCGCCCGTAAACAGTTATGACTGCGTCCATCCTGACGGCTCCCCTCTTAACGCTGCAGATGTCGCCAAGGCGTCTAGAGATACTGTTGACCAGTGTAATGCATGGAATTATTGCGACGTGATGACTCCCTCTGATCTTGTCGTGAGAAAAACTGCCGCAGAGGCGATAGCTGAGCACCTCGACAGACCGTATTCGACCATTCAACTCGTCGATATATATGCCTGGGCCAAAAAGAATGTGGAATATCAAAATGTGCCTTTAAATAATGCTAAACCATACCGGCCATCAGAGACCATATTCACCAAGACCGCTGATTGTAAAAATTACGCCGCGCTGATATCTTCCATGGTGCTGTCCATAGGGGGCAATGCCCGGATAGTGACCGCAATCGGGTGCAGGCATGCCTGGGCAGAAGTTTTGATAGGCGAGCCGAATGACCTGCCCGCGAGCAAAAGAGCGTTGGATGCTTTTGCACAAGCAATAAAAGAAAAATATCAGCAAGACATAGAGCTGAATATTATACGGGATGAGGTGGGATATTGGGTTATTCTTGACGGGTCTGGTGCAGTCTATCCCGGCACTAATACCATCCCGGGATGCCTGGATCCTGAAATGCCCAGGCACTATTCTTATTCCTGCGTTTCTCAAGAGGGCAACATCAATAAGCAAACGTATAAGAAAGAGCAGGTATCCTCATCTGTTGAAGCGTATTGCGTCAATTGCAGGTCTGTTAATGATTGTCAAGATGAATGTCAATACCGTTGCATCAAGGCCGGATGGGACGGGTTTAAAACCTGGGATGGCCGGGTTATGGACGAATATCCTGATGCCTATTACGTCGCCTGTACTTGCTCCTGTATTGCATAGTCCAAGGGCGATTCACCTCCCCCATGAAAAGAATGGATAGGCTGGCTAAATATAACAGTTTACCATGAAAACACGAAATTTGATTATATTGGCTGTAGCGGTTATTGCGGTGGTTCTTCTGAGAATATATTTCCATCAAGACTCTTCAGCTTCTGACAATCCTGCAGATGCTCCCTCAAAAAATCTCCTCACCTATGCTCATCCTGCGTATAGCATACAATATCCTACCGATTGGATAAAAACTGAAGACGAAGGAGAGATTATCTTCTTATCCCCTCTAGAGAGCAGCTCTGATACTTTTCAAGAAAAGCTGGGTATCGGGCCCCTTCCGGGTAACCCTAACAGTTTGGCTGGAGCTTTCAAAGAGTATGTTATCCTGCTCAAAAAGATTCCCGGTATCACTTTCGTTGAGTCCAGCAATACTGCTCTAGCGGGAAATCCTGCCTATAAGATAATTTTCACTGGAAAATTGGATGGCGTGCATAATCTCAAAGTGTTACAGGTCTGGACGGTAAAAGCGGGCAAATATTATGCGATTACCTACACTGCTGAGATAGATAGATATGCTGACTATTTTGCGGCTATACAAACCATGATGGATTCTTTACGATTCTCCACTAAGCCCCCCCTAGCGATATAGCAACATTTATATAAGCGTTCTTTCCATCTTTCGATAATGAAATCCAGAAATCTGATCCTATTGGCTTTGGTGGTTGTCGGAATAACGCTTCTCCCGGGATGTAGTGGCAAAGACCGTTTGCTCACCTATACCAATCCTGCCTTTAGCATACAATATCCCTCTGACTGGACACAAGGCGAAGAAAAAGGGTATATCGCTTTCTTATCCCCTATGGAAAGCAGCGCAGATCTTTTTCGAGAAAACATTAATATCGGGGTCGTTGATATGGACCCTGCCAATCCACCGACTTTAGATGAGATTACGAAATCAACCATCAGTGCGATAAAAACTTATATTGCTGATATAAACTTAGTTGATTCGAGCGAAACTGCCTTATCGGGATATCCTGCGCACAAAGTTATTTATACGGGAAAGCCAGAAGGAACGCGTGATCTCAAATTGATACAGATTTGGACGCTCAAAGACAATAAACTGTATGTGATCACCTTTACTGCTGACGTCAATAACTATGCTAATTATCTGGGAATTATAAATATGATGTTTAACTCTTTTAAGATTACGTAACCCGGTGAAGGTACGGCTGATTTTTGCTGCGACCAGGCCACGATCCATTTTGTTGGACCTTCGCATATCGGCTGATGAATGCATAAAAATAAGAAACCTATTTAAGAGAGGAGGCAACTGATGCCCCATGCCGCGCATCGCCGTCGTTGAGGAGGATAAGTGCCATCCGGACAAGTGCGGGAACTATCTCTGCATCAGGCTCTGCCCGGTCAACAGGACAGGCACCGAGTGCATCGTCCAGGGGGCGGATAAGAAAGCGGAGATTTTCGCAGACCTCTGCACCGGCTGCGGCATCTGCCCCAACCGCTGCCCCTTCGGCGCCATCTCCATCATCAACCTNCCGGATGAGCTTGCNGAAACCCCCATCCACCAGTACGGCCACAACGGCTTCCATCTCTANAACCTCCCCACCCCGGTCTTCGGCAAGGTGGTGGGCATCATCGGGAAGAACGGCATCGGCAAATCCACGGCCATCAAGATCCTTGCCGGCGTCCTCGCCCCGAATCTGGGGACAGGCCGGATCATGCCTCTCGCAGAGCTCCTCAAGTTCTTCAAGGGCTCCGAGACCCAGCTGTTCTTCGAGCGGCTGAGCAGGGGCGAGATCACGGTTGCCTACAAGCCGCAGCAGGTTGACCTGATACCCAAGACCGCGCAGGGAAAGGTGATCGACCTCCTGGAGCGCGTCAACGAGACCGGGAAGCTGCAGGAGATCGCGGAGCTGCTGGACATTACGGAGATCCTCAGCCATGACATCACGCACATCTCCGGCGGCGAGCTCCAGCGCGTCGCCATCGCCGCGACCGTCCTCAGGAAAGCCAATCTCTACATCTTTGACGAGCCGACATCCTATCTCGACATCAGGCAGCGCATCAAGGTAGCCCAGTTCATCAAGTCGTTGGCCGGCCCGGAGACCGCGGTCCTGGTGGCAGAGCACGACCTCATCATCCTCGACTACATGACCGACCTGGTCCATATCGCCTACGGCAAGGAGAATGTGTACGGCATCATCTCGCAGCTGAAGTCGACCCGGGCAGGCATCAACGTGTACCTCTCCGGCTACCTGAAGGAGGAGAACATGCGCTTCCGCAGCCATCCCATCCAGTTCTTCACCAGGCCGCCGTCCATCGCCCAGAAGGGCGAGCAGCTCGTTGAATGGGACGGGCTTGCCAAGCAGCTGGATAGTTTTGCCCTGCAGGCAGGGCCCGGCACCCTCCAGAAGGGGCGTATCATCGGCGTGCTGGGGGAGAACGGCATCGGCAAGACCACCTTTGTCAAGCTCCTGGCGCATGTCCTGCAGCCGGACCGGGGATCCCTGAGCAGGCAGCTCACCGTCGCATACAAGCCCCAGTACTTAACAGTGAATGATGGGCTGGTGGTGGACCTCCTGGCAGCTGCGCTGCAGAAATATGACCAGCTTATCATCAGGCCGCTGGATCTCGTCTCTCTCCTCGAGAGGCCGCTTTCCGAGCTTTCCGGCGGCCAGCTGCAGCGGGTGGCGATCGCCTATGCGCTCTCCCAGGACTGCCAGCTGCTGCTCCTGGACGAGCCCTCTGCCTATCTCGACGTGGAGCAGCGGCTGGCCGTCTCCAAGGTGATCAGGGAGGTGGTGGAGCAGCGCAATCTCACCTGCCTGATCGTTGACCACGATCTCCTCTTCATCGACTATCTCGCCGAGCAGCTCCTGGTCTTCAGCGGTATTCCCGCAAAACAGGGCATTGCGGCAGGCCCCTTCAGCATGCAGGAGGGGATGAACGTCTTCCTGGAGAGGCTCGGCATCACCCTCCGCAGGGACAAGGAAACCCTCCGCCCCAAGATCAACAAGCCGGAGAGCAGGCTGGACCAGGAGCAGCAGAAGAGCGGGAAGAGGTACTACACCTAGCTATGCCCGCCGGAGGATCCGGACCGTGCCGGTGTTGGCATCGACAGAGACCGTATCCCCGCTCTTGAAAACGTGCGTCGCTATTTTTGTGCCGACGATGCACGGTATCCCCAGCTCTCCTGCGACAACGACGCCATGGGAGGTGATCCCTCCCTCATTCGCGACGATTGCAGAAGCCTTTTCATAATACAGCTCAAATTCCGGCCAGGTATTCTGGACGACCAGCACCATACCCTTCTTCATCCCCTGGGGCAGCCTCCGCAGGTCCAGGTTTTCATTGCTCACGACAAAGGCCCTGCCCTGCGCAACGCCCCTCTGGGCGACGAATCCTCTCACTTCACTGATGCCCTGGTAATCCTCATAGCGTCGTATATAGGCATCGACGGCGTCGCCGGTAAAGACCCTGATCTTATGGAAATCCGAATCAAGGACGTATTTTTCTACCCGCTGCTCCAGAGCAGCGGGACGGATATCGTCCGCGCGCAATTCCTCAAGGGTGAGGCTTTCAGCCTGTTCTCTGGTCAATCCATGGCGCCGTGCATACTCTGCAAAGAACGGCTTAGACAGCTGCATCGCTTTTGTCCATGCCGCTCTCGTATAGGCAAGCCTTGCACGGGCCAGCCGATCCAGGCTTTCCTGGTGTGTCTGCCGGCCAGCGCCTTTTTCAAACCTTTCAAAAAATTGCGGTTGCGTCAGGTAATGGGTGCTCAACGCCCTATGGTACAGCGTAACGGTCTTCATTAGCCAATCATGCAATGCCCTGTCCTCCAGTCGGGGAACGTCGACCCGCCGGCAGGCCGTCGCATGCGCCTGCACACCCTCCGCCACCTCTTTCTTCATCCCGATCACCCGGTCAACGTTGGCTTTGGAGCGGTAAAACCGATACCCTGCTCGCGCCTCTCTTGCTATGTCGTCGGGATGATAGAATGCAGCGAGCTTTTGATGGTGATAGATGTACAGGGAGCTTCCTTTTTTATAGCCGAGCATCCTTTCCGGCAGCTTCCATGCATAATCGTCAAGCTGGGCGTAGATCAACCTCTCTTGGACGTCCTCCCAGTAGAGTACATACCTTGCTTTCCGCATAAAATCACCGAACATACGGAGGGGTATCCCATCCGCCGTACTGGCTCCCGATAGCCCCAGCACTAAAAATACCCTTGGTTACCCAATAATATAACCTTTAAGTTACATAACCAAAAGGTTTAAAAATACCGATGACTATCCGGTGCCTCATGGTGCTGGAGATAGTCATCCCGGAAGCGGACCAGGGAAGGGGGTCCACCAAGGACATGGTTTTTTCCATCCTGGTAGAAGATACCCCCAAGACACTGACCCAACTGCACCGGGAGATCAAGAGGAGATACGGCGTTTCGGTGAGCTTCCAGGCGGTGATCAAGGCGATGGCCTCCCTGCGCGCGCATAGCATTATAGTCAAGGATGGGAGGCTCTACACCCTAAACAAGGACTGGATATTTGAGGCGAGAAGATTCTTTGATTCCCTCTACATGGAATACTTTAAGGTTCGAAAGCCTATGAAAAAGCTGGAATTGGGCAAGGAAGTGACTGTATACACCGTAAGCAACCTCTTTGAGCTGGACCGGCTCTGGAACGACCTTCTTGCCAACTGGGCGAAAAAAGAGACGGCGGACAGAAGAAACGCATGGAGGGGGAGGCATTGCTGGTGGCTTATCCCCCGGCTGCAGGAGGAGGATATCCTCCATGACCTCTTCGCCCGGGAAGGCATAAGGACCTATAACCTCATGGGCGCGAATACCCTTCTGGACAAGATAGCGTTCAACTATTACCGGAAGAGAAATGAGCACGTGAAGATCAAGAAAATGGCCAGGCCGGGCCAGGATTACCACCTTTCTGCCTTCGGGAGCTTCTTGGTAAAGTTTGAGATCCCGGAGAAGATCTCCATGCGCCTGGAAGGGGTCTATATGAAGACGAGGCGTATTGAAGATCTGGACTTGAAGAAGGTAGCGGACATCTTCAAGGAGAACCATCCCTTGGAAGTCACCGTCATCAACGATCGGATGCTCTCCGACAAGATAAAAGAGGATATCATCGCTTCATTTTAATGGGAGCTTGAGGATGTATGTAATAGCCTACCAGCCGTAAAGCGGCATCCCTCATCACGCATGCCTCAGCTCCTCCCGCAGGTCCCGTATGGAATACTGCGACCGAAACCCGTTCTCTATCAAGTATCTTTCCATGCTCAAGATGCTCAATTCCGACATCCTGGCTGCCTCTGACAGCGTGATGTTCCCTTTCATGTACTCTTCAGCGCTTTTTCTTTTCATCATCTCTTATAACCTGCACTTGTATATAAACCAATTCTATTTTCTTTTAATTATTTTAACAACCCCTTTATCCGCATCCACTTCCACCAGGTCGCCGTCCCTCAGCACCCGCATGGCGATCCTCGTCCCTAAGATGCACGGCTTTCCCAGTTCCCGGGCCACAATAGCAGCATGGCAGGTTATCCCGCCGAGCTCAGTGATGATGGCAGCTGACTTCTTCATCAGCGGCACAAAGTCAGGCGAGGTCATACCAGTCACTAGGATCGAGCCGGATTTATAATCCTTTATCTGGAGTGCATTCCGCACTACCCTTACATATCCCGATGCAACGCCGGGGCATGCGCACTGCCCGGAAAGCTGCCTGATGCCTTTCAGCCTCTGCCGGGCCTGTACTGAATACTTCTGGTATGCCTGGCGAGCGGCTTTCCCGGTCCAGAACAGGTGCCTGGTCTCCCTGCTCCAGATCCAGAGATATCCCCTTTTCCGCTCATCAATGATTCTTTTGAGTTGGTCATTATCCTGGAGCAGCTCAGGAGTGAACTCCTTCCAGCTCAGGTATTCCAGGTCAGGACGCGGGATTCCCGTCAAACTGCTGATCCGCTCTAAACACTCTGCCTGGCAGTAAAAGACTTTTTGCTGCATGCTTTTGCGTTCATCCCGTACCTGGGAAAAGTACTGAAATATTGATAGCCAATGCCGTAGCGCTGCCGGCAGCCTGCTTTTGAGCCTGTGAAACGCTTTCCTGTCTGCCTGGCGCTGTTGCTGCTGCTTTTCCAGCTGCTGCCGGGAACTCTGCTGGATAAATCTGTATTCATCCTCTAGGATCCATAACCTCACTCCGCCATAGCCTGCATGGAGGAAATAGCCTGCCTGATAGCACCGCTTCAGCGATGCCTTTTGGCGCAGCGTTAATCTTTGATATGCAGGCAGTTTGCCCTTAAGCCTGAGCGCGAGATCATCATGCCGCATCAGGACAGAGGGCTTTCTGGAGACAGTCAACAGTGTCCGTTCCTCAGCGGTCAGGGGAAACCCGATCTCCTGGATCTTCTCTTCAAAATACCGGTCGACTCCGGTGGAGAGGTGATAATAGAGATTCATCTCAATCAGCAGGTCGCCTGCCTCCCGGACATGCTCACAAAGCTCCGGCAAGCCACCGACTGCCGGATGCTGTTTCTTCCAGCGCTCCCAGCGCCGAGGCTGTTCCGATATCTTTTTCCGGTACCAGCGCAGCCACTGCTTGTCCTGCAGTTTGTTCATCACCAATGGCCCGGTGCCCTGGTCAAGCGTCAGTTCTGCATGCACAAATCCAGGCAAGAAATAGACCATGGAATACGGGTGCACCGCCCCGTACTTCTCCAACAGGGCTTCAGCAAGCCATCGAAAGCTCCCCGAGATGTACAGCACCCTGCCCGGATAATTGAAGAAATGGATATGCCGCGCTTCTCGTTTGATGACCTGCAATAGCTTATTTTTTTGCATGTGCAATGACCTTGACGATTCCTTTATTTGCGTTTACCTCTACCATATCACCATCCCTCAGCACCTGCGTGGCGATCCTCGTCCCCAAGATGCACGGCTTTCCCAGTTCCCTGCTCACTATTGCCGCATGTGACAAGAGGCCGCCTTGGTCGGTAACAATCGCACTTGCTTTTTCCATGGCAACGACAATAGCAGGGTAAGTATAAACTGCAATAAGGATGCTACCTTTTTTAACCTTATGCACATCACGCACGTCAGTAATCAGCTGCGCTCTCCCTCGCGCTTTGCCGGGTGATGCAGGTATCCCCCGTATTTCTTTCATCAACCAGATTCCTTCTTGCTCTTTTTCCAGTTGGGCATACTCAGATAATCTCTTTCCGGTGAGCAATCTTGTACCTTGTTTATCCCAAACCAGGGCATTTGCCCGTTGTCGCGCTTCAAGCTCTTTTTTCAGCGCATTCGGTACGCCCCCTTTGTGAAGCCCATCTTTTACCTCATCAATCCGCATATCCGTAAATTGATTATACGAAACACCAAATCGCCGTGCTATCTCATGCCATAATATCCGCAACGCATGAATTGAGCCCATGACATAATGATCATCATCATTTGCTATCTGCGTCCATCTCCGGATAGTCTCTATCTTACAGATTTCATCTTTCGTGAGATCCAAGCGCTGGATCATGGCTCGGACCATTTTCGCATTCTGTTTGAGGCTTTTGATATTCTTCGTCTCTTTATCAACATTCATATCCCTTATACCGCGCAAAACATCTTTCTTATCTTTTAATCGCCCATGAAACGCAACCAGTGATAAATGGGCGAATCGCTCCACATGCCGCCGGATATCCTTGCTCACCGAAGCAGTTAAGCCGTTTCGCTGTATTCTTTCCGCGATGCGGACGAGCGATTCCCGCTCATAATGGCTTTCCAACCCCCAATCTACTGATAACAGCCGGGTAAGATACTCCTGCTGCTTCCGAAAATCCTGCTCGCGTTTTGCCACGCATTGGACAACCTCATCGGTATAAAACCTGTCTAAGAAGATAGGGGTATAGACCAAAGCGTTTATCTTTGCTAACCGGCCAAAGAATCCTGTAAATGCCTGCAGAAGCTCACCATTGCTCAGTCCTCTGAAATCAGTACGGCGCTGCAGCCTGCTCCAGCGCAGCAATCCCTTGTTCCATCGCTTATATTCTCTCGCTTTGCGCAGTAATATCCCGGGAATTTTATTCTCTTTCTCCCGGAGTGCCGTAATATACCGCTGAACCTCATCTTGCAGCCACCATCGTGCGCCAGCGAACTGGCGGTAGTGGGTCGGGTTGAAATCGATTTGGAAGAATTTCCCGATAACTCCTTCCCGATATCCTTGGAATACGCTATCAATGAAGAGTATTGCGTGGTGTTTGCCGCTATGCGTTACCTTTTCCCATATCAGTGGCGTTTTCATGGCAAAGCGAAGCTGAGCGCCCCTTCATTTTAAAGCTTTCGAAGAGAAGAATATGCTTGTATCAATAACTGATGCTTATGCCCTGGCATGCTCGTATACCTGCGCCTGGATCCTTTGCAGGTCGCGCATGGTATATCCTTTTACCGTACCCTTTACCTGGAGTTCCAATGTAGGATTACCTGTTCTGAGGTTATCCATAGTGCCGGTAAACATTTCGCCCATCCCCACATGGCCCCGGAATCTCTCATTGACTGTTGCTTTCCTTTGCTTGGCGTAAACATCCAATGCATCCAACGCAGTCATGGCAAGTGTGTCAATAATCAGCGCATGGCTGAAATGGGTAAACAAAGTCCTTCCTGAATCATGGCGCTGTTGCGCATATTCGATTCCTTCTATTACTGAAGAAAGAAAATTATACCTCAGTTCTGCAACACAAGGCAGTTTCCCGTCCTGTTGCCGGAAATAAAAATCCTCATGCAGTCTCCGGATATATGCCTCCGCCACCGTTTGCTCGTTGCCGTACGCAGGCAGGGCGGGATGCCTCCAGTCCATATTTCCATCATACAAATCACCCCGCTGTATGAGATGAGTCTTATCTTTCAGCCCCGGAACCCCTCCCTCTTTGAAGTAGCCGTCTGACTGGATAGCCCGGATGAAATCAGAGGTAACCGCAACTACCAGCGCATATTGCTTATCGCCAAGAACCTGCTCCCCCTGCTCGCGCAGCTCAGCAGCGCCTTCCGGGGTAATGTACATCAAGTGTTTATCATCCCAGCTGGCCGGGATGACATCCTCTTTCTGCATGCTCCCGTTTCTGCCCGGGAATTTCTTCCCATGCCGGGAAATGACCACATCGCCGTCTGGCTGTTTCATATACTACTATAAAGTAACACTTATATATAAACCTTCCGTTTAGTTTATTTCAATATAGAAATAAATTTCTACAGCGTCGTGATCGGCCTTGCCTGCAGGATGTATATCTTCCCTTTTTTAACCGCCAGCTCGATGTCCATCGGCTTTTGGTAGTGCTTCTCGATCCGCAGCCCGATCTTTCCAATCTCTTTCAGCAGCTTTTTGTCAAAGGGAAACTCCGCATGCTCCTCGAACATCCTCAGCTCCGGCTTGTGCAGGAAATAGGAGTTCGGCGTCACCTGCCCGGAGACCAGCGCCTCACCCAATCCTTTTACCATCTCGATCAGCAGATATTTCTTATTAACAGGATCAACAGTAAACATCACCCCGGCATAGTCCGCATCCACCATCTCCTGAACAACGACCGATATCAGCACATCCCGGTGATGGAAGTTGTTCTTCTCCCGGTAATAGATAGCCCGTGAAGTGAACAGCGATGCCCAGCACTTCTGCACCGCCTCGATGACCTTCTTCTCCCCCTGCACGTTCAGGTAGGTGTCCTGCTGCCCGGCAAAGCTTGCGGTCGGCAGGTCTTCTGCAGTGGCAGAGCTCCGCACCGCCACTTTCCTGTTCTTGAGCTTTTTGTAATTATGAATGATCTCTTTCTGCAAATCGCCGGGAAATTTCTGCTTGAGGATGATGGACCGGATCTCCTGGGACACATTGTCCAGACGCTCAGTCTTCTCGGTATCCAGCCGGTCCAGCAGGCCGTGAATATGCGCCCCGATCCCGGTATCTTCCAGGAAATGCATATAGCCGTGCACCGTCACGCAAAACCCATTTGGAATGGGGAACCTGCTGAACATCTCCCCCAGGGAAGCTCCCTTGCCGCCGACTAAGGGAATATCTTTGATAGCAATATCCTTAAACCAGGCGATGTCTTTCGGATGCTGCGATATCTTCTTTTGTGCGCCTTTCATCAGGTAATGCCTCCACGCCCTTTGGTGAGCTTCAGATACGCCTTTTTGGTGAACTCGATTACTTTTTCGGCATACGCCCCGTCCAGCATAGTGCCATAATAAATTATCCCATTTCTGAAAAATCGCATCTGGTCGGCAAATTGCACATCCACCTCGCTAAATCCCAAAAGCCGCATATAGGATACCTCTGCCTCGTGCGCCCCAAACCCGGAGGCATTATACCCTTCCAGGAGCATCTTTGCCCGTATCAATTCCATGAGTATATCGTAGCATAGCCTGATAAACATGTTCGCATTGCTGTCGCTGATGGTGATTACCCTCATCATCACTAACAGATTATTATAGCTATTCCCGGATTCTTTGGTGAGGAACTCTGCCCGTGACCGGTCTGCGCTCTGCTTTTTGACAATGTTCTTTTTTATGAACTCATCAAATCCCTTTATCCCTTTCATAGCTCCATCCCGCCGGTAAGCACGATACCATTGCATATGTTCTCCTTTAAATGCTTATGGATGGCTTTCCATGAGCCATAAAAGTTGATGTGTATTTTCCTTTCCAGGCCTTTTTCATATTCCCTCATGTCTACCATCTTTTCTTTCCTGCCGATTACTGCGATGTCTATATCTGAATTAATGATGTCCTCGCCCCTTGAGTAGCTTCCGAATATGATTATCGTCGCCCCTGCAAACGCCTGTTCAAGAAAATCAGCAAGCCCAGTCTCGTAAACCAGCTTGAGGTTATCCGCTCTCTTCAGCTGCATTACCCGATGGCGGTCTCTGTTGAGCTCTATTGACCATCTTTTTGTTTCTTTATCATGTGCTATCTTGGCCAGTCCTTCCCCTTCCAGGCCGGGCAGCGCCTTCATGACCGCAGGCGGGGAAACGCCAAGGAAATTTGCAATCTGGCGCTGGTTCAGGGATATTCCAGCCTTGCTGAACAGGAGCCGTATAATCCTCTGCTGGAGATTTGTCAACTTTAGTTTATATATATTAACCATAGTAAACATATATAAACTTTAGTTTATATACCTTTCGGTTATATGCGTGAGAGATCCCTTGCCGCCGACCAGCGGGATGTCTTTGATGCCTAACTCCCTGAACCAGGCGATGTCTTTCGGATGCTGCAACTGGGTTTTTTGTGCGCGTGCCATCAGTTTCCCTCCCTCATCTTCTTGATCAGTGCCTGCAAATCAGCAATAACCTGATTTGCTTCATCATCACGTATTGCCTTGCCGTAATAATTGATCCCATTTCGTATCTTCCGCAGGCTGTCGAAGGCATCCGCCTCCCGTGAACATTTCATAATCTCCTTGAGAAAAGCGGCATAACATTCATGGTTATATACCTTAAAGCCGTTCCCGAGAGCAATCGATTCCAGAATCTCCCGCAATGCATCGTAGAGCAGGGTAATCTTTCCGATGAAAAATTCATCCGGCAATGCAGCAGCTGAGCGTATCTTGGCGTCTGCAATGGCCCGTATTGCAGTGATGATGTGCTCATCTTTCTTTACTCCCTTTACCAGCCGCTGCCGTATGCACGCTTGCCAGTCCATCTTACCACGCCCCATGGACAATATGCCCGTTCAGGATATTATGCAGGAGTTCCTTGGGTGCATCATCCATCTTCTGGAAGATCAGGATATGCGCCTTTCTCTTCAGGTATTTTTCAGGCAAATGGACAGCAATCTCCTTCTTGCTTGCCGTGAATACCGCGAGATCGATGTCTGAATCCTCCTTTGCCTCTGCCTTCGACAGTGAGCCGAAAAGGATAACCACCGGGCGGAGCAATTCCCGCTCCAGGGCGTTAATCAGCCCGGACGCTTCCAGCACCTGCCTCCAATATATCCTGGATAAGTCCACAAACAAGGCAGAACCCCCGTTCGCATAGTACAGGATGTGCCGCTTATCCTCCTCTTTTTTAAGCGCACCCTCCCGGGCAAGGCTGCTGAGCACTTTCGATGCGGTTGGCGGGCTGATATGCTGCAGCCGGGCGTATTCCCGCACATGGATCCTCCGATAATTATCTGCAAAGAATGGCCGCAATTCGTTAAGTATTTTTAACATCTGTTAAAGTTAATTAACGGTACTATTTAAAGCTTACTGTTAAGAAACATGAACATCTGTTTATTCTGTTTAACAGCTAAAAAGCGATACCAGTTACCCCTACAAAAAAGGAACATTTGCATATATGTGGGGGTAACAAAAATGATATATTGGTGGCTTTGGACAAAAGCTACCAACACAAATTCATCAGATTCCTCATGGAAAATTTCCTATATAAACTTATTTATCTTCCATATTGAAAATATTAATATAAACACTATTTAATAGTAGTAAAAATAGAAACATTTATATAGGAGAAGGCACCAGGATATGCCTATGGTCCACATCATCAAACCCAAGCTTATCGAATTCGTCTGCACCGCAAACCATGGAAGAAGCCCGGTTGCAGAGCTGATTGCGCAGAACTATCTCCAGAGCCTGGGTGCTGCCGGAGCGTATCAGGCAATCTCCAGCGGCTCACTAGTGGATGACATCAATGCAGGAAATGTTTCCCCAGGGTATATGAAGATCATTGTGGAGCAGGCGCTGGGAAGAGGGGACGTCTACCGGCAGACAGATGCACGATTGGCGGAAACAGCGGTCAAAGAGGGCAATGAATCAGCCTTAAAGCATTATTATGATCAGGCTGTTGGGCACTTTGAAGCAGCAGAGCACAGCTGGCGCGAGGATGCGATCGAGCATTTTGGCATTGAGGGAAAACTCAAGCAAAGGCGAGAGCAGACGATCGCGCGTCCGGATGCTGTTGCAGTCCTGCCCATGGCAGACCGGAATACTGCGCAGGTGCAGAAGATTTACGAAACGAGTGGATACCGGGGAAAACATCAGCCCATCATCGAGTCGATCGCCCCATTTGTGACTGGCAAGCAGGATGCAAGCGTTCCCGATGCTTTCGGGAAGACCAAAAAAGACTATTTTGATATCATTGAGCAGCTCAGGGAGTATGTGCCAAGAAGCATTGATATGATCATGGACTAGCGGCGTCTCTGGAGTATTCGCACCAGCCCCTTATCTGCATCAACCTCTATCCATTCTCCCTCTTGGATAACCTGTGTCGCTTTATGGGTGCCCACCACGCAGGGGATTCTGAATTCACGGGAGATGATTGCGGCGTGCGAAAGCATCCCGCCCTCATCAGTCACCAGTGCAGCAGCCCTGCTTGCGATGTCCATCACATTCGGCTGCGTCATCTGGGTGACCAAAATCTCGCCATTTTGGAACGTCTTCCGCAAGCCGTTGGTCTGCTCAACATTGTTTGTCTGCAGGATTCGTGCAACGCCTTTTGCGTAGCCCGGATTTGCAGCAACTCCAGCAATCTCTTTCGTTCTCTTCACTTCGTATAAACTGCCAAGCTCCCGGCGCGCAAGCCTCTCTGCCGCCGGGCCGGATACATATCTCGCTTTTTTATCTTTCCATAACCCAACAAAACACTGATCCCTCTTCGACTTTTCTTGTGCGGAAAGCCGCTTCCCGCGGAGTAGCTCCCGGATCTCCGCCATCAGGTAATACCGGTATAAGTCCTGCACCGGCTCGCTGGATCTTTTTGCGATCTCAGCCATGATGGGTATGATAAAAAAATCATTTCCTGCCCAGCATGATTTTACCTGCATCCGCGATACCGCGAGCTTCTGCAGTAAATGCGCCACTTGCTGGAGAGCCGGATTCTTCCCCAGGATTGCCTTTTGCCTTTTCCATAGATCTCTTTTTTCCTTCACGATGTTCTTGGGTACGAGATGAATCCGGTCGTAATGATATTTCTGCCGCAACGTGCCAATAACATCGCGATAGGAGAAATGGCTCACCGCGATATAAGGGTATTTTCTCGCATGCTGCAGCATCCTCTTCTCAGCATACGTCAGCTTGATAAGCTTCTGCCAGTCCAGTAGTTCCTTATTTGCAACATCAAGGTCATGCGGCTGCATGAGCAGGGCCGCATCCTTGTCAGAAAGCCGTTTCTTTAGTTCGGCAACCAGATACTGCGTTCCCTCCTGCTGTGTCATCCGGAAATAAGAAATGGTCTCCGTCCATTGCCGAAATGCCCGGGCAAGATGCTCGAGCAGCATCGCATCAGAAAGCCGGGAAACAGGGAGCTGCGCTAATGCACGGAAAAGCGACTGGTGCCGTGCGCAAGCCCGCTCCACATCGCGGAGAAGCTGCACAGCCGCTCTCTGGTCAAAATACAGTCTGCCACGCTCCACATCATTGTCTAAATCCCTCGTGGAATGATAGCACTGGATCATCCCTTTCCTGGATACCTCTATGATGTTATCAGACCGGTTCCAGGGATGCTGGCGAAACATGATAAAACCGTTGATATTCGTCTCAATGGTATGGAGCGGCTGACAATCGCCCCAGAGGAAAGTATATCCGGATTTCTTCATAAGATCTTCCTCACCAC
>C687J35174_10004285_pt1 | contig 19221 bp, 18 predicted proteins | sample RifCSPhighO2_01_FD_35174 | JGI IMG/M metagenome (IMG submission 35174) | reverse complement strand
AAATAAAAACGGAGAGTCCGGTTGGACTCTCCCCTCCACGAGCGATGTTGCTCGGGGACTACTAGAGAGCCGGAGCCCTCCTCTTTTTAGCGACGAACCACCCCAGGGTCGGGGAGAAGCAGATTTCACCTCCTCCGGTGCTTGCCACCACGATGAGTACCCCCTTGAAAAACTGTATCAAGCCGAGTACGTAGGCTACTCCGAGTACGTCGATTTCCGTCGGAACCGCACCGGTTCCATTTCGGATCGGATTTGCGGCCAAGATGTGGCCTTCGACCTCTTCTGGCCATGGATCTTGTGCGTCCTTCAAGGGGATTCGCACAACATTGCCTGCCTTGAGATCCTTCTCCGCGATCCTTCCGGGGACGACGTCGAAAGCAGTCACTACTGTGGACAAGGTATCGTATCCTCCGTACCTACGATGAACCCCAAGTACCCGTTTGGACATTATTAGCTAACCCTGCCTATTTGTCAATGGCTCGCCTAAGTAATTTTTGGAAAACCGAAGGCAAAAAGTGTTGGCTATTCCAAGTATGCAGAATCTTGTGGTCGTGTATTTTCCCCAAAGCGAGGGCAAGCGCGGCTTTGCTTTCTTCAATAGTGCCTACACATTCAAAGGGTTTGAATTTTCTTTTGCCTGTAAGTTCATCTAGAAGAGGTTTGAGTTTTCTATCTTCAAGGAGATCTTTTTTGAATATGGCAACTGTGCGTTTTTTTCCCATAAAAGGATAGAGAGCAAGAAATACAAAGAGGCACTTGGGGCATTTTCCACACCACTCCCCTGTTCCCCTTTGTGTGCCCGACTTTGTTTTCCGTGCTTCATTGCAACTCAGGAATACCGGGAAGTATTTTGGATACCGCGAGAATATGTTTGCGATTTGCAGTTCATACAAGGGTCTCAAAAAGCTGAAGTATTCAATATTTTTCGCCAAGTATTTCTTATTGTATTCACGAAACTTTTTCTCAAACTCGAATGTTTTTGAGTACTGATGATTGATAACCTTTCCCAGGTACTTTACATTTCCTTCATTGGAACTTCGTTCATTAGAAAGCGCGATGTATTTATGGCCAAAGAGCGCCGCGGCCAAAACCGTGAGAAACGCAAGATACGCGGAAAACGGCGTGTGCCCATTTAGATATCTTTTTTTGTTGAGCTCCAAAAGCTTTGGGTCAATAATTCTCTCTACCACAATTGGTTCTCCTGCCTTAGCCAGGCTAAGGATTTTCATTTGCTCAGGCTTTGGATTCAAAAGAAGGGGCGTAATATCCATATTTCCCTTTTTAAGCAGTTTGAGCGTTACCACCCCGTCTTTCCCGCCCCCAACTGGCACTAAGGTTTGGGAAGAGGGTTTTCCTTGGCCCGACCAAGGATTTTCTTGGTCGGGCCAAGGATGAACTCCAACCGAAGATATGCTAAGGAAGTTTGGCGTGGTGAAATCAATTTTGTTTTGAAAGAAATACTCCCCCATTCCCTTCAGTATGAGGTCTTTCCACCACGCTACTTGTTCTTTATTCAAAGAACCTGCTTCAATAACAATTTCAGGGCTCGAGGTTGCTTTCCAGTAACTTGGGATTTCCATAAGTCCAAGCTGAAACACAAGATTCTCAAGTCCAACTAAGCTTCGCTTAGTTTGGGGAATGTTTTTGATTACAACCTTGGGGTGGAATCGAATGTCGGGCGGAACTTCAAAGTAAAAAGTAATTTCTAAGTTCTTTCCTTTGACTTCGTGTCGATAGCCGCGATAAAAAAACCGAGGATATCTTCCTCGTAATTTTTCAACTTTAAGTTGTAATTTTGATTTTTGCACTTTTACTTTTCCATTAACTTAGCCCAGTAATCGTATTGCCACCCCCACAATAGCACTCACCACGCCAATAATCCAGAAGCGCATGGTTACCTTGTAGTGGGGCCAGCCCAGAGCCTCAAAGTGGTGGTGAATGGGAGCTGCCAAAAACAGTTTCTTTTTGCGGAACTTCTTTGAGAGCAGCTGAATAATGACAGAGCCTGATTCCATGACAAGCAGAATCCCTATAATCGGCAGCACCGCGACTGAATCGGTCAGGAAGGCAACAACTGTCAAGGTGGCGGTAAGCCCGATCATGCCGGTTTCTCCCATGTAGAACTTGGCAGGGGGAATATTGAACCACAAAAACGCAAACAGAGCGCCTGCCATGGCAATGGAGAACGCGGCTAGATCGATCTGCGAGTTTGAAACAGCAATAATGCCAAATGAGGTGAATATGGCGGCAAACGTGCCGCCAGCTAGGCCATCCAAGCCGTCGATAACTCCCCCACTGTAGGTGGCCAGCATAACGAGCACGAACAAGGGAAGATACCAAATGCCAATATCAAAGTTTCCAACCCCTGGGATAAGCAGAGTGGTGAACTCAAGCTTGTAAAAGAACCACCAGGCGCCCACCAAGCCAATCAAAGCAACCAAGAAGAAGCGGTATTTTAAAGAAAGCCCTCCTCCTGCGTGTTTTCCCAGTACTTCCCAAAGCTTTCCAAAGAAATCCTTTGAGGGTTTGAGCACCACCTGGAGCATGTCATCCAAAAACCCTACTGCGGAAGCTGCTAACAAGGTTGCTAAAGGAAGCCATGTTTGGGCGCGGGAAAGGAAGTTGAGCTTTTCTAAAAATCCAATACCCGTAAACGAAAGGAGCCAGAAGATAAGAGCGAGTACGGGGGGCACAATCCAAATAAGCAGTCCCCCAAAGCGCGGAATGCCAGTTTCCCCTTCTCCGTGGAACTTCTGGAAAAAGGGAACCTCTCCTCCGCCCAAAGCCTTGGTTCGAACGTCTTTTCTCCAGAGCCGGTATTTGTACATAATGCGTATGAGGCCGGGAGTGAAGAGCAAAGCAAGCACGAACGCGGAGAATCCCGCTACTGCTATTTTAATAATATTGAGCGAGGGTTCTGGAATCATGGTTGTTTCCATTCGTATGCGTCAAATACCCAGTTCACCATGGTTTTCATTTCGGCGAACCTGTCTTGGGCCCCCAGGATAACGTTTACAAGGTATCCTTTTCCGTCGGGTGACTCTAGGATCAAGAGCAGGCATCCATTTGCTTTGGGGGTCCAGCCGGTTTTTCCTCCCAGCACCTTTGTCTCCCAACCATTCGAAATCAATAAATCATTGGTTGTTTTCACGGTGTGGTGCAGTTTTCCCTCAGCTGTTCTCAATTCGGCAGACGTCATACTCAAGAGTGAAAACACTTCAGGGTGGTTTTCCATGACAAAGCGGGAAAGTTCAGCCAGGTCTTTTGCGGTTGCGCGGTTTATGAGTTCTCCTTCGTTGGGGTCTACCCCTGCTTCGTCTACGAACGAGGTGTGTTCGAGTGAAAGCTGTTCCGCTTTTTCATTCATTGCGTGCAAAAAGGTTTCCCGTCCCCACTGCAGGGCAAAGGCAGCTGCGGCGTCGTTGGATGATTCAACTAAAAGAGAGCGAAGCAAGTCTTTTACCAAAAACTGCTCTCCAATATTGAAGTTCCCTGTGTTTTCTTCTTTTTGTATGGCTTCTTTGGTTATGGTGATTATTTCTTCTTGTGGATAATACGTTTCAACAACCAAAGCAGTCATCAACTTGGTTAAGCTCGCAATGGGAAGGGCCTCGTGCTGGTTTTTGGCAAAGAGCACATTCGTATTCCCCTGTTTGTTGACAAACAAGGAGAACGCCGCCTTTGCAGAAACTTCAGTTAAAGGAACTGACGTGTTGCGAAACGGCTGTTCCTCAAAAAAAGCGCTCTGGAGCACTGCGTTTGCGGTTGTTGCTGCCAGCACCTCGGGGTTTTTGGAGAGTTCTGCTAAAAAGTAGGTGTTTTCAATGGTGCTTGAAACAGTATTCATGCCCATGAACAAAGGCATACTCAAGAGGAACGCCGCGAAAAAGTAGAAGGTGTTCTTTGTCATTTCCCTGCCCTGAGTTTAGTCGAAGGGTTTTGCACCTTTAAGTGGAGTTCTTTCAATTGCGCTTCAGACAGTTCGCTTGGTGCATCCATAACAGAGGTTCTTCCCTGGCCTGTTTGGGGAAATGCCTGTACTTCTCTCAGATACTCCTCTCCCAGGAATGCCATGAGTAGTCGTTCAAATCCCTGCGCGCATCCGCCGTGCGGAGGAGCGCCGTGTGAGAATGCTTCCAGCATGTGCCCGAACTGTTCCTCGATCTCCTGTTCTTTGTACCCCATTGTTTTGAACACTGCTCTCAGCACATTGGGCTTATGCGTTCTCAAGCTTCCTCCTGCAACCTCAAGACCGTTGCACACCAGGTCATACTGCGAAGTTATGATTTTCTCAATATCCTTTCCTTTCAAAAGCATTGCTTCATGTTCTTCGTTCAAAGGAGCTGAAAACGGGTTGTGCGTGAACGTCCATTTGCCTGTTTTGTCTTTTTCAAAGAATGGAAAGCTCACAACCCAGGCAAAACTCAGTATCCCCTCTTTCTTTTCTTGTTCGGTTCTCAAATCAAACTTGTCTGCCCCGAATTGTTTCATTGCTTCTTCATAGGTAAACACAGGGAACGGTTTTTTTGCTATGTTCCCTCCGATTTTCTCCACCGCGAACACGGTCATCTCTTCCACCACGTTCATGACGTCTTCCATTCCCACAAAACTCATTTCCAAGTCTACCTGGCTGTGCTCAAATCCCCTGTCTGCTCTGGGGTCTTCGTCGCGCAAAGCCCGCGCTATCTGGAAATACTTTTCAAACCCGGCAACCATGAGCAGTTGTTTGTATTGCTGAGGGCTTTGAGGAAGTGCGTAGAACTTTCCAGGCTGTGCTCTGCTTGGAACTACAAAGTCGCGTGAACCCTCGGGGGTGGATTTGGTTAAAAGCGGAGTTTCAATTTCCAAAAATCCCTTGCTGAAAAGGTATTCGCGCACCGCTTTCACATATTCGGAACGCAGTTTGAGGTTTTTCTGGAGCCGGGGTCTTCGTAAATCCAGGTACCGGTATTTCAACCGCGTTTCCTCATCAATGTCGTATCCAGGAGTATCAATAGGAAAGGGCGGAGTTTTGGCTTCAGAGAGCACCACAAGCTTTTTCACTCCTACCTCAACGTTTCCGGTAGCCAGCTCCGCGTTCTTCATTGCGTCTGGCCGTTCTTTCACTTCGCCCTCAACCTCTACCACCCACTCGGATCTCAACGTCTGCGCGAGCTCATATACCTCCTTTTCCTGGGGCGTGCATACCAACTGCAAAATACCTCCAGAATCCCGAAGGTCAAAAAAGATGATTTTGCCGTGGTCTCTGCGGGTTTGTATCCAGCCCGCGAGTTTCACGGTTTTCCCAACTTGGGAAAGCGTTTCTGAGCTCAATGTTCGTTGCATGCTTGTGCCAGTATATCATTAGGTTATGCCAGAGGCAATTCCACAAAAAAGGTTGAACCTTTGCCTTGTCCTTTGCTCTCCGCCCATATCCTCCCCCTGTGCAAAGCAACGAATTGTTTCGCGATATAGAGGCCCAAACCCGAACCCTCTGCCCATGCCCTGTTCCCTGTTTCACCTCTGGTAAAGCTCTGGAACAACCGCGCTATTTCTTCTTCTCGCATGCCAAGCCCTGTGTCCGTAACCGAGATAATCGTGTTTTGCGCGGTTTGTCTGGCTTGTACCTTTACGCTGCCCTGCTCTGTGTAGTGAATGGCGTTATCCACGAGATTCAGCACCACATTGCGCATCTTTTCTTTATCAAAGCGGAAAAGAGATAAAGGACTTTGTGGTTTTTCGAATACCAGGTCCAAGCGTTTTTCGTGCGCCTTTACCTGAAGTTCCTGCACCACGCTCTCCAGAATTTTTTCAACACTCCCCTCTTCCATTTTCATCTCCACCTTTCCTGATTCAATGCGCGAAATGTTCAACAAGTCGTTGACGAGTTTTATCATGCGCTCGTTTGAATCATACACGTTCTGCATGGGCCTCTTTTGTTGTTCCCCCACTGTTCCATACGTTCCTTCCATGAGCATGGATAAGTATCCTTTAATGGCAGTTAACGGCGCTCGCAGTTGGTGCGAAGCAATGGAAAGGAATTCAGACTTTGCTTTGTCGAGCTCTTTGAGTTTTGTGAGCGCCTCTTCCAATTGCTCACGTATTCGAATCTCATTAAGCACGCTCTTGATAAGTAAGTATCCCGCGAGCAAGAAAGCCACAAATAAAGTTCCTTTCCACGCGTATTCAAAGAACGAAGAAGAGGTGAAGAAGTTGAAGAGTAAAAGAATAGCAATGGCTCCTACCAAGAACTGGGTTAACACAAGCCGTATGTCAAACAGCTGTTTTCGCAAAATGGCAAAGGTGAGAATAGGGGTGTAGAGAAAGGCAAACAGGTTGAATATGGGATAAAAATCTATTCCGTACACAGGAAGGAAGCTCAAACTGCCACCTGCGAAACTTACGAGCATGCCCGCGAAAAAATACTGGATCTGCTTTTTCTTCAACCCCGTTGCGGTTCTCAATGCTCTCCAGAGAATATAATGGCTCAAGATGACCAACCCTATGAAAAAGAAAGTGAAAGGAATGTAGAAAATGCCTGGGGGCGAGTCATAGTAAAACTGGTTGAACACCCAGCGCATGCTGGCAATGAAGAGATCCCCTTTCGCGTTGAGAGCTAAGAACAAGAAGCCAAGGGTATAGAGAGAAACAATGAAGGGCTTGTTTTTGAGTTTTAAGAACTCTGATACAAAGTGCATGAACAGAATGGGGATGAAAATAACTCCGAGGTGCGTTATTCTCCACCAGAGTTCTGCCTGCGCAATATTACTCGTGGTTGCTATTTGGTAGGCGCCAAACCCCCACACCGCGACAGCCGTGCAAAACAAGCCCCAAATGTGGTGGAGCTTTTCCTTTCCAATAAGGATCATCAAAACCGCCATGGCAGTGCTCGTGGTTCCAATAAGAATGCCCGAAAGAGCAAAAACGTTCATTCAGATATTATATCAGTTCCGCAAAGAAAAAAGCAGAACTTACGTTCTGCCTGTGCTCACAAGTTCCCGTTCTCGCCCGAAGTTTTGGGAAATTGCGTAATCGAGAAGTCGCGCGAAATAGTCGGGAGTAATGGGAGGCGGTGCCACCCACCTTGGTCCCAGCACTTCTCTGGTGTTGGAGTTCGAAAACTTTTGAACGTCCTGGCGCGTGTAGGGGTTAAACTGCGCCAATTGTCCTTGTATGACTCTTTGAATTGCGCCAGCGCGGCCCGATGGCGCATGGTCACTTGACCCAATTTTGAAACCGCGTATTCCCAGATGTTCCAGGGATTGTTCAATGACAAACTTTACGCTTGGCGGATTCGGATGCGTGAGGTGGAACGTCATGTTCTGTACTGGGCTCTCAATCAATCCGACTAGCGTGCTTCCCACCCAATCGCGTGGCACCAAGTGGAGTGGTCCCACCTTGGTGGCACTGATGGTAATGGGAAGGGTAATGACTCCCTGCGAGTCAACGTGAATTCCCGACCCCAGAAGCTTTTGGGGGTCCTGTTTCCACTCTTTTTGAATCGCTTTACCATGGCGGAACAAGACCTCGAACCATCCTCCGTATCCGCTATTGACTTCAGGGGTGAATCCAGTGTGGTAATCACCCGTGACAATAGCGGGACGCAGAATGGAGAATGGGATCCCCGACTCTCGCACGAGCTTTTCAGCCAGTGCCTTCGAAAGTTCATAGGCGTTTCGCTGAATGAGCGGGTCAACCGGCACTGCGTCTTCGAGGCAGAACGATTTGTTTCCGTTGGCGTACGCCGTGCCTACGTAACAGATCGCAGGAATGCGCAGAGCCGAAGCAAGATTCAGCGCGTTCTTGGTGCCCTCAACATTCGTTCGGTGAACGAGTTTGTCTGGGGTTTCAATGAACTTAATGCTTGCCGCGCTGTGCACGAGCCCGTGAACGTTTCCGTAGAGCTGCGCTATATCTCCGGTGCGCACTCCCGCGAACGGTTCCAAAATGTCTCCCTCAAGAACCGTGAGGCGTTCCGCGCCAGGAACGATTTTCCTCATGCGTTCCTGCGCGTTTTCTCCATTTTTTCCCCGCACAAGTGCGATAACGTCGTGTCCTCTCTCAAGGAGAAGGCGCACGACGATTTGGCCAACAGTGCCTGTTGCTCCAGTGACCAGTAGCGTCGTCATCGCCTGTCCTTTCTTTGTGTAATGTGCTTTTGTACCCTTCGCACACTATACCCTAGTTTCGCCAAATTATCCAAATTAGGGTAACCCTAGTTTGGAATTGACAGGTGACTTTATTTATGGTTCGCTGGAGGTAGTTACGAGAAGTCTGCTCTGCCAGTTGGTGGATGGCGGATCTCGGGTTATATGTTCTGGCGAGGTTCAGTATTGGGGAGGGATACCCATGAGCCGTAAAGCGTTAATGGTTTTGACCGGAGTGTTCGTTGCGTTCGTAGCAGTGGGAGTAGCTTTTCTCGTGATGCGGAGTGGTGGCGATAAGCCGGTTTCAACTGTTGATTCTACGCCTGTAGTTTCGTCGACAGCTGGAGTGTTGACGCAGCCGACGGCAACGCCGGTGTTCGTTCCAACGGGTACAGCCCTGGCGCAGCCAACAGAGACCGCTGTTGGAGCAACCGTGGTTTCGGCACCTACGCAGGTGCCAACCGTAGAAGTGACTGCCGCGTCTGTCTCTTCGCCAACGCCTACTTCTACCCCGTTGCCTCTTGTTGCCATAACCACGATTGATATATCGGGGGACAACATCGCAGACCTCAACATCCTTGGAGGTTACTCGGGGCAGGAAAAGACACTCGCGCGAGAGAAGCCCCTGGAGATGAAGGATGCTCCGCAGGCAAGGGGTGTTGGTTACTACGGAGTTTTCAGGGTTGGATCTCGAGGCATGCTCGCCATAATGGCTGACATCATAGATCCTTTACCAGAAGGTTTCCAAAACCCGGGGACGCTCTACGTTGGCAGAGAGCTCAACGGTTCACTGGCGGATGCGTACGCGTATTCTCTTGTGCAGAGCCACGCAATCGAGGTGAATTCCTACGCCGTTGATTTTGGGGAAGAGGGAGATATCCCGACTGCCCTTCGCATCGTCGCAGAGATGGCTCAACCAGTTAGTGCGGTGAGCGTAGGCATTCAGACGGTGAGTGTGCGGGTCGGAAGAATTTCGGAAACCGATAGGTTCTTCGCGCTCCAGGAACGGAGCGGATACGGGATGTTCAAGAACCTTGGAGACGTTGTGGTCCTACAAGATCTCAATGGCGACGGCAAGGTGATTGGCGACTGGCCGGAAACCCAGCAGTCAAGCACAGTTCTCATTGAGGGAAAGTGGATAATTCATTCCATTTCTCCTTCAGGGAGAACAGTTTATCTCCTCTCTCGGGAGAACGCCGTGCTTGCGGGACTTATCCAACAGTAGGCACAGGTGGGGGTTGGTGTCAAAACCAGCCCTCTTTTTTATGCTCTAAATTGCCATCTTGACAAATAGGTACAAATGGGTATATAATTGTATTAGTTCGGAGATTTTCCGTACATAACCAAATAAGTGGCATGGAGGTGCCAAATGTTAGACCAGATTCGGGAGCAGATTGCTGCTTCGGATCACGTCGAAGCAACGCGGCACCGCCTCGAGAATGTGCGGTGGGACAGGATTGTTCCACTCGCCATGTCTTTCTTGGTAGTCGCGGTTTTCGCAGTAGCAGTGGCAGTTCTGTTCGTTGTGTTCGCAGGCGCTCGCAACTCTGCAGTTCCTGCGACACGTGAGCAGTCCAGCATTGTTCGAGTGCCTTCTCGGGCACCGGTTCCAGTAAGTGAGTTGTCGGTTGCATCGGCGAAAGTGCCGATCGTAGAACCGATCTGGAAGCCCGGCTCGGAATTTGTAAAGAACCCGGACCAAAAGGCCGAGTTCCTTTCCAGCGAAGCCTGGAATGAACTGAACGAGACGCTGTTTGCGACCATGCAGCTCGATGCACCGTACCTGTACCCGAGCACTCCAGAGAAATGGCATCCAGGTGGTCTTTCCTACATCGTTGCCCATGGGAATACATGGGTCGCACTGTGGTCGGATGACACCTGCATCGAGAACTGTTCTCCGGAGAGTCTCTTCGTCACCCGTGGCATTCATCGGCCTGTCTACTCTCTTGACGAGGGGAAGACATGGCGCGAACTTGCGCCACCTCCTGGGTATAACGAAAGCAAAGACCCAACCAAGGGTCTGAGGCTTCTCGGATTGAGGGGTGCCCAAGGGTTGACTGTCTTTGACGAGGGAGATTGGTCACGGATTGTCATTGCGACGACTGCGCCAAACGACTCCATCTTCACCATCAAGGAGGTGTATGAAGTCCTTGTTCGTTCGTAAGTAAAGCCCAAATCGGGCAAACGGCCTTCTTCTTTCTTCAAGAAAGGAGAAGGCCGTTTTTCTTTTGCCGAGTATCAAAATTATTGAGTAGTAGGAGGAGTGTAGTCCACGCCCATTTCAAGGTAGTTGATACGCTCAGTGAAACTCGTAGAAGAGTCGAGGTATGATTTTTCTTGGGACGAGTTCGAAAGCTTTCGATATGCATCAAATATCTCATTGTTTTGGGCACGATCAATTCCCCACGCCCAGACTGTGCAATTATCTTGTTCTTGTGTATTGCAATCTCCAGTCGGCCCTACGCTGAATGTAAAGCTTTTTGTAGTCGTAGTACCACTGCACCATTGATTGCTTGTTATTACGGTTGTCGCGGGCGTTCCTGTGCGAAGAGCGAAAAGACAGGTTTGGAGTCCTGCTCCCCCGTCGTCTTTAAATTCTGCAGTTGCGGTATAAAGTCTGTTTCCTCCGCCGTCACGACCTCGCAGCCATACGGATCCACCTTTTTCTCCTCTCGCAATCCCTGAATCCGAAGACGTAAGCCCTGTTATTTTTGTACTTGGGTATACGCTATCAATACATGTATTCGGGGAGAAATTACTTGTGATATCCCCTACCCCATTATCATTCGCATCAATGTTGCATATTTGTTTAGTGGAACTTGCATCTGAGTTTGGATTGAGGCTGGAAGGGTTGCACTGGTCGTTTGAAACACACTCCTTTAAAGTAAATTGCCGATTGCTGAACACTTGTTTCTCAGTTTCATTACTACCGTAGTTGGCTTTGACGCCGTGTTTTTTCACGACTGCTCTTTTGTCTGTAGATATAGTTGGGTTGGTCCATGCGTTTTCTCCTGAACTGCTTGTGTCATCTTTAGCAGTCCCAGGTGAAAAACTCGTAAACACACACTCCGAAGAACTTAAATTATATTGAAATGACAAATCTCGAGGTGTCTGGAAGGGCCAAGTTCCTTGAAGCGCTTCTTTTTCTACGGCTCTGCTTTCTATATCTAATTTACCCTGCAAAGGAGCATCAAAAAATGCTGTCCATTTAAGGTCAAGGTCGCAGTCCCCTGCCCCAATAGGGTCGTCGTCCATTTCCACAGTGCGCACGTTTCCCGACGGGAGCGAGTAGTACTTCACATTACTGCTGTCGCTCAAGTCTTGCCCTGAACTATTGATGTTGACAGTGCATTCTTTTGTGCTTCCGGCGATTGGCACAACAACCTTAATAGAATCCTGAATAAGGTCATAGTTTTTGGCGCAGGCACCAATAGTCACCGGCACATCTGCGGAACGTTCTCCTGCATCGGTCGTGTCGCCGTCGTTTGAAATATCAACGGTTCCCCAGAAGTTCACGGTTCCTGTTCCAAGTCCCGCGGTGGTAAATGTGGTTTGGCACCTGCCGCCGCTCAAAACACAACTTCCCGGGCTTGGCCCGCTCGAGGAATGGTTCCAAAAAACAGTCCTCCCTTCGCATGCGCTCCCCGCGCAGTACGCGCTAAGAGTAATCTGCGTTCCCTGCACAATAGCGGTAGGCTCAACGGTTATAGATACTGCAGGGCTAAAGAATGCTCTTGCATTCCCCGTATTTTCGTAATATCTAAGCTCGAGGTTGTGTGTCCCGGCCGCGAGAGAAACGCTTCCGGTGCTGGTGCGCCAGCTTCCATCGGCCCACTGGTTGATGATCAAAGAGTTGTCAACATAGAGTTGTGCGCCGTCATCAGAACCGATGACGAATTGATAGGTTCCGCTTTGGTTTACCGTGATGCTTCTGCTTGACTTAAAGCCAACCGTATTGTTTCTCGAATACGCGAGAGTTCCGCCTCCCCAGTCGGTATCAAAACGCAAGGATGATTCATTTGGGGTTTCTCCCAGAAAGCTCGCGTCACTGAAGTTGTTCGTTTTTGGGTTGTCGTACCATAACCGTTGCCATGTGGTTGAGGGAAAGGTAAGGCTTATTATCTTGCAGTTATAAACGCTTGAGGCAACAGAGTATATGCCGCTTCCGCTGTATTTATGAACCAGGGCTTTATAGGCTCCCGGCCCCAGCTGGGTTGCCGTGCATTGGTCATTCGCTCCAGTTCCATTCGTTGACTTGCAATCCCAGGCGCTTGTTGAAGGGCAGGCAGCAGCCGTGTTTTCCACATACAAGTCGTAGTCGGAGGAAGAGTCGGGAGTTACCGAGAACAAAACATCGCAGGTGTTTCCCGCGGGAACTACGGCTTGATAGTATTGATCTGCTCCGCACATGGCTCCTATGGATCCCCCACTTCCAAAGTCTTTCGCGTTGGAGCAAGAGGTAAAGGAGGTGGAGTCGCACGCAAGAGAGGTGCTCACAGAGGTGGTATTGCTGACGCTGAGAGTCTGCCTTGTGACATTCACGCGCACGGTGTAATTTCCGGGCGTGTCGTAGTCGCATTTCTTGGTAAAGGTGTAGGATGTTGAACTTGAGGTTTCGGTTGCGTCAAACACTAAGTCATTGGTGCAGTCGAGTTTGTAGGTAATGGTTCCTGTGGCGGTTCCTCCCACAGAAGCGTCTATCTTCACGTTTTTCAAAGGAGCGGGGCCGGAAGAAGGAGTTGCGGTTACTGAAACAGAAAGGGTTTTATCTGTTACGGTGCAGCCAGAGGGGCATTGGTACCCGGTTTCACCCACGTTGTTTATACAGGTTGACGGGTTTGACGGAGTAGATGCCGAGCAGGTTCCGTCGCATTGAATGGTTCCTGTGTTTGTCTGGCCGCAGACGTTTGCGCCAGAGGGACAGCTCTGTCCTTGGTTGGAAACGCAGGATGTTACACAGCTTCCGCCAGAACATACCTGGTTTGTGCCGCACGACTGGCCGTTTGTACTTCTGCTGCACGCGCCATACTCGGTGGAAGAAGAAGAAGAGCAGGTTCCTGGGCTTGAGCCGCAGAAAGAGTACGTGGTGGTAATATCGCCACTTTCGTCACAGGTGCTCGAATAGCTGCAAGAACCAGACGTGGTGTCAGGGCACGACCAGTTTGTGGTTGTGGTGTTTTGTTGATAGCAGTATCCGTTTGCTTGGCAAACCTTGTTTCCGCTGCAGCCAATGTAGGTGCCATCGGTGTCATAGCATCTTTCACTTGTGAAGGTGAGTGTGGTTTGTTGTGCTGAGCATTGGAGGGCAGAGGCGTAGCTTGGTATAACCAAAGCTATGAGGAGTGCAAACGAGGCGAGTATGAAGAGAGGAAAGTATTTCATAGGGCAAAGGAGAAGAATTCGTACACAAAAGAATCGATGCCAAGGACTGGAGTAGGTTCTACTGCAACAATAATGCGCTGCATCATTTCAGATTCGGTTTCAATTGGGTTCTCAACATTAATATCCACAAGCCACAACTCAACATCTTGAGGAGCTTCTCCTGGTCCCCCCTCAACTTCAGTTGTGGCGAGCTGAACAGAGTTTACGCTTCCAGGATGCAGTTCCAGGGCTCTTGCGACTGCGTCTTTGCACATAACGCCGCTTTCTGGTTCTTCAACGCCTGCGCAGGGGTTGTTTACTGTTTGGTTGTTGAGTAACCCAGTGTTTTTGAGGAATATGAAACCTGCCGCGCTGATTGCGAGCACAACAAGAATTCCAAGAAAGATAAGGCCTGTTTCTTTCATGACCCTATAGGCGGCTTAGGAAGCATGGAGGGCGTGTTGGGTTTTGGGGTTGGAGGTGGTGGAGGAGGTGTTAATATGGGCCTTTGAGTTGTTGGCGGTTCAAACGGTTTTAACGGTTCAGCAGCCACGGGCGGTTTCTGAGGAAGAGGAGGAGCAACTGGCTTTGGCGGCATCGGAGGTGTAGGCCGCAGGCCCTGAGGAGCGGAAGCGACGAAGGGTTTGGGAATATACGAAGGAGGAGGAACGGGCGGAAGTGGTTTCTTTGCGATGAAGGAAGCAGGAGGTTGCGCCACGCGGGGAGGAATGGGTAGAATCACTTTTGGCTTTTGAACAGGAGGAGGCGTTATTGGTTCGGGAGCTCTTTTTGCTCGTGCGGAACGTGAAGCAAAAAACCACGTAATCACTGCGACCAGAACCATTAAGAGAATGATGACGAGAAGTGTCATATGTATTAGGATATTTTCTCTTTTTCAAGCGAACGTGTCAATCCATAAATATCCCCTGCTCCCATAACCATGACAATTTCACCTCCTTTGAGGTTTTCTTTGAGGTATGTTTTTGCTTCCTCATTGTTTTTGAGATACAGCACCGAACCCTTGTACGCGCTTACTGCACTTACGAGCTTTTCAGAAGAAACATTGGCTTTGGCAACAGGGTCTTCTCTGCCTGCCACATCGTAAATATCTGTGATAATGAGTTTCTCAACAGGAAGATTGGACAATACGTTCACAAAGTCATCCCATAGAAGATGTGTTCTTTGGTATTGATGAGGCTGGAACACGAGCCATATTGGTTTATCCGGCCATTTTTGTTTTGCCGCCTCCACCGTCACCTTTATTTCCGTTGGATGATGGCCATAGTCTGATACCAACGTGTAAGGTTTTGGCTTTTTAAGCTGGAAAATCTCAAACCGCCTCCAGGAGCCTTGGTATTCGGAGAGTGCTTTGAAAGAGATATCGTCGGGAATGGTGAGGATTCGGGCGGTAGAAAGAGCAGCCAGGGCGTTCGTAACGTTGTGCTCTCCTGGTATTTTCATGAGTTTTCGCAACTCTTCTGCTTCCTGCTGCTTTAACGAGAACAGCATGGTTTGTGAAGCGTCTGCAACACTCCTGATTTCTGTAATATTCTTATCGTTTTCGTTTGCCACCAGCCAGCCGTCTTCTGGCAAGTGCCCTACGTATTTCTTGAACGTTTCAACAATGTTCTTGAGGTTTTTGTAGTAATCCAAATGGTCTGCTTCCACGGTAGTTAATACGAGTATGGAGGGCCAGTAGTTCAAAAAAGAAGCAAAGTGCTCGTCTGCTTCAATGACAAGGTATTTTGACTTCCCTACTCTGCAGTTAGAATCTCTCAGCTCTTTCAACTTCGTGCCGACAATGATTGTTGGGTCAAATCCTGCTTTCACCAAAAGGAGCCCGATCATAGAGCTGGTGGTGCTCTTTCCATGCGTTCCTGAAACAGCTATGGTGTAGTGGGTTTTTGTCAGTTCTCCTAGAGCTTCGGGATAACTCTGCGCTTCCTTCTTTTTCCGCTCGATATTGTCTATTGGAACAGCGGGGCTGTAGACAACCCGGTCTGCGTTTTCAGGAACGCAAGAAATGTCGGGTTCTCCAATGCGAACCGATATCCCCATTTCTTTTAATTGGTCTGTTATCTCGGTGCTTACCAAATCGCACCCAGAAACCTCCCAGCCTTTCTGGAGATAATATTTTGCCAGAGCCGAAACCCCAATACCGCCGATACCAATAAAGTGAATCTTCATGAATTTTCAATCCGCCGGCCGGCGGACAATTTACAACTTTCAACAACACTATACTCAGCCCCGCCTCTTCTAGGTTTGCTTTCCATAATGTCGACTGAGTGCACCGTGATTTCAAAAGAAATGTCCTCGTTTACTTCGGGCCGCTCTTCGGGATTGATTTTCTTAAATTCCCATTCGTTGAATCGGGCCAGGGTGAGGTGGAGTGAAAATTCCCTTTCTTCTACGCGCTCGAGAGCCACGGCGAGTTCCTGCTGAAGCGAAGCGAGTTCTTGTGTGGTGTCCCCCACCGCCCAGAGCATGCGCGCTTGCGAAACACTGGGGCCGTACACTATTTTTGAAAGCTTGAGCGAAAAGGGTTTGTGTTTACTTGCCACTTCTCTCACTTTCTGTTTTATCTCCTCAAGCTCCTGGTCTGAGGCATTTCCATAGAATGCCAGGGTGAGGTGCAGGTTTTCTTGCTTTGCCCATCGCGCGGGCAGTTCCGGCCACTTTTCCCGATACGCCAGAAGCTGTTCCTTCATTCCCTTTTGCAGTTTTATTGCCAAAAAAATCCTGTGCAGCATATTATTGAATCGTACCACTTTTTAAGCTAAAATCAATTCATGAAGAAAACGAAAAAGACAGCAGCAAAGAAAGAAAAACCCGATGACTCCCCTATTCAGGAAGTGGTAAACCATTACTTTTCCACCAAGGGACTTTCTATAGAGCAGATAAAGAAAGACGCAAAGAAGAAAAAAATCATCTACTCTCGCTTCGTGCGGCCCGCGAAACAGCTCATTGATCTGGCAGGTTCCGTCAAAAACGCAAAAGAAGCCATAACCAAGGTAGCGGAATGGGCGCAGTCGAGAAACTTGGATTACGCCATTGAAACCGTGTTCAAGAAATGGCTGGAACTCGACAGGTTGAAGCCAAAAGAAGTAGTGAAAAAACCCTTTTACCGGAACAACCCCATGGTGTGGTCTGAAACCAAGAAAAAGTGGTTCGTGGTTACTCCCGAAGGAGAATGGTTGGAGTTTGCGGATAAAGAATCGATGATGGAGTGGAGAATCGTGAAATGAACATTGTTTTCTTTGGAACTTCTGAGTTCGGAGCGACTGTATTAGAAAAACTTGTGCAGGCGAATACAAAGCCTGTTTTGGTAGTGACTACTCCGGATAAACCTGCTGGAAGAAGTCTAAAACTCACTCCCTCACCAGTGAAAGTTGCCGCACAAAAGTATTCTTTGGAAGTAGCTCAACCCGTGAAACTTGGCCCGGCCAAGTTTGATTCAAACTTGGCCGGGCCAAGTTTGATTCCCGATCTGTTTGTGGTAGCTTCGTACGGGGCGATTCTTCCCAAAGAAGTTTTAGACGTTCCAAAGAAAGGTACCTTGAATGTTCATCCTTCTTTGTTGCCAACATACCGAGGCCCCTCGCCTGTTCATACCGCCATTCTCAATGGAGATAAAGAAACAGGAGTTACCATTATGCTTTTGGATGAGAAAATGGACCACGGGCCAATACTTGCGCAGCAAGAATTTTCAATTTTCAATTTTCAATTTTCAAAACCAACCTTTCCAGAGTTGCGTGATAAACTTGCGGAGCTGGGAGCAGAGTTGCTCATCAAAACAATTCCGCAATGGGTTGAGGGTAAGATACAAGCCATTCCCCAAGATGATTCAAGGGCAACATATACCAAAATCTTTGCAAAAGAAGATGGAAAGATCGATTGGAATAGGCCAGCAGAAGAAATTGAGTGCCAGATGCGTGCGTTTACTCCCTGGCCAGGAACGTTCACGGTGTTTAAGGGTCATAACTTGAAAATACTCAAAGTTGCAGTGTTCAATCGAAACTTGGTACAGAACTTGGTCGGGCCAAGTTTCCCGAAACTTGGCCCGNCCAAGTTCACTCCTGGCACTGTGTTCTTGACCGAAGATAAAAAACTTGCTATTCAATGCGGGGAAGGCGCCTTGGTTATTGAGGAGCTACAGCTTGAGGGCAAGAAACCCATGAGTTCCAAGGAGTTCCTTCTCGGTCATAAAGATATTATTGGTTCCAAAGTATGATACACACAGAATTAAAAAAAGGAGTGCAGTTTCTTTTCGAGGGCCAGCCCTACGAGGTGCTGGAGAGTTCTATGATGTTCCAAGGAAGAGGAAGTTCCACGGTATCTGCGCGAATTAAAAACCTCAAAACAGGAAAGGTTCTTTCCCGCACTTTTCACACAGGAGAAAACTTTGACGAAGCAGAACTCACGAAACTCCAGATGAAATATCTCTACAACCACAGAGATAAGTTTGTGTTTTGCGAGGCACATAATCCGTCGAAGCGCATGGAGTTTACGCAAGAGCAACTTGGAGACGCCATACGTTTCATGAAGGCGAATGAAGTTGTGGAAGGGGTGGTTTTTCAAGACGAGATCATTACTGTTGCGTTTCCCATTAAGGTGCAGCTTAAAGTAACAGAAGCCCCTCCTGGATTCAGAGGAAACACAGTGCAAGGCGGCACCAAGAGCGTGAAACTCGAAACAGGAACTACCATGGACGTTCCTTTGTTCGTGAACGAGGGAGATGTTATTGAAATCAACATCGAAACCGGAGAGTACTCAAAGCGCATCGGGAAGGAATAAAGCAAGAAGATTATGATTCAAAGTCGGTGACGAATGCGTGCGTGCATTCACACGGAGCTTTTTTGCACGCGTGGCAGTTGTTGGAAAACAATACTGACATCTCTGTTGCCGCAGCAAAGTTGAGCGAGTTGAATACACCCATGAGGCAGGAAAAGAAATCTGCCGCTTCTTCGGTTATTTCTTTCAAACTTTCTTCATCTCTCATTCCCTGGTATTTCAGAACAGATTCTGACAGTTCGCCTAGTTCTTCAGCCAAGTGAATGCCTGCGTGCTCAATACTGCGTGTGCTGGGCGGGTATATCTCAAGGAACATTGCCTGAAACTCTTCATAGGTTCGAGGCATGTTCGCTGCGTTTGGGCCGCTTTGTACTCTTGCCTGCACCTTTTGCGCTTTGCACACGCAGGGGCGCTGGGCGCAGTAAGAACATCTGAACGGAAATCGGTTCCACACCGCTTCTTGTAATGGAATATGAAAACGGTTCATGAGTGACATGAACCAACTTTGGGCTATGAGTAAATTATGCGTTATCTTATTATTGTCATTTTTTCTGATTCCTTTAATCCCGCGCATGACAAAACGCTGGATGTTCGTAAGCATGCTGCTCGTGTCATAATACCGGTCATTGGGAACGCCATATACCTCACGCACAAAGTCCTGGTATTCCTGTATGGTGGTATTTGGTGTAACTTGAGCCATTGGATTAATCTATTCCTACTCTTTGACTCATTTTGGTCGTATCCTTCCGCTTTGTAAAGATGACAAAGTGGTATCCTGCTATTCTTTGCAGGTCAACCTCGAAGTTCTTTCCGTACTCGCTGAAAAAATGCGAACGGAACAAGCTCTGGTATTCTTTTTCCGATAGCCAGTGTTTTATTTTGGTGAAGCCATCATCGTCAAGGATACGAAAAAGCCAGCCGAGGAGTTTACCGAACAAACCAT
>C687J35174_10004280_pt1 | contig 19241 bp, 19 predicted proteins | sample RifCSPhighO2_01_FD_35174 | JGI IMG/M metagenome (IMG submission 35174) | reverse complement strand
ACGCCACATTTAAAAGAAGTCGCAGAAATAGAGAAAGTAAGATTAAGCGATGTTAAAGCAGAACAAATGATAAAGTCTGAAATTTTTATAAATCCAGAATTCTTAAACATAAAACTGAGTGATAAAAGTTCTGATGATATAGTTATTGAAGAAGCCATCAAAAAAAGAGAAGAGTTAATTAAATTATATAAAAAAGAAAAAACCAACATAAACCCACTTTTATTAATTCAACTTCCAGATAGTAAAGGTAATCTCTTAAATAAAAAAGACGATGTTGTAGAAATACTAAGAAAGAAAGGTATAACTGAAGAAAATGGAAAATTGGCTATATGGTTATCAGAAGATAAATCCGATACTCTTCCAAATATAGAGAAATCTGATAATGAAGTAGAAATCTTAATATTTAAACAGGCCATAGCTTTGGGATGGGATTGTCCAAGAGCACAGATATTAGTTATTTTTAGAGAATCTAAAAGTTTTACATTTACTATCCAGACAATAGGTAGAATTATGAGAATGCCAGAACTGAAATGGTATAATGAAGAAGATTTGAATAAAGGATTTGTTTTCACTAACCTTCCAAATATTGAAATAACTGAAGATTATGCTAAAGATTATCTTACTGTTTATGAATCTAAGAAAGACAATTCTCTTTATGAAAATATTAAACTTCATTCTTTCTATATGAAAAGACAAAGAGAAAGAACAAGATTAAGTGGAGAATTTGTTGATATCTTTTTTAATCTGGCAGAAGAAAAGAATCTACAGAAGAAAATAAACCCAAAACCATCTAAAATTGTTAATCCAGTTATTTCAGATGGAAAAATTGAGAATGTTGATAAAAGTGGTGAAATAGAACATAAAGGACAAATAGAAATCACATTAAATGAAGATGAGTTACAAGAGGTGTTTAATAGATTTATTTATCAGGCATGTTCTCCTTATGCTCCTGCTGATTCAAGTGACAGAATGAAGACAGCAATTTATCAATTCTTTAAGAAGAAATTAAAATTAGATAAATATGACTCACAAGTTCAAAAAATAGTTATGAGCAAAGAGAATATTCAGTTATTCTTAGATATGATAAATATCGCTAAAGAAAGATATGCCATTGAAGTAGTTAATAAATTAAAAGAAAAGAGAGAAATTCAGGAAGTAGAAAATTGGGAAGTTCCGATAATCATAAGCTATAATAGCAGGTATAAAATAGAAATTAAAAATAAAGCTATAATGAAACCATTTTATACTTCTAAACAAAGTGAACCCGAGATAGAGTTCATAAAACTTTTAGAAAAATCTAGTAAGGTTAAATGGTGGTTTAAGAATGGAGAGACAGAAATTAAGTATTTTAGTGTTATTAGAACAGATGGATATACTTTTTATCCAGATTTCATAGTCCAATTAAAAGATGGAAGAATTGGATTTTTTGAGACAAAAAAAGGAAGGACTGCTGAGACAGATGAAGCAGGCCCACGAGCAGAAGGGTTGTATAAATACATTAAAGAACAAAATAAGAAAGGTAAAAATCTTGTTGGGGGGATAGTTATCCAAATTCATGGGACTTGGAGAATAAACGATAATAAGAAATACATTTACAATGAAAATAATCTTTCCGAATGGAAGGTTTTAGAGTTTTAACCCTTTACTTTTCGGACACTATTCGGACAGATTTAAGACTTATCGGATAGACAAGGATTATCTGACTATGTTCTCAGACAAACAAACACTCGTTTGTTTGACGAAATAGACAAATTTCTTTCAGAGAATACTTGTGAAGAAGGTTAAAAATAGACAAAAGTCTTAAAAACATCAACCTTTTTGGTTATCTCTTGGTGAGAGAGTTAAACTCATGAATATTAGCTTTTAATCAAAACACTAAAGCCAGCAGTAACCATAATGCCTACAGCGAATCCTATGAGAAAAGGAATAAATCCAGAAGTGTTGTCTTGATCATTCGTAGTCTGTTCTTTTGCAGTGTCTTTTTCAAGCGCATCGTTTTCATTGCCGCTGGAAATGTCAACTTCATCTTCAGAAGTGTCTCGTTGAGCAGGTCGTGGTGTAGGATCTAAGTCATCGCAAGTGCCATCATTATCACTATCTACAGGACATCCTTCTGCATCTACACTACAGACACTAACTGTATTGAGGCATTCATCTTGACCATCAGGAACACCGTCGCCATCACCATCATTTTCATCAACAGGATCTTCCTCTTCTTGTGACTCTTGGACATCAAAATTGAAAAGGAAAACTTGTCCGTGTTTGCCGCCAAAGTGATCATCTCCACTCACTAAGACTTTTATTTCTCCTCTGCCAACTTCATCAACAGAAACGCTGGTTATTTTCTCTCCTTCTTCATCAGCAAGGATTTCACTAATGCTGGTTGTTTTGTCTACATCAAAATCATCAGAAGTAAGTTCGATGCGAATGTTTTCAAGCTCAATGTCTGAGGAAGCTTCAAAAGTGTTATGTACTTTAAATTTAATATCATAATCGTCTTCAGCAACAATAGTGACTGTGCCATCCTCACCAATACTATTAAATGATCCACCCTCAGCCTGTATTTCTATAGAAACAATATCTAAATCGTTTTTTAATTGAAGTTTTACAGGAATAGCATTGCTAGTAACAGATCCACTGCAATTAGGATTTGCACTTTCATTATATTTGTCTGCTCTCAAAGAAAAAGTTCCAATTTCTACTTCTTCGCGTTCTTCCAAGTCTTCATCAACAAGATCAAAATCAGAAGGACGTATGGTAACCAAGACAGTATTAGATTGAGCAGGAGTAAGCGTAGCAGGTGTGCTGTTGATTTCTATGTCGCTGCGACGAAATCCATTGCGTTCAGTAAATTCTAAATTAATATTTTGAAGAGTGCATTCTGGAAAATCATTGCGAATAGCTAAACTTCTGGCAAATGTTTCTTGCTTATGTGTGCTTGCACTGCCATAGCGAAGTTCTGAGTCAGTAATTTGAAAATCAACAGCTTCAACTGAGATGAGAGTAAGTAGAAAAACTGCACAAAACAGGCTCAGGAAAACCGCTTTCATTAAGGGTTGATACTATTCGTGAGTGATTTATAAAGCTATTGCAGGAATTTCCGGAAAGAAGGCAATTAAGCCTTTAAATCAATATAAGTATAGCCATCATCACGAAGATGTGCATACCCAGGNANAACTAAAGTAAGAAGAGCAAACATATCTTGGCGAATGCCTTTAAAAAAAGGATCTTTAGCTCCGACAAAAGGTTGAAGATGAGAAGGTATAACAATGCCTTCAGCGATAAGTGCATGATCAACAAAATTATAAAATTGAGCAGGAGTCTGTTGCTGTTTTTTAGGACTAAAATGAGCAGTTGAACCTAATTGAGAGTAAGGTACATCCCAGCAACCTAAAGTAAGTTCTCTAGACCATCCGCCAGGCAGATGAAAGCGAAAGTTATTGAGATAACTAAGCAAACCTTCTTCTTTACCATGCTGTTGTTGCTGTGCAGCTAACTCTTGCAGTACGTCGGCATTCATGGATATGGGCGTCAAATGAAGGTTTATAAACATATTCTTCCTGACATTGGTATGTCTAACTATACTAAAAATCAGAGCAGTTATACTACAACGACTTCTCAACAGATAGCTTACAATAGCAGCGCAAGCAAAAAAGTAACGCGCTACAGAGGTTGTACTTGCGATGGTAAGAGCCCATGTCGTGCAACTTGTCGAACAGTATTTGTCCAGTAATCACGAAACCTTTAAAAAGATATAAACTCCTTCTTTTTTTCAGAAATGAACAATCTTCCAGCACCCTCTACTCCACAACCACCAGTACTACCGCAGTTGTCAGAAGAAGAATTAAAGAAAAAATTTGAGAAGTTAAAAAGCCAATTAGAGAAATTCAAGAAAAAAGTTCTAGAAACTCACAAAGAAATTATCGGTATCGCATTATTGCCTCCAGAAAAGAAAGATTCTACAGTTAATGATGTGTTAGTATTGATAGATGACACGCAAGACTTGAAAGAAGACAAATTTATTTTTCGTGATAAAATAGCAGTTTCTTTGGATAAAATTGCAAAAGAAATTGACAAAGATTTGAAACCACAGGCATTAATTCTAACAGAATTACGTGAAGCATGTTTCGATGGTAAATATGAATTAATCAATCTCATCTCTTATAGTTTTTTCGTGTACGATGCAAAAGATTTGTTAGGTGCTCTCAAAGTAAGTGAAATTCACAGATCCATGGTCATCAAGAAGTTCGAGAAGTATGTAGTCAGCTACGTTGCTGTCGGCAGTTTATTCCGTGGTGATGCGAAGAGTAATGATATTGATATCGCTATCGTTATTGATGATACAGATGTTAAAAAGATGAATCGCTTGGAGTTGCGCGATAAATTAGGTGCTATCATCAGAAGCATGGGCTATGAAGCTGCAACCATCGCTGGTGTTAAAAAAGAATTCCACATTCAAGTCTATATTTTAACTGATTTCTGGGATGCTATCAAGGAAGCTTCTCCAGTCATCTTCACCTTCCTCAGAGATGGAGTACCGTTATATGATCGTGGTATCTTCATGTCCTGGAAATTATTATTGCAAATGGGTCGTATTCGCCCGTCACCAGAAGCTATCGACGTGCACATGGATATGGGAACTCGATTAGTAGACCGTGCAAAAGGAACTTTGCTTACTATTGTTGGAGAAGATCTCTATTATGCTGCTTTAAATCCAAGTCAAGCTGCTTTAATGTTATACGGAGTTCCACCACCAACACCAAAAGAAACTGTCAAGCTTGTTGAAGAAATTTTCGTGAAAAAAGAACAATTACTCGAGCAAAAATATGCTAACATACTTGCAAATACAGTAAAAACACACAAAGATATTGAGCATGGTGTCATTAAAGAGATCACAGGAAAACAAATGGATCAAATGCTTGCAGATGTCAAAGACTATTTACAGCGTATTAAAAAATTATTCAGTCAAATCGAAAAGCAAACAGAAAAGCGCTTTGTCAATGAACTCTATGAAAGTTGTACTCGTGCTGTTGAAGAGGTATTAGTCACAGAAAACATGAAGGGTCTCAAGCCAGAAGTAGGATTAAAGCGTCTTGTTGAGCAAGGAAAATTTCCAAAGAAATTCTTGGAAGATTTCAAGAACATTGTCAGAGTCAAAGATGATTACACAAAAATGAACAAACATGAAATTGAAAAGGTTCGTCGTGAAACTGCTACATTCATCAGAACAGTTGTAGAATATGTGCAAAGAAAGCGTGGTGCAGAAGTAGAGCGTGCTCGTATCAGAATCAAATATGGTGATAAATTTGGCGACATCTTCTTATTAGAAACAACTGCATTTATTATCGAAGATATTGATGTTCCTAAGAAAGAAGTGTTAAAAGCTAAACTCTTGCCAAATGGTGGTTTGGGTGGCTTAGAGAAGAGTTCTTTAGAAGAGTTTGAGAAGGCATTGGCTGAAGCAAAAGTACCAAAGAATGTCTTTATCAAAGAAAAAATTTTCGAAGATCTACGTAAGATTTATGGCAAAGACGTAGAAGTTCAAGTCAGCGACTAATCTTTTAACAGTATCTAAAAAACTCATAATCCATATACTGCATATGTACAAACTATTAATAGTATCTTATCTTTAGCTCTAAAATGGTACGACGGACGATCACAGAAAAAGAAAAAGTCTATCGAGAACAGCATGATCCCGACCATCCCCATGCTAAATCTGAAAAAGAAACTATTACAGACAGAGAATATCATGAAGAAGTTGAAGACGATGAATCCATCAATGATACAACAACACATCACCATACCCATAAAGACTATCACGATTTAGAAGCTACCAAAAAACGTCTTTCCGGATTAGTACTCTTTTTGATTATCTTGTTTATTATTGCATTAGCAGGTTTTCTCATTACTATGCCTGTAGATCGAGTCTTAGTAACGAACATTCCGAGAGATCAGCTCATTATCGAAACAACCACAACCTATAGACAAGGAGTAGAAAATCTAGATTGTAAAGAGCCAGATTATGATGTAGTAGATGAAGAAATTCTAGACAATGACGCGCGACGTGTTACAATTCGCAATAATCAAGATGAGCTTTGGTCTTTTACTGTTATAGCTAATTTTACTTATGCTAATAGAACAAGCTCAACTGTGCCGCCAGAACGTGAAGAAGTAGTGCAACAGTCTCTTTCTATAGGTAGTGATGATACTGAAGAAGTTATTTTGAGACCTACAAGTAATGCAACAAGATATGATAATGTCTTTGCAAGAATAACAGTGCTGCCAGAGATAAAAGAAAAGTGCGATATTGAACTCAGCAGTAGACCACAAATCAGACAAGTCAATAAAACAAGTACAACTATGGTTCCACATACTGTGAACTATGTAGAAGAAAAACATTTGTGGGCAATAGTGTTTGATAAGTTAAGAAATTAAATATTCTTTCTTCACTCTTGCGTGGTCTCTCTAAGCACATACATTTAAAAATCAAAAAAGAAGTGTAAACTATAGAAAGTATGATGCAAAAAAAGAGGGTGATATTGGGTTTGTGCATAGCTGCTGTGCTGCTCTGGATACTACCCGGAACACTTGCTCACGATGAAGTATCAGCAAAAACTCAATTCTTGAATAATCCCTGGGTTTACACTGCTCCGTTATGGATAACAGTTTTAGGAGCGGTCTTAGAGCATTATTATGTAACCAGTGGAAAAAATAAAAAAACTATTCAAGCGGCAAAAAAAATATTTTTTATCATTATTGTCGTGGTTACTGCTTTTGTTTCCCTTGCTATATTTTACACAAGTATTCAATCCAATATACAATCCTGGTCAAAAGGCCCAGTGCATTGGCATGCAGACTTTGAAATTTGGAATTGCAATAAAAAATTAGATATGGTTGATCCCCAAGGATTTTCAAATAAAGTAGGAACACCAGTATTCCACGAGCACAATGATGATCGTATTCATATCGAAGGAGATGTCATGCACCAAGAAGATATTAGCCTAACAAATTTCTTTAGTGTTATTGGTGGAAAATTAGATGCGACGTCTCTTGTCTATCCTACTATTCATGGTTCAGTAGAAATGCGGGAAGGCATGCGGTGTAACGGAAAACCAGCAAAACTCCAAATATTTGTTTATACTATTACAAATCCAGATTTCACCAAAAAATGGACTATGACTCAAGAAAAAATGCAAGATCCTGCTGCTTATTTGTTATCTCCCTACAGTCAAGTTCCAGCTGGTGATTGTATCATTGTTGAATTAAGTGAAGAAAAAGCAAAGACAGAACATATGTGTGAATCTTATCGCATTGCTATGAATAAAGGAGAGCTGCAATGGCAGTAGCAGCAGGCTTACCAGGATTAGGAACAGTCTTAGCTACAGCAGCAGTTGACTCTATTAATCCCTGTGCTATCGGGGTGTTAATTTTACTTATCTCAACCTTATTGATGTTGTCACATAATCGAAAAAAGATGTTAGGCATAGCATTAGTTTATATTCTTTCCATCTATGTAGTGTATTTCTTGGCAGGTCTTGGATTAATGGCCTTCCTTTCATTCATTCCTTTAACTATTACAGAATATATCACCTTAACAGTAGCATTAATTGTTATTGCTGGAGGTATTCTAGAAATTAAAGATTATTTCTGGTATGGTGCAGGATTATCGTTGCGCTTAACAGGAAAAAATGTAGAGCGTATTAAAAAATATGCACACTCTACCAGTCTCCCCAGTGTTATTTTCTTAGGGGCTTTTGTTGCTGCAGTCGAATTGCCTTGCACTGGTGGTCCATATTTAGCCATTACAGCATTATTAGCACAAAACTTTAACTTAGAAGCTATTTACTTATTGTTAATCTACAATGTTATTTTTGTTATGCCTTTAATTGTTATTTTATTGGCAGTCTATTTTGGTACTAACTTAAAGAAGATCGAACAATGGAAAGGTAATTACAAAGGATACATGCGTTTAGCAACAGGTATGATCATGGTAGGCCTAGGTATTTTGTTAATGTTGATTGCAAACGGCACTATTAATTTAAATTAACTTCTAAAAACAGCGTAAACATTTTGAAAAAGAGTTTAATTGGTCTTTCTGTTCTATCTTATATAATTCCATGCATGTTCCCATACTGTTTGCTTCATACGTAATCTATATAATTCGAGTTGTTCTTCTCGTTCTCTCGTTTGCAAACGCTGGAGTAGAACAAGATGAGTACATAGAGAAGAAAGAGAGTGGTCTTCTGTTTGGTTTACACATTTTCTTGTTAATAATTGTGGACTTTCTCTTGCTAATGATGGTGGATTTTCCTTACGCAGAGATTCATAGACTGTCTGTATATAATTCCAAGCAAGTCTTTCATGATTTGGTTGTGGATCTTGTTTAAGCACAGGTGCAGAGACGGGAGCAGGTTGACTCGGTGCGAGGTTTGAAGTACTAGCACAGCTTCCAAGACTTAATCCTAAATTTAAAGTAAGAAGAGATAAAGTTTTCATAGTTGCGTCCAAATATGTAAAAAGAGTCTAAAGCTAGTTATATAAATATTGCTAAAGTTATGATACGGAAGTAAGACAAGAATTTAGGAATAAAAATAAAAAAGAAGAAAAAGAAAATAAAAAATTATTTAGGATTAATTGTTAAGTCGCCTAAATCAATAGTAGCTATGGGAGTTGTTACTCGTAAAGCTTTAGAGACTTTGGTAGTAAGATCGCCATAGAGTTGTCCTACAGTTGTATTTATTTGAACAGAAGGATGTTTCTTGTCGTCAATACCTGGAATGACAGCAGTAACATAATCTGCGTTGCCATCGATGCCGCCCCAAACGCCACCATCACGATAAGTAAGTCCCCAACCAGCAGGATTGATTACAGTTGTTTGTAACAATTTTCGTCCTTCACTGTCTCCGCTTGCAGCAAGGCTTATCTTGTAGTTGTTACTACCGGTGAGCTTTAAGGAATAAGTAAATACTCCGTCTGCTGTTTCAACTCTGTTAGCGTTAGGATGATTGCGTACTAGTTCATAAAGTTCTGGAAGAACTAAGGGTTCGGGCATAGCTGTAGGTGTTTTACAAGCTGTAGTAGCAAGTAATCCTGCTAAACTTAAAGATGTTAATGTTTGTTTGATTGCATTCATGGTATATCCTCCTTGATAAGTTGAGAAAAACAAAACCCCTATTTAAATCTTTTGCATGTAACCACTTTTAAGTGAGAATTGAAGAAACTATTGGAGAGGCTGTAAACTACTCGAGCACTAAAGTGCTGAGCGTTCCATACGAGGAACATTATCCCTCAACTCATCCGCAGTTCTATAAGAGCTTACCCTTGTAGCTTTGGAATCATCACCGGAGATGTGTGGTTGGTTTACTGCAACCAAAACGCTGTCAGACATGCTGCCGCGTTTCGCAAGATTGATGCTTGCGTTCAGGTCAGCGTTCAAAGAATAATCACATTGAGTGCAGCGAAAGAAATTACCAGTGCGAGAGCCAAGGCTCATGCAGTGAGAGCAGATTTGGCTGGTATAGCAAGGATTTACTTTGACGACTTGAATGCCTTTGATAGTTGCCTTATAGGTAATAAAACTCTGTAGCTGATAAAAGCTCCAGCCATGCAGCCAAAAATTGATGTTCTTTCCTAAATGTTTTCTGCGTATACCTTTGATGTTTTCCAAGGCAATGGTATCTCCTGGTTCTGCTGTAGAGATAATTTCTTTGCTGACGTTGTGGTTCACCCAAGCCATGAAACGTTGCTCTCTGCCTGAAATTTTCTTTAATAATTTTTTTGCAGATTTTGTGCCTTTGGCCTGAAGTCTCGCCTTTAAACGCTTGAACATGATTCTTTTTCTCTTCACTTGTTTGGAGCTGAAAAATCGCTTACTGGAAGTGACTGCAAGATGGCGGATGCCAAGATCAATGCCTAGAGTCTTTCCACCGTTCGCTACTAGAGCAATAGTTCTGGTAAATGTGATATGGATAAACAATTGTTCATGGTGCATCATCACTTGCGCGGTTTGCCATGACCAATCCAAGTATTTCCAATAGTACTCAGGAATATTTAGAGGAATATCAATTCTCCCATGTATCGTTGTCAATCGCACTTTATCAAAGCTGAAAGTGAACGTTCGTTTGTCAAAGTCAAGGGGAAGATATGCTTTAAAGAGAGGCTGTCTTCCTTTGCTTTTCTTGATTGATCGTAGAGTTTGTGAAGCGACGCGATTCGCGTTGATGATGAATTGTGAGGGAAGATGAAAGTGTTGTTTTGCTGGGTAATAACAGAGATGATGCAGCTGGTAATGATTGCTTATCTTGTTAGTGTAACCTTGTTCCGCGATATATGCGACAACCTTGCTATAAGCTTCCATGGTTTGTAGCAGTGCTGGATTCTTTCTGATCTTGAGCTTGAGAGTAACAGTAGATTTCATAACGCTTAAAAGACAGGAGTATTTATAAATCAGAGGAGGGTCTTTGAGAAGTACCTATGAACTTTAACATCTATGTTCAAGAAGAAATATATATTCTCATCTCAAACTTAAAAGCACTGAGTTTCCGAGCACATCAACTCCAATCAAAAGGGTTTTAAGGTGAAAAAAGACAGAAAAGAATATGATGCACATTCTCAGTTCTGAATATATCAGGAAAATCCAACAGGCAATGAAAAATAAAAGAAAAGAAGTAGCTGTTTCTCTGGATTTAGGAAAAACAATCGTAAAAATCCCACTAACGGAAGAAGGTCCTACTATCGAAGGAAATACAATCAAATTGCCAAAAATACGCGACAAAGATAAGAGCAGTTATCTGATCAAAGGAAAAAGCATTGAAAAAATGCAGTACATGTCTGAATACACGGGAGAATTTTACAAATTAATTCCAACTTCTGGTCGTCCTCTCTTGCAAATTTCTGGAACATCCATGCACAAACAACCCTTTGTAGAACGCATCAAAAAAGATCAGTTAAGAGGCAATGTCTTGGACGCAGGTACTGGATTAGGATACACTGCTATGGAAATAGCAAAGACTGCGAAACAAGTAACAACTATAGAACATGATCCAACTATAGTAATCTTGCAAAAATTAAATCCCTGGTCCCAGGAATTATTCACAAGAAAAAATATTATTTGTATAAAAGGAGATGCACCAGAGTTTATCACTACTGTGCCTAAAGAATCTTTTGACAATATTATTTATGATGCTGGTACACCACGTGCTTCTGGGACTTTTTTCTCCACAGAAAACTATGCTGAAACTTATAGAGTCTTAAAAAGAAACGGAAAAATCTACCATTATCTGCCACAGCCACAAGTCAAGCAGGGAAGAGATTTTGCTCAGGAAGTCATAAAGCGATTTTTAGAACTAGGGTTTACCATTCTAGAACGTAATGAAGAAGATTGTTATGTTATAGCAAAAAAGATATAAATTTGTAGAAGGGAAGTAGTAACATTTTTAGGGAATCTTTATAAAAAAGAATAAGGGCCACCTATATACACCAATATGAAAACTGGCCTACGTCTAGAATCTTTAAGTAAACCTGTTGGGCAAGTTTTAGATTTACGTAAATTCTCACAACCAGAGGTATATACATCAGAAATTCACGAGTTTAGAAAAAAAAGAAAAAAGAATCCTAGTGCAGAATCATTTCCTCTAGCAAATCAAGATGCTATGTTAAAAGAAGTATTGAAAGGATTAGCTGCAAGAAGACCGAATGTAATCATGGTTGGTGAGCCAGGTGTGGGTAAATCAACAACATTAGATTTTGTAGTCAGCGTATTAACTGGAGAAATAGATCTACAAGAAATGAAAGCACAGTTACCTCAAGATGTATTTCCTCTCTTTGATCAAGTAAGAAAAAAACTCGCTAAATATGAGCATATGCATTATTTGAGTGTTCCAAATTTAGCACATCCTTTGAATGTGACTCCTTTAAGTTATACTGATGCAGAGGAGTTAAGAAAGGATGTAGTGATTGCAGAGGGATTTGCAGACCAAGTAGCACAGTATTTAACAACTTACCCAACAACAAATCGAGGACATCTTCGTAAAACTTTAAGTAAAGCTGATTTTGGTCATTACGTACATCATCACGTAGGGAAGGTATTTCTTGATGCATTAAAAAGAGTAAATGACTCAATGATTCGAGCTAGAGTTCTCCAGCACTCTAATAGACCTATAGCAATAATTAATGCACATTTTTCAAAAGGAAATAAACATGCTGATCTAGATGATCTAGAAGTAAGAGTAAAAGTAGTAGAGAAAAATCCTCAGAAGAATAGAACACCGCCGTATGAAGATATGAAGGCCGATGTAGGGTTTAGAGTAGGTGCAAAAGAAATAGGAAAAGAAGATATTGAACCAAGGCTAGCCAGGGAATTAGTAAAACCAGCTCTCCAAGAAGGTCTTGAAAGATTGGAGTTGCAAGTAAGTCTTATGGATGTAGCTGGAGTAAAGATGGCAGATAAAATATACGCATTAAGAAATGCTTTTAATAATTTTGCTGGAAGAATGGGAAGAGATATTGCTAATAAAAATAGGACTAGAGTTGCAATTACTGATGCAAATGCCGCTGCGGCATATGTAGCTGGTAAAATTGACCCTTATGCTCCAGAGCCACAATTGAGTAAAGGAACATTAGACCATTTAGTAGCGGGAATAAGAGACATTTATTATCAGTATATGGGGAAAAGTCCGTCTAATCAACTAAGAAAGTGGATGGACTCAGTCGTAACTTATTTTGATGTTGAAAGAAAAATAGTTGATGGTAGCGTAAGAACCATGTTAGGAAAAGTGGAAAGCGCAGAAGCTAAACATGTGGGCGAAGTTCTAAAATTAGTTGAAAGCATGGATGAAGAAGCAAAAGGAAAAGATGTAGGAAAGAAAAATCTACAAGCTAGAACTGAAGAAATTTATGGAGATATAGAATTTATTCTTTTTCATGCAGGTAAAGAAAGAAGAATAGGGGACGTTCTAAGCGTAGAGCCTTTGTATAATCCTCGTTCATCACAAAAACCAACAGAAGCAAGATTTACAGATATGAGTGATCAAGGACTCTTCGGAACATTTACAGACGCTGAAGAAGAACAAGTGCCTCATTTAACCATTGAAGAATTAGGTGGTTTCTTTGGAGGAAGTATTCTTACTTTCAGAGATAATTTTGCAGCATTTGTTGAATATTTAACTAAAGAAAGAGAAGGGAATGGAAGAAACTCAGCAAAAGAACAATTTTTAGAATATTTAGAAACAGGAAAGCTCGCATTTGTTGCAAATGGAGTAACTTTTAATTTTGAAATTCCTAGAATGATTTTAGGATGTGCAAATGAAGATCCTTTCGTAGTAATTAAAGGAAGCTTTAAGGAAAGAGAGGATGGTCTTGCAGATAGATTTACTATAGTACAAGCACAATCTCTTGCTCCAAATACAACAGAAACAAGAAGAGGCACTTATAGAGTGATGTGCAATGCCATCGAAAGAGCAAATGGAGAAAATGGTCGCAAAATAAGTGTGGATGATGCGGCTTTAGATGTGTTAACAAAATCTCTCTTAGTTTCTCCCGCTATCACCAGATTAGATTATCGAGAACTCTCAGATCGAGTTCAAAGAGCTATGCGATTTTCAGCTATGAAAGGCGAAAGCAAAGTTACAGTCGATAGGTTAAGACAAAAAGCAATAGAAGAGTTAGAAGTGGATAGATATATGTGGGTGGATGCAGATTATAGATCTGGAAGTGGATTTCAAGTGCTTCGTAAAGCATCACCTGGAGTAATTCATGGACTAGCCATAGGAGAAGATCATAAGGGAAGAGCACTCAGAATAACCTCCTCGCTTGTAAATCTTTTACAGCCTCTAGGAGAGGGAGAGCAGCGTTTAGAACTTATCGATAGAGAAAATCAATTAGCAACAGCAGTAACAGCAAAAGGGTTTGCTTTAGGAACTGATTATTTACAAAATTTCTTGAGAACAGCTTTAGGTGAAGAAGTTTTACAAAGAATTGATTGGAAAGTAAGAACACAATTCTATCAAAATTGGGGTGGTATTGACGGTCCCTCTGCAACAGCAGCAATGAGTGCAAGTATTATTTCAGCACTATCTGGAACACCTATTTATAAAAATCGATTGATCACAGGTACTCTCGAGCCCAATGGTGATATAGGAGCTATTGGTGGAGTGTATAGTAAGGCTGCAGTAGTAGCGCGCTTGCAAGAACTGGCAGGTGGAAAAGAACAATTTCACTATTTGTTCCCCGCAGCAAATCTCCTAGATCTGAGACAAAGATTACAAATAGATCCTATGAATGTGCAGCAAAACGCAGTGCTCATTCCAGTACAAACATTTGCGCAAGCCTATTATTTATTGACAGCACCAAAAATTGATGAGGCAGCAATAAGAAGTTCTTATGTAAGAGGAGAAGCTTTATTGGGGCAAGAGCTGAAAAAAGCGAACACTAATCTTAGAGCAAGGATGCAACTACATTAATTTTCATTTTTTTAAACTAATGTTTCCCAAATAAAATTCGATTCTACAAGGAAGAGTAAGTTTTCTAAATTATATTCTTGTAAAATTTTTAAAGTTTCATCCCTCATCCAAAAACGCACATTTTGCTTTTTTGCTGCTTGAAGTTTATCCTCTATTAAAATTGAAAGCTTATTAGATCTAAGAGGTTTACTTTCATTAATCTGTGGATATAAAAAAAGTGGGTTATCTGGTTTTGTTGTAGGAGGAGTAGTGACAGTAAAAAAACGTGGATTTACTATTCCTCCGTCAGGATTTAGTACAAATCCAAGTTTTTTAAGTCTATTTCTTGTTCTTTCATTACCAAATTGAAGGTTATTATTTATATTAGTAACAGTACCACAATGTTCAAGAACTATTGAAGGAAAGCTATTTCTTAGACGAACAATAGACTGAACTAATTTTAAAATATCACCCCTCTCTATGTGAGCACTAGCTTCAATTTGTCCTGTAAGAATAGAATCTACAGTTCTCGTAGCATATAAGTTAATGTAACTAAAAGGCTTTACATCTTGACGAGGTTGATAAACTTTTCTAACTAATAATAATTCAGCATCTAAAGGAGACCCATATGACTGAATTAATCTACTAAGAGTCTCAAGAACTGTTTGTCTAAATAACATTGAATGATGGTTTTTTTCTTGAACCTCCATAGTAATAATTGGGTACAAATAAGTAGCAATAGCATGTGATAAAACGTTTTTTAGTACAGATTCATCATTATGCATATTTACAGCAGATTTTAATCGTTTTTCTAAAGTAGATAAAGTTTTGGTTACAACGCCAGTGCTTAAACGCGGATTACTTTTTTGCTTCCCTTTGTGTAGTTCTTCTATAGCATTGACTCGTACAGTAGCATATTTATCTCCTCTGTCATGTAAGAAGTGTTGCAACACAATATTTAATTCAGGATTGAGAGTAATAAAAGAATTATCGCTAGCAGATTCATGACCTGGTTCTGCTGTTCCACGATATTTATTGAGTTCTCGCATAATCATTTGACGCATCACTACATAAAAGCGATAATTGAAATAAACACTAGAAGGATTTTGATCATGGGGTTGGAATAGATGGAAAGCAGGATTGAGATGTTTTTCTAAAACTTCAAACACTTTCCAATCACGTGGAGCTAAAGTTTGACCTCGTAACCAATTGCCTGCAGTTTGTGAAGATACTTCAATACCGTTGTGTTCCAATAATGTCGAAATATAACCTTCCATGATAGCATAGTCATGAGGGGTAAAATCTTCTTCTTCGCGTAAAATTTTCTTATCCAAATTGTCTTTTTGAAGAATACCACGCATAGCTAATCCTCTTAAGAGAAAAGTTCTAAAAAGAGGAATTTGTTCGCCATGCTCATTAGTTTCATGAATGAGTTCCCGAGCTTTTGCATAGCGTGGATTTTGTGGTAAATAAGGAGAAACATCATCTAAAGTTGTTTTTGTCTGTGCCTTTTCAAAAAGAACTAAATCACCCTTTTTTAATTCCTGTATAGGTTTTTTAACATAGCTGCGAGGAGAAACTTCTACATAGACATTGCTTCCTTTAGGCAGAACAGAATCTCCTGCTGCTGTCGAAACCAAATATTCTAGACTCATGATATCACTATAAAGTAGTTATTATAAAGCTTCTTAAAGCTTTCGACAAAAGATCTAGGAAAGCTTTTTAAACCATATCCACAGTCAGCTAAGCTACAATGCAAGCGCAAATTCTCAATTTTAGAGGCGGTTTACACACCAAATCTGATAATCACATGATTGTTAAGATTCCAGGAGTAGACAGTCGAGAAGCAGCCATGAAAATGAAGGCTAAAAAAGTAGTNTGGACAAGTCCAGCTGGCAAGCAAATCAAAGGTGTAGTCGCTAACGCTCACGGNAATAAAGGAGCAGTTCGTGTTATTTTTGAAAAAGGTATGCCTGGTCAAGCCATCGCGAATAAGGTAGAGGTGCAATAACTATGGCAGGCTTACGTAAGGGAGTTTCTTACAGACGTATTGAACGTCCTTATACTCGTAAAAGTAAATTCAAGCACAGATCCTATGTAAAAGCAGTGCCCAATTCCAAAGTCGTTCGTTTCGATATGGGAGACATCAAAAAAACTTATAATTTTAGAGTAGATTTAATTGCTAAAGATGCTTTGCANATTCGTCACAATGCTATTGAGAGCGCCCGTCANATTATCAATCGTCACTTAAATATAAAATTAGGTAATAATTATTTCTTTAAAGTGCGTATGTATCCGCATCACGTGCTTCGTGAAAACAAAATGTTGACTGGAGCAGGAGCTGATCGTATGCAGACTGGTATGCAGTTGGCTTTCGGTAGACCTGTAGGTATCGCGGCGCAAGTGCTTCCGGGCAAGCAAATTTTCTCTGTCAAGGTTATGACTCGCGCTGATGTTGAATCTGCTAAATATGCATTAAGAAAAGCTAGGTCTCGTCTTCCAGGACATTATGGTCTAGGAGTTGAACTCTTGCAGCCAGAAATCATTGTTAAAGAAGAAGAATAAATTAAATTGTTCTATAAGTAATCTTAAATAACAGTGAGTTCTCTAAAGATTATGGAATGGAATAAGTTTGATAGGGGTGTTTATCTCATAAATTGTTTAGCTATTATATATGATCCTAAAACAAAAAAGATTCTTATTGGAAGAAGAGAAAATGATCCACATCTAAAGGAACTTTCTTGGTGTTTTCCAGGAGGAAGACCAAACTATGAAGAAGAGTTAGAAGAAGGTCTTAGAAGAGAAGTAAAAACAAAGACAGGATTAGACATAAACATTAAAAGTATTATTTTTGCAAAAACTTATCCAGAAAAAAGAGAATTTCTATCTATATACTATCATGGTGAAGTAGTCGGTGGGAAAGAAAAAGCAGGAGAGCTATTTCAAGAAGTAAAATGGATCGACATCAAAGAAATTAAAAAATATTTCACAACCTCCCTACATAAACAAGTATTTGAATATCTGCTTAGTCTTAAAGACAAATAATCTGTAGAGAAAAATTATTTTTGTTGCCAGTCTTCCTTTGTCTAGATAGACGGATGTATGTTTTACTACTACATACTTATTTAAGATAAAAAAAGAATAGAACATAATGGACCGACATCACACATCTACAAAAGAAGAAGAGAAATGTATCAAGGCATGCAATGAGTGTGCTCAGGTCTGCAAAGAAACATTAGTGCATTGTGTGCATATTGGTGGAGAAAATACTCTTCCAGATCATCTAGAGATGTTGATGAGTTGTGTGAAGATGTGTGAAACAAGCGCAGATTTAATGACCAAACATTCCTCTTTTGCAGCACAAGTTTGTTCTTTATGCGCTGACATATGTGAAGCATGTGCTGACAGTTGTGAAAATCTCGATGATAAATACATGAAAGAATGTGCCAAGACATGTCGTAATTGTGCAAAGATATGCAGGTCAATGGCAGAAAATTAATTATTTGTCACGTCGAACTTCATATCACTTCTCTCTTTTTCATTGTATTTCTTTCTACCTCTTTATAACAAGTTGTTAATTATTTCATTGTATTTAGATAGGTTTTTTTATCACAGATGTGATCGCCGTTGCGTTGCATGCATCCTTCACACGCAGGAGCTCCTGTTGGAATAAAATCTTTTGTTGGCTGCATCTTCATCCACATGCCACCTGTCGCTCTGCAGGTATCTTTGAAAGACATGTCTGCATATGCATTGCCTTTTCCAGTACAAGCAACTGCTCCGAATAAAACTCCTACAATCATTAAAGCTATTATTTCTTTTCGCATAAGTTCACCTCAGTTCTGTGTTGTTATATATTCAATGCGGATTTCATCTTTATCTTTCATTAAATATCTTCCAAATTCATTATTTTCCTTACCGTTTACAGTCATCTTTAAGGCTCCTTTGTCAGTGCAATACTCGAAGATACACTCTTTAGAAAATTGTTTATCCCAGACATGAAAGAAGTATCCCAAACTTGTTGTTTCTGGCTTAGAACTTGGATTGTTATTTTCTAAATGGATTGTTCCGTCGCTTTCATGTGTATGTGTTGGAGACATGCCCATACCGCTGAGGTGAGAATCAATTCTCTTTCCTATATCTACTCCTATACCTACTGGAATTTGTTGTTCTTTTCCATCAATACTAATTGTTATCTTTGGATGCCAATGCACTGCGCCTGTTGGAATGTGCGCCGTACTTCCCAGATCTATTGCGATTTCTGGCAACTTTCACACTTATATTCTTTAGTCATTTTACACCTCTAAAAACTAATAACGTTTGCTTCTTTCGTAAGATTCACAAATATGTCCATTCCCTTTAATTGTGCATGTTTTATAAGATCTGCTTCAGCTAGCCCCCTCATATCATAACAAGCCTTACACACATAGATATCCACATTTTGCTCTTGAAGATAATTCAGCGTTTCTTGTATGGGTGGTGGCCCTATAGGTATAATCTTATCTGCAACATCTTTATTTGCCAGCAGAACTGCATCATGAAAGAGAAAGAGAGTAACTTCGATTCCTTGTTTTTTTGCAACAGCTGCATATGCAAATGCTAATCCTGCCCTCGTTGGATCTGTTGGCCCCCATGTTGTATACACGCAAATTTTTTCCATTGTTTCTCCTAGTTTTTATAAAAAAACTTTTTTCGCCTCGTGCTTCTTATTTACTTTTTTTGTATGTTTTGATTTATCTTCTTTCTCTTTTCCAGCCTTATTTTTAGTATATACTGCATACCCCATTAATCCTACACCAATTG
>C687J35174_10004268_pt1 | contig 19267 bp, 18 predicted proteins | sample RifCSPhighO2_01_FD_35174 | JGI IMG/M metagenome (IMG submission 35174) | reverse complement strand
TTATTTTCTCTGGAGATTTTTTTATAAAGATTTAGACAGGTTTTTGGAACGATCTCATCGGCAAATCCCCAAAAAACCCAGTCGGTATTAACATGGTTATAAATAAAGTCAGCTTCTTCCTTATTTTCAACAATGACAGCTTCATGAGTTTTGCGTTTTATCACTCTTGCGCCCAGACTTTTTGCGATCTTAACGGTATTATCCGTGCTTGAATCATCGGAAATTAGCACATCACCATAAGGCAAATAACACCTGATAGGAAAACTTATTCTTTTTTCTTCGTTATGGGTAAAGATTATAAAAGTTATATTGGATTTTTTTGACCTGATTTTTTGCTTCATTTATTTTACAATTAAACAACAATCACAGTATTATAACAATTCACCATGAAGAAATTTACTTCCCACTTCATACCCATTTCCTTCCTAGTCATATTATCTATTTTTGTCCATCATGCCTGGTTTAGCAATCTATCACCTATTACTTGGGGTGATTGGTACGTGGACTACTCTGAAAAATTAAAAGAGTTTTTCTCTTTACCTCTCATTTGGAATTCTGATTTCGGCCTGGGAACGCAAAATTTTGGACTTTCCTTTTGGCCTTTTTTATTTTTGAGTGGATTCTTATCAAGCTTAAATCTTCCACCTTTCCTAATTGAGAGGATTATTTTTTTATGGCCGGTTGCAATTTTATTGCCTTTGGGTATGTATTTTCTCTCTTATCATCTTTTACGATCTCGAATAGCCTCGGTAATTGGAGGCCTTATTTTTGAATTTAACACCTATATGATTATTCTCCAGGGCGGACATCTAACCTTGCTTATGGCAATAACTCTTACTCCGTTTTTTTTGCTCTTTTTTATCAAAACTCTAGAAAATAATAAATTTTTATATGCTGTACTAACCGCTTTTATTGGTTTTGCCATAAGTTTTTACGAATTTAGAATTTTTTATCTTGCTGTTTGGATAATATTTTTTTATTTTATCTTCCATTTAGTAATTCTTAAGGAACTCAAAGGATTTAAAGATTTGATGAAAAAGGTGGCTTTATCTATAACTGTCATTACCATAATCTTATTACTTAATCTTTATTTTCTTCTCGGAATTTACAGTGGAGAGTCACTCGCTTCAAACGCCATTTTAAATCGAACACTCTTTGGGGCATGGTATATCACTCTTGCTAAAACGATGACCATCTTTCACTTCGGCTGGACAGGCGGAATAATTGAGCCGTGGAAAATTCAGCCTCTTATGGCCAGATTTTTTTTCATTCCAATTCTAGCTCTATTGGGTTTTATAGTTGGAAAGAAAAATAAAATAATTCCTTTTTTTGCCTTTCTTGGAATCTTGGGAATATTTTTAGCCAAGCAAAATACACCACCTTTGCCGGATATTTATCAGTGGCTGTTTGACAATATTCCCGGTTTTAATGCCTTTAGAGAATCGGGCAAATTTTTATTATATGTGGCCCTGTCATATAGTGTATTGCTAGGATCTTTTGTTGCTTGGCTATGGAATAAATCAAAACTCAAGCTAAATAAGTCAGCAAAAACCCTTATTGTCTTTTTTATTGCTTTCATTATTGTTTGGAATGCAAAACCTATAATCACCGGTGAACTTGGATCGCTCTTTGTTCCAAGGACAATACCTAATGATTACTTGATCTTAAAAAATTATCTTTTATCAGATAATGAGTTCTTTAGAACATTTTCGAGTCCGGACTATTCCCGTTGGGGTCATTATTTAAGCTCTCACCCTCGAACCAGCGAGCTTTATCTTGGTCTTTATGAGTGGTCAGATTTTGCTAAAAAGAGCAGTCTAGTCGACAGTATTTACTTTGATCAACTGTTAGATCTAGCTTCTATCAAGTATGTCATCGTTCCTTTGCGAGATAAGGTAAATGACGATGACTTTTTCCCAAAAACTTTAAATAGAGGCGACCTCATCACACATTTTAAAGAATTACCCTATCTCAAGCGGGTAAATATCGGAATGAAGGAAGTGGTTATGTTTGAAAATAGTAATTATCGCCCACACATTTACTCAACCCAAAAAAAAGAATCGGTTTATTCACCCATGCCGTATCAGAAAATCAAATATTTAAAAATAAATACGACGGAGTATACAATTAATCTTGAAAATGTTAAAGATGCCTTCTATTTAAATTTTTCTGAAAATTATCATCAAAGTTGGAAACTAAGAGCAGGAGAATTTAAGTGGTACAAAGTATTGACAGAAAAAAATTATTTTCTTCCCAATAAACTTCACTTTAAAAATGAGGCTGGACTCAATTTTTTTTATTTCGATCCAAAAATAAACTGTTCTTCTCAAATCGTATCTCCATGTCAGCAAAATCCCGACAGTAGTTATAATATCGATTTAACTCTCTATTTTAAACCACAATCCTATGTATACTTGGGTTTATTAATTTCAACAGCTACCTTTCTAATTTGCCTGACTTATTTCATATCAATCTTGATTAATAAAATAATTCATATAATTTAAACTTTTAATTATGATTTCCTTAACTAAAATAATTTTACAGAAGGATGAAATTAACACAGTTATCAAAGTATTAAAATCCGGACAGCTTGCTCAAGGCAAAAAAGTTGAAGAACTCGAATCAACATTCGCTAATTTTTGCGGTACTAAATATGCTGTTGCCGTAAATAGCGGTACCGCAGCCATCCACTGTGCCCTTTACACCTGTGGATTAAAGCAAGGCGATGAAGTTATCACCACACCCTTTACATTTGTAGCTAGCGCTAATCCTATTCTTATGGTTGGAGCCAAACCGGTTTTTATAGATGTAGACGAAAAAAGCCTAAACCTTGACCCGAGCAAAATTGAATCAGCAATAACCAAAAAAACAAAAGCGATCATAGCTGTAAATCTATATGGTCAACCAGCAGATTACTCCGCTATAAATAAAATTGCGAAGAAGTATAAATTAATAGTAGTAGAGGACGCAGCTCAATCCGTAAATGCAAAATATAAGAATAAAAAAAGCGGAAATCTGGGAGACATTGGCTGTTTTTCTTTTTATACGACTAAAAACATTATGTGCGGCGAGGGAGGAATGATCACGACAAATAATAAGCTCTATTTCGAAAAAGCCCGCAGGTTTCGTCATCACGGACAAGACCCAGACAAAAGATATGAATATTTTGATCTGGGGTATAACTATCGCATGACCGATATTGCTGCCTCTCTCGCCTTAGTCCAACTCAAAAGAGTGGAATCAATAACTGAAAAAAGGCAGCAAATTGCCAAACTATATGATAATGCTTTTAAAAAAATTAAAGAGTTGGTTATTCCGTTTGTAAGTCCAGACAGAACCCACGTCTATCACCAATACGTCCTAAGAATTAGACGAGGACAAAAAATATCCCGTGATTCTTTAAGAAAACTTCTCAAAAAAAAAGGCATTGAGACGAATATTCATTATCCAAAACCTCTCTATCAGTTTCCTCATTTATTTTCAACGAAGATTCCGAAAACTTTTTTCCGCGTTACGCAAAAGGTCATCAAAGAAGTTTTATCAATCCCTGTTCATCCTCATTTAACTAATGAGGAGGTAAAGTATATCAGCAATACAATTCAAGAAATTTTCTGATGGTTTTTTTCACGTATTTTATTCTTGCCTCATCAATTTCTGAAAATACCCCCAGCCAAAAAGCCCCATTCATAACGTAATCTGCATTCTTCAAATTCCCTACGGTTTTATATTTAATATCTCTATACGCTGGATGTCTCAATAAATTTCCAGAAAATACATTGCGCGTCCCTATATTATTTTTTTCCAAGTATTCGGTCAGCTGATTTCTGGTAAAAGGCGCTTCTTTTTTAACCACTAAAGGAAAACCAAACCAGCAGGAATCTTCTTTTGCTGATGTTTTCATCAAAATAAAATATTTTTCATATTTTTTGAAAAACTCGTAATATTTTTTAAAATTTTCCTTTCTTTTTTTAATGAAGTAAGAGAGTTTCTTCAGTTGGGCAACTCCAATCGCCGCCTGAAAATCCGTCAGTTTTAAATTGTATCCTATTTGAGAATAGGAATATTTATGATCATAACCAAATGGCAGATCTCCCAACTTCCAGCCGAATCTTCTTCGACAGGTATCGTCTTTTCCCGTATCACACCAACAGTCCCGTCCCCAATCTCTAAACTGGCGAACTGCCATATGTATAAGTGGATTTTGAGTTATTACTGCGCCACCTTCACCCATAGTTATTTGATGAGCCGGATAAAAACTAAAAGTTGCTACATGGCCAAAAGTGCCAACCAATTTTCCGTCGTAGCGAGAACCTAAAGCATCACAACAATCCTCTATTAACCACAGGTTATATTTTTTAACCAACCTCACTACCGTATCAAGATTGTAAGGATTACCGAGGGTATGAGCCATCATGATCAGTTTTGTTTTTTTCGTGATGGCTTTTTCAAGTTGATCAACATTGGCGTTTAAGGTATCAATATCAGAGTCAATAAATACGGGTTTTAAACCATAGAGAATTCCGGGGTTAACCGTTGTAGGAAAGGCTACCGCCGTTGTGATGAATTCATCGCCGGCTTTCAATCTTCTTTCACCAAAAACTTTTGAGGTAAGAGATGCCAGCGCAACCAAATTCGCTGATGAGCCGGAATTCACCAAAGATACATACCTTACTCCCATAAATTTTCTAAAATCACTCTCAAATTTTTTTCCAAACTCACCCTCTGTCCACCAACCGTCTTTGGCCACTTTTATTGCATTGTTAATTTCTTCATCATCAAACACCTTACCAGATACACGGACATAGGTTTTACCGGGAATAAATCTGTTCTTCATTGTTATTCAGTTAAAAAGTTAACGCGTTAACGGGTTAACGCATTTTAATAAAATTACCTTTTGATTTCTGAATTTCAAGATAACTAATAAAACTTCCAATTTTTCTGGCAAGTTCTAGAAGCATTTCATTGCATTCATTAAACTCACTTTGTGTAATATAATTCACCGCTAAAGCGATATGGAGATCATTTCTTACTTCGCCACACGATCCTTTAGCAATACTTAAAAATCTTTTAAGTTCATTATTATTGTTTTTCTCAAATCCTTCTACTATGCAGGATGAAACAGATATAATTGCTCTTCTTATTTGATTTTTGAGCTCAAAATCCTTACTAAATTCCTTTTTTGAAGTTAAATCATATATAAGTTTAGTAATTTTTAAAGCTAATTTCCATGTTTCTAAATCTTCAAATCTTGTTATTTTCATTTTATTAACTCGTTAACTTTTTAACCCGTTAACTAATTAACTTTGCTATTAATCGTTTCTTCTACAATATACACCGGTCTTCCTTTTGTCTCTTCCATTATTACCTGGATATATTTTCCTATGATACTAATTGCTAAAAGTTGTACTCCTCCAAAAAAAACTATGGCTAACATTAAAGGAATTGAAGCATTGATAGGATTGCCAAAAACAAAAACAATATAAAGATACCAAACGATAAAGAGAAAAGAAAAAAAAACCAAAAGAAAACCGCTATATACCATTATGTCTAAGACCAGATAAGAAAAACCAAAAAATCCTCTCTCTGCATGTTTAATGTAATCAAAAAAATTATATGACGTTTTACCTCTTTCTCTTTCACGACGTTTGTAGCTAATATAAGTCGTCTTAAATCCCACCCATGACCTTAACCCTCTGTAAAACCTGTATTTTTCAGGAAGTAATTTTAATGCCTGAATTACTTTTTGATCAATAATACCATATGATCCTGCATTAACCGGAACGTCAATGTTTGATATTTTCTTAAAAATTTTATAAAACGCTCTGCGTGCCATAGTCATCAAAATATTATCTTCAATTTTTGTCCGCATGCCAACAATCACCTGAAAACCTTCTTCCCATTTTTTGACAAATTGTTTTATCAATTCTGGCGGATCCTGAAGATCGCATTCATAAAGGATAAAAGCGTCGCCTTTGGCAAAATCCAGAGCCGCCTGTGGAGTCGCTTCAGGTCCAAAGTTTCTTGATAAAAACACAGCAACAACTTTCTTATCTTTCTTAGCAATTGTTTGAATTTTCTCTCTCGTTTTGTCTAAACTCCCGTTGTCTACAAAAACAAACTCAAAATCATACTTCTTAAGTTGTGAGGCAACTTTTCTTAAAGCCTGATAAGCTGGAAATATATTTAATTGCTCATTGAAGCAGGGGACTCCGATTGAGATAAGTTTTTTACTCATCAATTAATCAAAAATTATTTAATGTCCAATCGATTAATCGATTGGACTTGAATTTAATTTATGAGAATATGCTCTTAAAATATGCGAAAAGTTCATTATGCGTTTTAAAAATTTTATCCGCACCGGCGTCTGATAACTTTTTTTGATCTTTTAAAGTTGTTAGCAAACCTATACAATAACATTTGGCTGATTTTGCCGATTTAATTCCCAAGGGAGCGTTTTCAATTACCCAACAGACAGTCGTATCAAATCCCAGTAAAGCTGCCGCATTGAGATATGGATCAGGAAATGGTTTCTTTTTCATCTCCTCATCAGCAGTCACAAAAACATCAAACAAAGCAAAAACTTCTTCAGGCAAGCTTCCTTTTACCCGCTCCAGTATTGAACCGGTTACTAACCCTAACTTAATATTACTTTCTTTGAGAAAAGTAAGAATTTCTACAACTAAGGGATATAATTTTACGTTTTTTTTGCTGGTAATTTTATTAAAAAAATATTGCTTAAAGGTTGCAATATCAGTAACTAACTGAGATGAAATTTTATGTTTATATTTTTTAAGTATTTCTTCTGCAATTTGAGGAGGGGATTTCCCTTCTAACACGTACCAATCCTCATCTTTCATTCCTATCCCTGTCTTTTTTTTAAAAACAATTTTCCAAGCCAGCAGATTATTGTCCAAGGTTGTGATTACGCCATCCATATCAAACAGTACACCCTTTGGTTTTTCTATTTCTCTCATAACTTGTTATGTGGATCCTCAATAATTGTTTTTATATCAACATCTTTCCAATTTTTCTTGTACCAAGAGTATAACACTCGTATTCCCTCTCCAATCGGTGTAAATCTAAAGTTTTTCAGTTCTTTCCTCAAGAGACTATTATCACAGGTATACTCTTTATTAAGGCCTTTTTTTAGAACTCTAATTGGCATGGAATAATTGCTCAATCTATTGATTATTTTTGCGATTGATAATAAAGAGATACTTTTACCTGTTCCTACATTGTAAAATCTATATCTTGGTTCTTTCTCGATAAAAAAGTCAAGAATTTTTATAAGGTCGTCAATATAGAGATAGTCAAAGTATGCGTTTTGAATCATGGTCAGAGGAAGTCTGAGAATATATTTACAGATGAGATTTGAGGTCAACCTAACGTGATAATCCTCATATTTTCCATAGATTCCGAACAAACGTATATGATAGATAGGAAGTAGTAAAGACTCTATATATTTTGCTGTGACATATTTATAAAATCCAAAACTGTCTGCTGGAATTCTTTTCCCAAAATCACCTTCTTTAACGTCCTTGATATCTTGTGATTTGTCGTACTCTGAACCCGTTCCAAAATGAATCATTTTTTTCCAGTATTTTTTATTACGAATAATATTAAAAAAAATACGAAGATTTATTTCCGCAACATCGCGCATCCCTTTTTCGCTACGTTTTCCACCCACCGTTGCCGCATGCAAAACTATGTCAAAAGGACCCTTTTTTTTGAAAAAATTATCAACAGCCTTTGTACGTGCTAAATCCAATTCTGAATGAGTGGGGTGGAGAATATGATATTTTTTATTTTTTTGTTCTATAAAATTTCTTCCGATAAATCCGTTTCCACCAGTAAGCAATATTTTCAATTTCATAGCATTTGAAAAATTTTGAAGTTACTTTTTTTGGGCTTATATCTCAGCATTAATCGGTTTCACAAACATGTTCTTCCTAAATTCATTCCTGGGTAAGAAAGGATACATGTCCTCGAGGGGTTTTGAAACAAGAGTGCCGTCGGGTTTAACAATCGTTTTTGTTCTGGGGATTAAGGGTTGATCAGGAGGCATCATTATTTCGCAAAGAAACGGCCCTTTCGAGGCAAGAACCTTTCGCAACTTTTCTCTTAGTTCTTTTTGCTTTTTGATTCTCATTGACGGTATTCCATAGGCTTTGGCAATCTTTTGCATATCTGGAAATCCCACGCCATGATCTTTATCAGTTCCAAATAACCTCTTAAAGAAGTTTGCTTGGGTTATCCGTATTGCCACATAGCCGTTATTATTGATAAGAAATATCTTAATAGGTAACTTACGATACGCTATCGTCTCTAATTCTTGTAGGTTAAACTGGATGCTACCATCACCTGTAATTAAAACTATTCTTTTTTTCGTGCTGGCAAAATAAGCGCCGATCGCCGCCGGAAGATCCCAACCCATTGAAGCACATCCGATATTAATACAAAGTCTCTGTCCTTTTTTAAGCTGAATAGCTTGACAGGTGCCAGTAAAAGCAGTCCCGTTGCCAGTCACTATAATATCATCACTCTTAAGCACTTTTGACAGTTCGCCCATGAAATAATAATAATTGACATATTTTTTTTCTTTTTTGTATTCCGGCAAAATATTTGGGTATTTTTTATGCCAATATTTTGTTTTTCTTAACCACCCTGAATAACTTGGTAGTTTCTCCCTATTTAATTGATTTAGCATTTCTTCGAGAAAAAGTTTAATATCTATATTTATTGGAATATTTGGTTTAAAAGTTGGTTTTTTCATTTCGTCTTTATCAACATCTACCATTATTTTTATAGCTTCTCTGGCAAATGTTTTATACTCATACCCAGTTTCCCAAAGATTCATTCTGCATCCCATAACCAGTAAAACGTCCGAATTTTGCACAGCGAAGTTACCTCCGCGTGTTCCATATAAACCAAACCTCCCTCCATAAAGCGGGTGAGTCTCCCACATCAAATCGTGAGAAGAAAGAGATGTAACAATGGGAATCTTTAGCTTCTTGATCAGCTGATAAAACAAATCCTCTGCCTTGCCTAAACGTATTCCAAAACCGGCAATGATAACCGGCCTTTTTGAATTTTTCAGATGTTCTATTGTTTTAGTTATTTGTTCTTTAAAAAGTTTTTCATCGGGTTTAAACTCTATTTCTTTTGGATCAAATGGTCTTAGTCTTTTAACGTCGATCTGAGCCGACTGCACGTCTAGAGGAATATCAAGCCAGACGGGGCCAGGTCTACCTGATTTTGCAATATAAATTGCTTTTTCTAGCTCGTATCGAATGTTATACGGATCCGTAACAATTTTGGAGTATTTTGTAACTGGCCTTGCCATATCGACAATATTAATCTCTTGGATACCTATCTGCCTTAACTTTATTTCAGGATATGTAGATATACACCACTCCCTCTTGATCTGTCCTGAAATAATAAGCATTGGAATTGAGTCCAACCAAGCGCCAATTAAACCTGTAAAAGTATTTGTTCCTCCAGGTCCTGTAGTTACGTTTACAACTCCGATATCATTTTTCAATCTGGCATAGCACTCTGCTGCAATTGTACAAGCTTGTTCGTGATGATTGCAGATGAAGGTGAGTCCAGGTGTTTTCCCGAAAGAATCATTTAGATGCATCGCACCTCCACCAGTGATCATAAAAACATGTTTAACGCCATAATCGTCCCTTAGTTTTTCTGCAATGTAATCTGATAGTTTAATCACATTTTAAGTTAAGAAATGGTAAATCACATCTTTATCAACTCCATAGATAACAACAAGCAATTATTATACATCCTAATATTCTCAAATTTATCAAGATCTTCGGGTAAAAAAACATAGCCAACGCCAAAAACTTGCTTATGGCTTGAGTTGATTATTTTTTCCTCTAGTAGGCTATAAATTCTTTTGCTTTTACTTTTTATTATTTCTTGATTTAACAAATTTGATTTGCAATACTTTAGATTAATCACAACGCTTTTTAACCTCTTTTTTTCTTGTTTCACTAGATCATTTTCCTCAAAAAAAATGTGATTGAATTTGTTAAGTTGGCGCGACATTTTGTTTTTCCCTTCATATCCTTTACCCTCTCTTCCATACATATCTTTCAGTCTTACCAGATCTTTTTTAAAAGGAGGTGTTTCTATTTCCATGATAAATACATTATTTGATAAAGCTTTCGAGCTATGAAATACGCCATTTTCTATGATCAACCCGTCTAAAACCTCAAGATCAAACCATCCAGATAGAGTAGAGCTTTGCACCTTTCCCGAAAGCACAATTAAAGAAGTTTTTTTCATAGGGTGGCAATGCATTGAGGTCCCATGACTTTTTTTAAGATGAAGAACCCATATAGCAACAAAATCATTCTCAAATAAAAGATATTCATATCCCCAAGGTTTTTTTACTACAATATTTCTATAATCAAATCTGTCCCTTGCTTTTCCTTCTATTGTTTTATGTTTGGATAAATTATGACGATCCAATTCTGAAACATAAATTCTTTTTATCATATTCAAGTAATTACATTTATCGGCTTTCCTTTTATGTATGCCTCGATATTAGCTACTACAGTATCAGCAATATTCTCAAAGGATTCCTTTGTATACCATGCGGAGTGGGGTGTGATTATTACATTATCAAGAGTTAAAAGGGGATTGGATTTATCTATTTCGGCTAAAACATCTATCCCAGCCCCGGATATTATTTTATTTTTTAGGGCCTTATAGAGAGCTTTAGTATTTACAAGTTTCCCCCGTGCTGTGTTGATAAGAAAAGCTTGTGGCTTCATGATTTTTAATTGTTTTTCACCTATCAAGTCTAATGTCTCGCTGGTTAATGGTGTATGCAAAGTAACAATATCACTGTCTTTCAGAACATTTTCAAATTTTACCATTCGTACGCCCGCCATTTTCCTTGGCAAAATATCATATGCTATGACGTTCATTCCAATTGCCTTAGCTATTTCCGCGACCCTGCTACCAATTCTTCCCAATCCGATAATCCCCAATGTTTTTTCAACTAGATTAAAACCAACATAGGGAGAAGTAATCAAATCTTTGATCGAATTAATTTCAAAAGGTTTTCTACGCATCAACCTATCTAAAACCGTTACCTTACGTACCAATGCAAATATAAGCGCGAATGCCAATTCCGATACCGCTTCTGTACCATAAGTAGGAAGATTTGATATAGTGATTTTAGAAGCTTTTGCAGCTTTTAAATCGACTAAGTCAAACCCAGTCGACGCCAGTGAAACATATTTTAACCTATTGGCATGTTTTAGGATATTAGCAGTTATTGGTAACAGTGAACAGTGAATAATCGCTACATCAGCATTTTTTAATCTATCAATTGCTTCCTTCTCTGACTTAGTTGTTGGATAAACCCTAACTTTTCCCAATTTTCTTAATTTTGTAAGATGTTTTTTTTGGAGAAAGCATTCATTCAGAACTGCGATGTTCATGACAAATATTAAATCTGAAATTATTTAAGTTTGTTAACTATCTCTTTTACCCAAAATCCTGTACTCTCAGGGCGATCGCTCGTTACAAGATTTCCATCAACCACAACAGCTTGTTGTAAGTATTTGGCGCCAGCATTAATAAGATCATCTTTCATACCTGGATAACAAGTTGCCTTTTTCCCTTTTAAAATATTACTCGAAGCCAGTACCCAGGGGCCGTGACAAATTGCTGCTACGATTTTCCCTTTTTTATACATTTCTTGGACAAATTTAATAACTTCAGTCTTTTGTCTAAGACGATCAGGGGCTTCGTATCCACCAGCAACTAGAACGGCATCATAATTTTTTGAAACAAGATCCGATAAAGTTATTGTTGGCTTTGCAGGGTATCCGTGCTTTCCAATAACAACTAAATTATTACTGGTAGCTACTTCTACTTCTATACCTTCTGCTGGGAGTACAAGCCAAGGCACTATAAATTCTGGATCCTCATGTCCTGGACCAGTAAGAATTACTACTCGCTTTATTTTATTTTTCATAGTTGTCACCTCATTTCATAAGCCAAAAGCGCTTATTTTCTTCGCATAATTTTTTTAGATATTCAAACTCCCGATCGTTATCCAAAGGCTGCCAGAATTTATCATGTTTATACACATCCAGGCTTCCTTTTTTTGTCAATTTTTTAAACACTTCATTTTCTAAAGTGCATTCGTTATAGGAATTCAGATAGCTAAAAATTTTTTTGTTAAATACCATGAATCCACCATTTACATATCCCTTAATTGCAGATAATTTTGAAGTCGGATTGAAATCAACCACACTATTATTTTTCATTATAAATTCGCCGTAACGAAAAGGCGGACTGACGCCTGTAACCGTTGCAATTTTCCCATTTTTTTTATGCTGTTTTAATAGTTTCCCCAGATCTACGTCGGATAAACAGTCTGAATAGGTGACCATAAATTCATTCGAATCAATATATTTTTCACACCTGAATACTCTTGCTCCAGTATGCGCCTCATCACCAGTATTTGCCAGTATTATTTTCCAGCTTTCCTCTTGGCTGGCGTTGTAGTATCTAGGTTTATAGGTTTCGCCTAAAGTGAATCCAAGATCGTTTATATAGAGGCTGTAGTTTAAAAAATAATTACGTATCTTGTGGCCGTATTTTCCCAAAGCGAGTATAAATTCGTTAAAACCAAAGAGTGAGTACCGCTTCATAATATGCCAAAGTAGAGGTTTGTTATCTATATGAACTAATCCTTTGGGGATATAATCGATCTGATTACGCAGGCGAATGCCCTCACCTCCACAGAGAATAATTACTTTCATAATATTTTTTTATACCACTTATAGATCTTTTCAATTGATTTTACCAGATTGTATTTTGGTTGCCAATCTAGCTTTCTTTTTATTTTTAAATAATTTAACGATTGATATGGTATTTCATTTTTAGCAGTATTTAAGATTTTATAGTTTATTTTTTTCTTTAATATTCTTTCGATTGATTTGATTAATTCGATGACTGATAAACTTTCTCTGGAACCAAAATTAAATGCTTCTCCTCTTACTTTTTCAATTTTATTTGCTAACCTTAAGTACCCATCAACAACATCTTTGACATAAAGATAATCCCTTACGTAAGTGCCATCACTTCTTATTTCCAATTTCTCCTTTTTAATGATGGCTCGCATAATATCAGGGATTATCCGTGAAAAATTAAGGTCGCCTTCACCGTATATATTTCCAAATCGTGTGATTACAACCGGAAGGTTGTAAGTTTTAAAATATGAATAAGCAATAAGATCTGCCGCTGACTTTGAAACCTCATAAGGATGATCGCCTTTTAAAGGATCTGTTTCAAAATATTTTGCTTTTTTAACCCTCAGGGTTTGATAATCCAGTTTTCCGTAGGCTTTATCGCTTGACGCCACCACTACCGCTTTAACTTTTGGAAATAATCTAGCGCTTTCCAAAATATTTACCGTGCCCATAATATTTGACTCCATNGTTTTTTTTGGATTATAGTAAGCTGTCTCAACCAAAGCTTGAGCAGCTAAATGAAAAATGTATTCGATATCATTTTTAGTAACCAAATCAAATACGCTTTCAAAATCACGTACATCAACATGCGCCATCCTGACTTTTTTATTGAGTTTTTGACTAAAGAAATAAGATAGGGGATTAGTGGAAATGAAAGTAGTAACAACATTTGCCTCTTGCATGACTAACTCTTCAACAAGATGCGAACCGACAAAACCAGTCCCACCGGTTACGAGAATGTTTCTATTTTTAAAATTAATCATTGTCATGCTGAACTTGTTTCAGCATCTTAAAATTTTAATGGGATCCTGAAATAAATTCAGGATGACTCGCAAAAATATTGAATATGCGAGTCATTTCCATACCTTCCATGGTGCACTTCCTGATAACCAAATTTTATTCAACTCTTCATACTCTTTGTGAGTATCTACGGCAAACCAGAATCCTGTATGTTTATAAATTGAAAGTTGTTTCTCTTTAGCCAATCTTTTTAAAAGCAGATGTTCTGTCTCACCTGGTTTTATATAAGCGAAAGCCCTTTTATCAAAAATCATATAACCGCCGTTCGCCCAATCTCTCATTATTGGTTTTTCAGCAAAGTTCCACACCCTGTTGTTTCTTCCGATGTTGACTAAGCCAAACTTCCATCTGGGATGAACTCCCGTAATTGTCCCGATTGTTTTTTGTTTCTTATGGAATTTGATTAGATCATGAACATCCAGATCTGTTACTCCGTCACCATAAGTAACCATGAAATACTTATCTCTTTCTGGAATATATTTTTGACAGCGAAGAATTCGCTCCCCTGGAAGAGTTTCCAAACCTGTATCTACAAAAGTAATCTTAAAGCTATCCACCTCTGATCTATCCTCAAGATAAAATTTGGCTTTGTGAGTATAGGTATTAAGTGTAAAATCAGAAGTAAATGCTTTTTGATTCAAGAAAAAATCTTTTATGTAGTCTCCTTTATATCCTAAGGCAAGGATAAATTCGTTGAAGCCGTAGTAGGCGTAAATCTTCATGATATGCCAAATGATGGGTTTGTTTCCTATCTGAAGCATCGGTTTTGGCTTGAATTCTGTCTCCTCCTTCATCCGTGTCCCCATTCCACCACAAAGGATAATCACTTTCATACCTACCTATTTTATAACATTTCTTTTATTTTTTTCACGATAGCTCTTGCATCAATTTCTTCGTACCTCAAAAGTTCTCCAGGTTGTCCAGAGCGTGGGATTTTACGAACACATAAATGCTCGAAGTTGATAGATGGGAATTTTGAATTTTGCATATTGTTAACTGTTTCGGAATTCGCCCGTTCGATAAACTCAGGGCGTCCTGAGCGAAAGTCGAAGGACGGATTTCGGATTTCGGATTTTTGAGATAGTGCAGACAATACTGCATCTCCCAACCCCCCAAAAGGATAGTGATCCTCAATAACAATTATATTTTTTAATTTTTTTCCAATCGAAAAGATTGTTTTTTGGTCGAGCGGCTTTATACTATAAGCATCGACAACACACACATTTATTTTTTCTTTTAGCAGAAGGTCATAGGCTTTTAACGCTTCATGTACAGTAACTCCAGCTGCGACTATCGCTAACTTATCGGCTTCGCTTTGTCTTAGAATTTTCGATCCACCAATTCTGAGCTCTTCATTTAAATCATAGATAACTGGTAGGGGATCCCTCATCGTCCGTAAATAGACTATGCCTAAAACCTCTTGTAATAGTAAAGTCAATTTGTAGGTGGATACCGCATCACAGGGATGAAGTACTATACTCTCCAGTATGCTTCTCATTAAACTAATATCTTCGAGTCCTTCTTGTGATGGCCCATCTGGCCCAACAAAAACTCCAGCATGTGAACCAACCATTTTTAAATTACCCTCTGAATATTGCGCTATCCTAACTTGATCAAAGGCCCGATTTAAAAAAGCTGAAAATGTTGAGACAAATGGTTTGAATCCTATTTTTGCTAAACCCAAAGCAGTAGAAACCATATTCTGTTCGGCTATAAACATCTCAAAAAATCTTTGAGGAAATACTTCTTTAAATTTTTGTGAGAAAGTAGAGTTGGAAACTTCAGCGTCCAGAACAACAACATCTGGATTTGTCTTTCCTATCTTCACCAAAGCATCTCCGAAAGCTTGCCGCGTAGAAACTAAATCACCCAGCTTATAATTATTAAATTGCAATTTTTTTTCATTTTGAATTTTGGATTTGGGATTTGATTGGAAATTGTCCCTCGACTTTGCTCGGGATCCTGAGCTTGTCGAAGGAGAAATTGGAAATTGGAAATTTGGTAGTAAAATATTTCCTCTCACTTTAAAATCAATTTCACCAAGTTCATCCAATGCCACCTTTAACTGCTTTTCATCAAGTACTTTTCCATGCCATCCCTCTTTATTTTCCAAAAACGAAACGCCCTTGCCTTTAACTGTCTTAGCAATAATCACTTTAGGGGTTAGGGTATAGGGTTTAGAGCTTAGTATTTTTCTAAATGCGCTATATACTGTCTCAATATTATGACCGTCTTCAACTATAACAACTTCCCAACCAAAAGCCTCAATTCTCTTTTTATATGTTTCTAAATCCCACCCTAACATTGTTTCTCCCCGTTGGCCTAATCTGTTGACATCAATGATCCCGATGAGATTATTTAATTTGTAAAAAGCTGCTATTCCTAAAGCTTCCCAAACCTGCCCTTCTGCCATCTCCGAATCCCCCAATAAAACCCAGACTTTTGGCTCTCTTTTTATTTTTAATTCTGAATTCTTAATTCTTAATTTAAGTCCTAGTGCCATTCCCAATCCGATTGATAGTCCTTGTCCCAAAGATCCCGTAGCCACATCGACAAAAGGAAAACGAGGAGTAGGATGTCCCTCAAGTTTTGAGTTAAACTTTCTTAGGGTTAATAATTCTTCATTAGATACAGCTCCGGCTGCATGAAATAAAGAATAGAGTAGGGGAGAGGCATGACCTTTGGAAAAAATAATTTTGTCATTGGCTAAATTACTTGGATTTTTGAGGTCGTATCTGAAAAAGCTTTCACCCAATTCGGTTTTGGCAAAAAATAAAACCGCCATGAGTTCAACTGCAGACAGACTAGTAGTTAGGTGTCCAGATCCGGCAGTGCTAGTTGAAGTTAAAATATCGTATCTTATCAATCTGCAAAGCTTTTCTAGAAGTTCTTTATTTTGCATAGTGATAAGTATATAATAACAAAATTATGTCGAACAAAAGTAAGGCGGTTGTGGCAATTATTGCTGGATCAATCTTGGGAGGTGCGGTATCTACAGTAATCAAAATCACAATTAGATATATTCCTCCCTTTAACTTTTCCTTTATTAGATTTTTTATCGCTTCAATTTGCTTACTTCCCTTATTTCTCAAATCAAAGATTAAGTTTGATAGAGATTTTGGTAAACTTCTACTTCTTTCCGTTCTGCCTACTTTAAATATTGCTTTGTTCGTAATCGGTGTAAAAACAACAACGGCATCTATAGCACAGATGCTCTATGCCGGAACTCCGCTAATTGTTGGAATCTTAAGTTATTTTTTGTTTGGGCACAAGCTATCGATTAAAAGATGGATTTATATTACTGTTGGATTAATTGGTGTTTTTTTAGTAATTTTATTGCCATTAATCCAAAAAAACGTAGCTTTTACAGGAGATATAAAGGGAAATATATTAATCTCACTTGGTGTAATCAGCTGGTCATTTTATGCCGTATATTCTAAGGAATTTCAAAAAAAATTCACTCCCTTAATTATTACTTCCATATTTTTCTTTGTTGCTACAGCAACTTTTTTTGTCTTATCTTTTTTTGAAATATCGCAAAACAATCCTTGGTGGTTTAATTTAAATACTACATCAATATTCGGCCTACTGTATGTTTCCTTATGTGCTACTGTTGGAAGTTACCTCCTTAGTCAGTATTCATTCAAATACGCTAATCCTGTCATCGGTTCATTTTCACTTTATTTAACTCCCATCTTTGCCTATATTAGTGCGTTTTTCTTATTAGGAGAAAAGCTTAATAGTGGATTACTTATAGGAACCGTCCTCGTCTTTACAAGCATTGCCTTAACAACCTATAAAAAATAATATGAAATCTTCAGTTAAAAATAAATCTCAAGTTATTGTGTAATTCTAGCGAGCTTAATTAAGTTTTTATTTTTGATTATATTCTGCTTACGGCTTGAGGAAACTGTTGAAAAAATTTGGCAAATAACTGCTTGGGGTCAATTTTTGAAGGTACTTTGGGTCAAGATGTAATTCATTAGCAAAAGAATAATTATTAAAAGGAGTCAATACTTCGGGCGTATCTTTATAAAAAATGCTTTAATTTTGTAGATAAGTCATTGTATCATAATTAAAGCAATCGTCAAATCAAGATAGGCTAATGTTATGTGTTAGAATTGAAGTATGAATTTTACTTACTTTGATCCTTCGTCTGTAGCAATTGCAGTAATCACTTATTATCCAAAATGGTACCAAGGAAAATTAAGAAACATTAAGGATACAGACAAAGTAAGAGGTGATTTGGCTCTAGAATTTTTTAGCAAAGCAACAAATTTAGGTTATAAAGTTGTGGTTGCCGATGGAAAAAGCCCAAAAACATTTCGAAAGGTACTCTCCAAAATTCGGGGACTAATAACAATCAAAAGAAGATCACTAAAAAGGTCTGTTGCCAGGAGGCAAGTTATTAAAAGAGCCTCACAAATTCCTAATGTAAAAGTTATTATCTCAACTGAAGCGGAAAAAACTTCTCTTTTAGATCATATCGAAAAAATCTGCCGTCCAATTTTGGAGAAGAAAGCTGACATTGTGGTACCTAAAAGGAACATGGCTCTTTTTCAAAAAACCTATCCTTTATATATGTATGAATCGGAGATAGAAGGGAATAAACTATACAATAAAATTTTACGGACCAATGGAATTTTAAAAGCTGGAGAAGATTTCGATTTGTTTTTTGGGCCGAGAGTTTTTGCCAACGATCTCAAAGTTCTTCGACTATTCAGCAAAAAATATCAACTCAGATTTTCTAAGACTACCTATCTTCTTAATTCGCACTTTGATTATGAAGACTATTCGACTACACAATATTTCCCCCTCATTACCGCTTTAAAAAAAGGATTTAGAGTTAAATCTGTTGATATAAATTTTTCCTATCCTGAAGTGCAAAAAGAAAATGAAGAGAGGGGAGAACGAGCGCTTTTTGAAGAAAAACGCAAATATCAGCGGATGATTATACTCTCCGATCTTTTGTATTTCTTAAAATTACTCAAGTCAGGCTAGATGCGAATGTTGTTCACCTGGTCTGTAGTATGACCCGCATTCGTGACAATTCAAGACTTTCTCAAAAGTATGTCCGAAATGTGTGCATCCTTGCGTTCCGCACTTTGTTAAACCGTCCTTATACTGTTCTTCAGAAATCTCTGCTTTGCAGGTACCGGTACAAATATAGACTGTTTTATCCATATTTCAGAATTTAAATTATAACGTTGATATAATTATTAACGACTCTGGTATTAATATCCTATTGTAATTCTAATCGTGAAGACTGAAAAATTCAATCTAAAAAAAATAACACTGGTTAGCTTTTTATCTGTATTGTTTTTAATTTCTTTTTTTTACCGAATCTATGGACTTTCGACGAATAATCCACCTTTTTGGGTAGATGAATTTGCTTCCGCTAATCAAGCTAAATTATTTCTCGAACAAGGACTTTCCGCTTTTTTCAATCCAAATAT
>C687J35174_10004259_pt1 | contig 19298 bp, 14 predicted proteins | sample RifCSPhighO2_01_FD_35174 | JGI IMG/M metagenome (IMG submission 35174) | reverse complement strand
ATCATCCCGCCTTGATGAACAGATGCGGTTCTACCTGCGGCTCGACAAGGCCGCGCTCCTCGCGGGAAGGGTCGAGTTGACAGACGGGGGGGAGTGCTTCCACTGCAAGGTCTCCCTCTCTGCTTTTCCCCGGAGCGAACAGGCTGCGCTCGCTGTCCTTCAGAAGTGGCTGGCGCCGTCGTAATCAGGCGGTTGGTATCGGCCGCATTGCTCAGAATATCCGGTTTGTCTCGCCGGAATGGCGGGTATCCATCAGCAGCGCGGCCGATGTCCTACCTCCATCACCGCGGCAAAAGATATTTAAAGGCCCCCCAGCCCCCGGGAAAGCATGCCCGAGAGACGGTTCCGTTCGACCAGCGTGCGGAAGGTGCATCGCCGCGTTCCCGGCAGCCGCACCGTCCTCCGCTACGAGCGCAGGAAGCCTTCCCGCGCGAAGTGCGGGAAATGCAGCCAGCCCCTGCCCGGCATCCCGCGAGAGCGGCCGTACCGGGTGCACGGCCTCGCGCACACCCAGAAGAGGCCCTCGCGGCCCTTCGGGGGAACGCTGTGCAGCGAGTGCATGCGCCAGGAGATGCGCCGGAGGGCGAGGTCAGCATGATTGAAGTGGGAAGGCTCTGCATGAAAGTCGCTGGCCGCGACGCGGGAGCATACGGCCTGATTGTTGATGTGCTCGACGATTCCTCTGTCCTGCTCGACGGGCTCACCAGGCGCAGGAAGTGCAACATCCGGCACCTGGAGCTGCTGGACAAGGTCGCTCCGCTCAAGAAGGGCGCTTCCCACGAGGAGGCGCTCGCCGCGCTGAAGGAGTTCGGCATCGCGCCCAAGAAGGAGAGGCCCGTGCCGAGGAAGGCGAAAGCTCCGGAAGCAAAGACTGCTCCAGCGAAGCCCGCGAGGAAACGCTCCAAGCCGGAAGCGGCTCCGAAATCCTCCGAATAATTTTTCATCCGCCGCACGGCATCTTTTTAAGGACGCTGGCGTTACCCCCTGCTGATGTCTATCGCTGAAGAACTGGTCGTCGAGCGCATGGAGGTCTTCAACACACAACGCGGCGATTATGTGCTTCATTGCGGCCGTAGGGAAGCCGACCGCTACCAGGCAGAGCTGCATCTGGACCAAGTCACCATGGAGACGATGGGCCTGGTGCCATCCCTGGAGCTCCTTGGACAACGGCTGGAATTCCTTGTAATGTCTATGAATGATACGCAGCCACGCGAGGGAGGGTTTGACAGCATCTTCCGCCACGCCTCAAAGACCGAGGAGATAGGCCACCGCGGTGAACAGACAGTGCGCTATCGCGCATCATTCGAGAGCCCGTGTTCGGGAGGCATCGGATTTGCTGCCATATACGAGGTGCCATTCCACTGGTTGTCTTTGGACCTCACTGCTGAGGAGTATGAGAACCTCGCGTTTGAAACTTCTCTCTCCGGCCGCTTCCGCGTCTTCATCTCTCCCACCGGCAAGAGGGGCCACGTGATTAAGCTGGCCGAGCTGGACTAGCGCCTGCGAAAGACTGAAATACGCGCGAATCCTAGCCCTCCCGGCGAGAATTGTGTCATTCTGGGACAAGGTTGAGCCGGATGTGAAGCGGAGCCTGCGCGCCAGCGAGCGCGACGGTTTCTTCTGGGCGGTGATGGCCGGNTTCGGCGAGAACTTCGTCCAGCCGTTTGCGATATTCCTCCGCGCCACGAACCTCCAGATAGCCGCCCTCGCCTCGGTGCCGCAGCTGGTNAGCGCGCTGCTCCTCCCGCACATCGGCGGCCTCACTGACCGGCTGCGGATGCGAAAGCGCATCGTCCTCACGGCCGTTGTCCTGCAGGCGTGGATGTGGCTCCCCATCCTCGTGTTGCCGGCACTCATGGGGGCTCGCGCCGTGCCCCTGCTCGTCCTGCTCTATACCATCTACCTCATCCTCGCCCGTTTCTCCGCTCCGGCATGGATAAGCTGGATGGGCGACCTGGTCCCCGAGAGCGTCCGGGGCGAGTACTTCGGCCACCGCAACCTCATCATCCAGCTCACCACGGTGTGCAGCACCCTCGTCGCGGGGTCTCTGCTCGGCCTGTTCGAGGAAAGAAGCGAGCTGCTCGGCTTCGGCCTGCTCTTCGTCGTCGCGTTCCTCGCCCGCATGGCGTCAGCAGGATTCCTCCGGCAGGTGCAAGAGCCAGCGTACGTACATCAGCAGCAGGACGATTTCACCCTGCGGCAATTCGTGGGCCGGCTCCCATCCACGACCTACGGCCGCTTTGTCATCTTCAANTGCCTGCTGCGGCTTGCAACGGCGTTCTCCGCCCCGTTCTTCGCGCTCTANATGCTTCACGACCTCGGCCTCGGCTACGGCTCCTATACCCTGGTCATCGCGAGCAGCACCTTCGCGAAGGTCTTCACCATGCAGCAGTGGGGGCGCATCGGGGACCGCTTCGGAAACCGTCGCGTGCTTGGAGTGACTGCGCTGCTCATCCCGGTCGTACCGATGCTCTGGCTCCTCTCCACGAGGGTGTGGTGGCTGGTTCTCATCGAGCTCTTCGCGGGCCTCGCCTGGGGCGGCTACGACCTTGCAGGAGCCAACTTCCTCTTCGACGCCGTGCGTCCTGCGAAGCGGGTCCGTGTCTTCGCGTTCCACGAGACCCTGCATGGAATCTGCCTGTTCCTCGGGGCCATGGCAGGCGGCCTCGTCTCCACGAGGGTGCCGCAGCTTTCCTTCGCGGTCTCCCCCCTGCAGACCATCTTCCTGCTTTCCGGACTGCTCCGGCTGCTCGCGGTGGGCATGCTCCTCCACACCGTGAAAGAGGTGAGGGTCATAGCGGGCCAGCAGCGTCTCCCGCTGCCCCTGGTCATCGCGGAGCCGATGGAGNACATCCTGTACGGAGCCTTTCACGGGATGCGCCATGGCGCGAAGCTCGTGACGGAGCGCGGCGTGCACGGGATGCGGCGGGGATTNTATTCAGTGGACCGGATATACCACCAGGCGGCGGAGGACATGCGGCGCTCCTTCCGGGGGAAGAAGGCCTAGCCGCGACTCCCCAGGCATCATTGGCGTTGAAGGTATCCGGCTTGCGGAGCATCCCGATACGTGTCATCCATTCCGGCCGATGCCAAGGCTGCGCAATGCCACCGACTACTCGTACATCACGAGGAAGGTGTAGTGGTCCTCGTCGTCCACGTAATTCGTGCCGAGCTTGATGTCAATGACCTTCTTNCCCTTGATGAAGCTGTTCACCAGGTCTTCGCCCTCATGGTAGGAATGGGCGTATATCACTCTCACCCTCATGGTTTCACCTCAAAAAGTTTCTGCAGGTCAAGCTCGAAGGCCGAGACGGGCTGCTCCACCGAGAAAGCAGAGAGCACGGCGGGATGCACTTCCCCTATCCAGCCCAGCGCCTGGCCGTTGACGATGATCTCCCCGCTCCTGCCGGGGATGAAACTCGGGCTGTCCGCGGCGCGCACGCTGACCTGGATTCCCAGATGCCTGCCGAGGCAGTCGAGCACCTGCCGCGCCTCGGTGAACGTCGCCTTATGGTGCGCGCCGGAGTAGGCGAGCAGGAACCGCTCTGCCGCTCCGGTCTCGGTGGCGCTGTCCAGGGAGAAGCAGGCGCCCATCTCGAACAGGCGCTGGGGATACTCATGGCGCTTGTTGCGCTGCAGCACCTCCATGAGGGCGGGAAGCAGCGACGCGCGGAGGACGGAGAGTTCGGCGTTTTGGGAGCGCTCGATCTCCACCAGCTCGGGAGCGGCGCGCATCTTCTCCAGCTGCGTCTCCCTGGACGAGAGGTGATAGCTCCTGGTCTCCAGTAGTCCGAGGCCTGCGAGGAGCGCGGCGACCTTCTCCTGGAACAGGGTGAACGGCGCAGCCTCTCCGACGGTGGCGACCTGAGGGAGCGCCGGCTCGAAGCGCTCGTAGCCGTACGCGATGGCGAGGTCCTCCACGAGGTCGATGGGATGCAGGACATCGGCGCGATAGCAGGGGATGAGGGCGTTTCCCCTCTCGAACCCCAGGCCCATCTTCCCGAGCAGCCTTGCCATATCCTTCTCGGTGAGGGCGAGACCCAGGAGCCTGTTCGCGTACTCCCGCGAGAGGCGCATCCTGCGCACCGCGAGGTCAGGCGTGGAGAGGTTCCTCTGGCCGTAGCCTTTAGGGTAGAGGACCTTCACCACGTGGATTTTCCCGCCCAGGTCGGCGAGCGCGGTGACGATGATGTTGAGGAGCAGCGACTGGCTTGCGAGGTCGAACCCGGAGGTCTCGATGAAGACATCGCGGGTCTTCTGGCTCACGCGGCCTGTGCGGTGGGAGTTGATGATGGGAGGCATGCTGAGCACTTCATCCCTGGCATCCACGAAGAGCGGGTAGCTCTCCTTTCCCGCGAGCAGGTGGCCGTAGGATTTCCCTGCGGGATGAAGCTCCAGGATGCCCTGGGCGCTCATCTCGCCGTGCGCCTCGAGCGGATGGAACCTGATGTCGGCCGGAGCCTTCGCGAGGTACCGTACAGGCCACTTGATATGTTCCAGGGGATAGATGCCTATGGCAGCCTTCTTCCGGTTCCTGCAGAACGTGGTGTGGAGTTTCTCCTGGAGCTGGATGACCTCACGGATGCGCTCGTCGTCGAATCGCAGCCCACTCACCACCGCGCACGCGGTGAAGGGCCGCACCTCCTGGACGCTCGGCTCCACCAGCACGCGGTAGCGGGACTGCCGGGCAGCATAGGCGCGTAGCCTCGGCTTCACCCCGATGAAGGCGGAGAGCGCCCTGGCGAATCCCGCCTCGCTCAGCATGTCCGGCCTGTTGGGGAACACCTCCACGCGAATCCGTTCCCGGTCCACGGACTCGAGGTCCGTGCCGAGCATCGAGATGCGGTCGCGGAGTTTCTCGTCGGGGAGCCTCTTTCCCATGAGCTTCTCCACCGCNTTCCTGCTCAGCTCGANAGTTGGCATGCTACCTCATCCACAGCGGCATCTCCCGNAGCTGCTTCACATCGTTCCCGTACAATTGACGGATGTCGTGTATCCTGAAGTATTCCATGATGGTGCGGTCGAATCCCGGCCCCCAGGCGAGCACCGGGATGTCCTTCCCCAGGAGCGGTACGACGACCTCGGGCCTGAACATCCCTGCCCCGCCCAGCTCCACCCATTTCTTGTGCACCGGGTGGTAGACATCAATCTCCACGCTCATCTCGGTGTAGGGGAAATACGCGGGCCTGAACCTCGCCTCAGGATAGCCCATCTTCCTGAAAAACGTGCGGAGATACCCGAGGAGATGCCTGAAGTTCGCATCCTCGTCCACCACGATGCCCTCGGTCTGGTTGAATTCGACGTTGTGGGACCAGTCGATGGCCTCGTTCCTGAAATTGACGCCCAGGGCGAAGTACTTGGCGGGAAGCTCCTTCAGCGATGCGAGGGTGCGCGCGCTGAGCACGGTGGTGTGGGTGCGCAGCACATTCCTCCTCGCCTCCTCGCGGTCCCATGCGTACCGCCAGCCCGAGCTTCCCGTCGACCCGCCGTTTTCGTGCACCTCCTGCACCCGCTTCACCAGCGCTTCGGCAGGCAGCTTCGCCCTCGCGGGCTTCGCGATGTAGAACGTGTCCTGCAGGTCCCGCACCGGATGGTCCTGGGCGGTGAACAGGGCNTCGAAGTTCCAGAACGCCGGCTGGAGGAGCGGCCCGGTCATCTCCCTGAAGCCGAGGTCGAGCCAGATGCGCCTTGCGTATTCGATGGCCTGGTTGACGAAATGCCGCTTCCCGGGGTGCGTCGCCGGCACGTTGATTTCGACGTCGTACCTGCGGAACCGCTTGCCCTTCCAGCTGCCGGAGGAGAGCATCTCCGAAGTGAGGGTCTCGACAGCATCGTGCAGCTCGCGCCCGAGCAGCTCTTTTCCCAGGGGGGTGAGCGAGACGCGCATCTCCCACGCCGTGCGGACCCTGACGAGGCTTTTCCGCCTTTTCAGCTCCTCAAGGACAGAGCGCTCCTCCTTGGAGAGCGAGGCGGTCTCCCGCGGGCCATGCGCGAGGGAGGAGAGAAATTCCTTCTCTGCGGGGGATGGCTTTCCGGTCAGGGACACGTGCAGTGCTGAGCCCTCTTTCCGCAGGGAGATGAGCCCCCTCTTTCGGAGATGGCCGAGGCAGAACTGGGCCTCCTCCTCGCTCAGCCTGGCAGCGGAGCGGATATTTCCCAGCTCGCTGTGATTCTTCGCAGCGGCGAGGAAGCGCTCCTCAGGCAGGCCCTCAGCGAGGTAGCGCTTCCCGAGCTCATCGAGCTCCGCAAGCTCGCGGTACTGCTTCACCGGGGTCTTGATGAGCTTCTTGTTGCTCAGCCACTGCAGGGCGCGGATGACCTCGACTTCCTGCAGCCCTGAGGCCGCTTCGAGGGCCTTCACCTCATCATGCTCCTTGAGGAGCGGGAACACCTTGCGCTCCAGCGGATGGAGACTCTCCAGCAGCTCGTCATCGGAGGGCATGGAGGGGGCCGGGCGACGTTCTTATTTAAACGTTGTGATGGGGAAAAAAGGAGAATATCGGCCGGGATGCCGCACCCCGCGCCGCTTCGTCGGCATACCGGGTATTCCCAGCAATGCGGCCGATTCCCTGCTTGGGAGCGGCCGTTCAGCGCTTCTTGCCCTTCATCTCGTCCCACGCGAGGTCGAAGAGCCTGCCGAGCGTCTCCGCGAAGAAGGGGCTCTGGGCCCACACCCCGATATCGAACTCGGGGTGCACCTCGGCGTCATGGTTGACCATGAACGTGACGTCCTTGCCGTCGACGAGGCAGAACCGCGCTGATGTGTTGGTGTGCCGTATCTCCGCGAGCGAGGAGAGCTCCTTCACGACCTCGGCGGTGTTCTTGGTGAGAGGCGCCGCGATGCGTATCTTCACTCCCTTCCGCTTCAGCTCCTCGAAGGTCGACTTCAGCTTCCTTCCCTTGAGATTCAGCCCGCTCTCCGTGGTCACGATGGTCACGGACTCCTTCGCCTTTCTGAGTGTGTGGTCAAGGTGGTCGTAGATGTTGCTGTGGCCGCGCATCGCGCCATGGTACTCGTGAGGGTCCACCAGCTCTGCGCCCTGCCCGAACAGCTCCCTGAGGCCCTTGAACAGCTCCCCTTCACGAAGGGAATCGAGGCCCTGGGAACTCTTGTCGGCGTCGACCTTGAGGTTCTTGCGGACGCGCTCCACTACCTCGGCAGGGGGAAGGGCCGAGTACTTGAGGGGCTTGCCTGGCTTCTGGACGATGAAGCCCTTGCGCTCGAGGCTCTCCAGAATGTCATAGCTCCGGGAGCGGGGGACATTCGCGATGTCGGAAAGCTCGCCTGCAGAACTCACTCCCCTTGAGAGGAGGGCAGTCCAGATTCTCGCCTCGTAGAGATTGAGGCCGAAGTAGAGGCGCAGCTTTCCCAAGAAGTCCTTGCTCACAATCATAGTTCTCCCCCCATACGGACGGGTGTCTGCGATGCCGCTGATGCCGAGACTTTGTGTTGCTGCATGCAGGTCCCCCGCTGCCGTAGTGAATGTGGGTCTACTATTAATATCTTACGTTTGGGACTACTGCTCAGGGTAAAAGAAGCTCTTTTTTCCGCTAGCTGTCCCCGCCCAGGTGGTAGCGGAGCAGTGCCCCTATCCCGCCGAGCGCGTCAAGTTCAGCTCCCGCGCCCTGGGCCGAATCCAGTATGTGCACCTCTCCCTTGCAGCGCTCTGCGTACCGCATCAGGCCATCGAGGTCCCAGCCCTCCTCGCGGGCCCGCGTCATGGCCGCGCTGCTCACCAGCAGCATGCTCACNGCGCCCGCCCGGACCGCCAGCTCCACCTCCTTTCTGCCATAGGCTGCGGGCTCCCGCTTTGCGATGGCCTCTTTCAGGCGCTCCATGAGTTGGGTCTCCTGATAGAGACGCTGCTCCCGGAGGGCGGTACGCAGTTCCGGTCTCCGGGAGAGCTCCTGCAGGGCGCTCTCCGTGGCAGAGGTGCAGCCGGCCAGTGTCATGCGGCCCTTCAGCGCCGGAAGCAGCTTCGCGACTTCTTCTCGCCAGAACGAGGGGCTCGCGAGCACCACATGGGCTGCCGCATGGCGCTCGGAAGCCTCCTGCACCGCGGCGGCGACCTCTTGGAAGAACTGCCCCTCGCCGCGGGAGGAGGCATCGCGCTTTCCAGGCTCGTTTCCCCGGAGCTTCGAGAGCGTCCGGATGCCCCTGCGCTCGAAAATGGCCAGGATGGCCTCCTCTCGGTCAAGGACGCACACCAGCACTTTTTCCGCGGATTCGCACGCCTCCTCGAGCCTCTGGAGCTGGAAACGGGGCCATTCCACCTTCTGCAGGGTGACGACGCTGCCCTCCTCCAGCGTGAACCCATGGTGGCTTCCTCTCGGGACGTCCTCCGGGCCGAGAAGCACCTTGCCGGAGACCCGCAGGTTGGGCTCCTGGAACTCGACCTGCAGCACCTCGATGGTAAGAAAGACAGGCTCCCTGCGCACCGAGGTCACATTGCCCTCACGGTCCGCCACCTTGATTTTCCGCAGGGTCTTTCCAGCGAGCGTGTCTCCTGCTTCGATGACCTGGCTGAAGGCCCAGAGGTCATCCAGGTGCTCGATGCGAACCTTGACGCCATGCTTGAGGTCCTTCGCGAGGATGCGCATGACAGTCCGGGCGACGGAGCTCCTTTTAAGGGTTGCGTGAGACGGGCGTTGAAGTGGTGCAGGACCGTCCGGTCGGGATGGTGGCGATGTCCGGCTTTTCGGCGAGACAGGCCGGAACTCCTGCGGAAGCGCGGCCGGAAGGGATGTTCCTCTGGTGAAGACATAAAACCCATAAAATTGATTATTTTTTAGTGATTACTTGTGGATACATTTATAAATCCAGATGCCTTTAGGATAGTGCAGGAGCGGCATCGGAGGCCCAAGCGAGGCATCCGACACCTCGTTATACAGAAAAACATTTAAGGGGTGCCGCCCTGGAGCAGTCGAGGTGGAAGCCATGCGGAGACGAGGACAGAGCCAGGCGCCACACGCGGCGAACCTCATCCTGGTTATCATACTGCTTCTTTCGCTGTACATCATGTTCGTGCCGCCTTCGGAGCGCGCCCGCATCCTGGAGGGAACGGAACCCTCGGATGACGGCGACACGGGCACGGGGGGCGGCCAGACCCTGAACTCCTCCACTCTTCTGGCTGTCCATCCGGGACGACTTTCCTACCTGCAGGACACGGAATTTGAGCATGTCGTGCCGAGTTTCTACCTGTACAGCAGCACCGAATCGGTGGTGCTGAAGGACCTCAATGCGGTGTATGTCAGCAGCAGCGCCTTCGGGCAGACGCGGAGCCGCAATGTCACCCTCAGCCTCGATGATGTCGCATCCCTGAAGAATGTCCTGCTCACCTTCGAGGCGGAGACCGCCCGCGGCGTCCTCACTATCGTCCTCAATGGCGAGGTCATCTACGAGAACGAGATAGTGTCCCAGGTGGTGGAGCCCATCCGCCTTTCGGAGGCGTCTCTCAAGGAGGAGAACGAACTGTCGTTCTCTGTCTCCTCCCCCGGCTGGCGCTTCTGGCAGCCCAACGAGTACCGCCTGGAGAAGGTTCGCATTGTCGGGGACCGGACCGACCTGAGCAAGCAGCAGAGCACCAACATCTTCTACATCTCCCCGGAGGAGGCGGCGAATGTCCAGAGCGCGACCCTCAGCTTCCTGCCGAAGTGCGAGAACCCCGGCCCTCTGCAGGTGCTGGTCAACGGGAACATCGTGTTCTCGAATGTCCCGGACTGCAACAGCCAGAACAGGCTGCAGTTCAATCCACAGCAGCTCTTCCAGGGCAGCAACAACGTGGTGTTCGCTGCGGACTCCGGGAGCTATCTTCTGGAGCAGATAAAGGTCAGCACCAAGCTGCGGGAGGACGCCTCTGTTGTCTACCACTTTGACATCAACAGCAGCCAGATGAGCAAGCTCCGCCTTGGCACCAAGCATGTCACCCTGAAGCTGGAGTTCGTGGACTCCGGCAAGGAGCAGGAGGGCGAGCTCGTGGTGAACGGCCATCGCAGCGGATTCTTCACCCGCGACCGCGTCTTCGAGAAGCGGATTGATGCCTATGTCCAGGAGGGCGGGAACGCCATCCGCCTCGTCCCGAAGACGACGATGGACGTCGCCAACCTCGTGGTGAAGTACAACTGAGGCACTGATGACACCGTCGGGGGGGACTGCCAGTGGCTGACGACTCCCGCAGGGCTGCTGAGGCCATGGCACGGGCGGCGCGCGATGTCGGACGCATGGCCGGAGGCGCGGCGTTCTCCGCCGGAAGGGCCACCGGACAGGCAGCAGGCTCTGCCGGAAGAGGTGCGGGACGGCTGGTTGTCGCGGTGCAGAACCACCTCCAGACGAGCAGAGGAGAGCTTGGGGCCATCCAGGGCATCCCCGTCATCGGCGGCCTGCTCGCGGGAATCATGTACCCATTCTACCTTCTCTTCAGGATTCCCCTACGCACCCTGGAGAAAGCCCTGGGCATCGCAGGCAACGCCATAGGGGTGAGCTTGCGCGTGGTGCTCGAGGTGCCCATGCGCATCATCGCCATCATCCTCTCCCTCCTTGTCGTGGGCTATATGTTTTACTGGATGGCCATCGGCCTGTCGTTTCTCGTCCCGGGCAGCTACGTCTGGCTTGCCCAGCACGGCATCTCTGCCATCAAGGATATCCCGAACGCTCTGACGAAAGGAGTCAATGAGAAGATCAAAGGCATCTCGCAGGCCTGGGACATGCAGATCAAGCGCGCCACCGGCCAGTACTGGCAGGGCGAGGAGGAGGGCGAGGAGGTGGGTGTCTTCCTCGACAGGGTGATGCCTGCCCAGGCGCTGTTCTATCCGGGCGAAGACATCGTGGTGTATGCGGACATCCACGGCCGGGGAGATTTCGGCGAGGACAACGAGGTTGTCAAAGCGGATTGTCTCATCATCGATGAGGACTGGCCCGCCGATGTCGTGCAGCCCCCCCAGGGCATCCCGCTCTGGACCCTCTCCAACAGTCCCGACGGCTTTGAGTGCGTGTGGCGAGACGGCTATGATGTCATAGACGAGCCGAGCAAGCAGTTCCAGGTGACCGTGAAATTCCCCTTCACNACCGATGGNAGGCTCACCTTGACCTTCATGGACGAAGAAGTCATCAGGCAGCTGCGTCGCGAGGAGAAGCTGCCAAGCGAGGTCTATGGCATCCCCGAGCGGCCGGTGAGCACCTTCAAGTCCGGGCCGATAAGCATCGGCCTCGGCACGGTGCGGAGCAATCCCATCGGGGTGCAGCGGAATGCGGAGCTGCTCACGCGATTGGGCCTGACTCTGGAGAACCGGTGGCAGGGAGAGATTGTGAACGTCACCTCGGTGACCATCACCCTCGACCCCGGCCTGTCGATGGTGCAGGGGGACAATACCATTCTTTTCACCAGCGCGCCGGCTGCCAACGGCCGGACTGCGTACACCATCGGCCGGACGGAACTGCGTAGGCTGACGGATTCGGGGAGAAAGCCTATCACCACTTTCCAGTCCCTGAACCTGAGGATGCGCGTCAAGAGCACTATTCTCGGAAACGGCGTTTTCACCCCGAAGGAGATAGGCGTGAACGTCGTCTATGATTACGCGCTCTGGCAGAAGGGGACCATCCTGCTCGACTATCAGTTCGATTCTCTCGAGGGCANCGTTCCCGGAACGGTGTACTGCGGCTCATCCCAGTGCGCGGNGGGCCAGCGCTGCTGCCTCTGCATCGCGGGCTCTGAATGCGGCAGCCTGGACTATGTGTGCCTCGCCGCATGTGATGGAGTGCGCTACCGGGACATCCCCGGCGGGACTCCGGCGCCGCCGCCGGCGCCGACCATCGGCTGCGGAGCGACGACGTGCACCTCCGGCATGACGTGCTGTCGGTGCATCGTCCCATCATCCTGCGCCAGTGAGCGGCGGTGCATGTCCCAGTGCACTCTTCCGAACTGGGGTGTCGCATGAGACCCTTCATCCTCGCGCTGGCGACACTCCTCCTGTTCGGGTGCGGCAGCGCCCAGCAGGCGAGCATCGCGCTCTACAATCCCTACTCCGGGAGCGAGGGGACGGTGATGGACTTCATCAAGAGCGCTCCGCCCGACGAAGTCTACAAGGACACCAATTTCAAGGTAGGCGTCACCCTCTGGAACAAGGGAGCGATTGACGTGAATGACGCTGTGGTGTCGCTGAGCTTCCTGGACAAGTACTTCCGCATCCAGCCGGACAAGCGGACAGGCGTCGCCCTCAAGGGGAAGAGCATCATCCGCCGCTCCGGGGAGAAGAAGACGGTGTTCTTCGACGCCTTCGCGCGGGAGGCGGCATATGATCTCTCGACACCCATCACCGCCACGCTCTGCTACTCCTACATCACCCGCATGGTGGACGAGGTCTGCGTCGACCCGGACATCTACGGCCTCGAGCCGCGCCAGAAGGCCTGCGCTCCGAAGGACCTGGTGCTGCGGGACCAGGGGGCTCCGGTCGCGGTCACCGGCGTCGAGCAGAGCCTTGTCGAGGAGGGCAGCAGCGTGCGCGTCTACGAGAAGATAACCCTCAAGAACCTCGGCACCGGCCTGGTGGCGAACACCTATGGCAGCGCAGGCCAGCTCTGCTCCTCCTCCCTTTCCACAGACGTGCTCAACAGAGTGCGCGTGCATGCCGAGCTGGGAGGGAGGCNCATGGACTGCGGNCCCTCCGGTGGGGATGTCACCGTCAAGCTNGAGGCGGGCGTGGCGCAGACCACGTGCTCTGCGGTTATCCAGCCGCGGAACGAGTACGTCACCCCCCTGAAGGTGGAGCTGTCCTACGGCTATTCGGACACGCTGCCCCAGAAGCAGGTCATCATCCTGCCGTCACCATAGGAATCGCCTGCGCCTGACGAGCAGCGTGAGGAGCACCAAGGCGAGCGCCCCCCCAACTGCCAGAGGGATTGCCGTTTTTGTGGGTGTACGGGGGGATGGTGCCAGGGGGTGTCCATCGTCGGGCCATGCTGGCTGCTCATGTTCCGGCGGCAGTGGCACCACAAGTGGCTCAGAGACGTTTTCCTGAGGCAAGATGGGGGTGCTGACAGGCTGGAGCGGCACGAGGGGCGCGAACGCGATGGCGAACACGCTGAATCCCGGCGTCGTGGCGTTGTAGTAATGCGCTGCGTCCGTCTCCTTCTCCCAGCGCGTGGGGAGCTCCACCCAGGTGGCCGCGTAGCGGAACAGCCGGACATCGGCCGCACTCTTGCCATTTTTCGCGAGCCACGTCTTGTTGACCTTGAACGCGACCCACGCGTTGGAGAGCTCTCCAGCCGACAGACCAGAGAGCGTGATGTTGAGGTACTGGTACGCGCCTTCCTTCGGCTCTTCGGGAGTCTCATTGAAGAGCGCCACGGTCAGCTTCGCGGAGGAGACACGAGCGGAGTTCACGAAGCCCACTTTGACGGCGGCCAAGTTGTTCGTGAGGTGCAGGAGATGCTCTTCTCCTATCTGCGGGTTGCTGAACGTGGTCTCCTTCTTCCAGGGGTCAGTCTTGACTGCGCCGCCACCACCGCCTCCTCCACCTCCACCGTAAGATACGGAGAAGCTCGTGCTCGCCTCGCTGCTCTCCTTGCTATAGGCATCGATGCAGCGGAAGTAATAGGTGTACGATGAGCCGCTTGAGAGGCCGCTCAGCGACTGCGAGTGGCTCGTTCCCCCTGTTGTGGAGAAGGTGTTCGGCATCGCGCTGTAGCTCTGTGAAGACGTCGAATACTTGCAGGTCGCGGCCTCGTCCGTGATAACGGTCAGCGTAGTCGAACCGCTGGACACCGTGCCAGTGGGACCAGCCCCGGAGAGCGCCGGCGCGGGGTTCTCCTGCTCTTTCGCGGCGCTGTGCGAGAGACCATAGACCGCCCATCGGCCCGAGACGTTGTCGCAGCGATAATTGCCAACAGTGGTGTTCACGCACGGCACGAGCGTCTCATTGGTCCCAGAACAGCCGGCCGAGAGGTTGACGATATCCGCTATTTCTGCGTCCTTAATGCACACCGCATCCGCGGTGGTATTGAAATGGTCCACATAGACTGTCTTGTTCGTGCCGTTGTGCACGGTGAGGTTCTTCACCAGCGTCCAGCCGGTGAGGTTGTCCTGCTGCACCCAGATACTCGTATTCTGAATGTCGAGCGTGTACCGTGTGAGATTGAACCGCGTCTCGACGTAGGGCGTGCCGTTCGCACTGAACTGCACCAGCTGCGTCCCGGTCTGAATCCGACTGAGATTCTCCTGGTCCCCCATCTTCAGCGTGAGGTTCGAGATGTTCGTCTGCACCGTGGAGAGATTCCCGAGCAGATTCCGCACGGTGTAGTTGAAGATGGGCGTCTGGTTCGTCTCCCCCTGGTCGTCCACTGCGCGGACGAAGTACTGTACCGTGATGTTCGCGTCGAAGCGCGGATGTTGTGAGAGAAAAGTGGTACTGCCGTTCCTCATCATGGATAGGTTTGCCCACGAGTAACCGTCTAAAGAATAGTAGACTGCCAAAGTGCTCAGAGGGTCAGAGTCTCTGATTTCAGTTGAGAAGTTAGGCACGCCCTCATTTGTCACTATTGCAACGTCAAGTTGTGGCCGGGTGATAAAGGGGGGGCCCTTTGCGTAGGTGATGTAGACATCTGAACCCATAGCATCACCATACACTATTTCGTTGAGACCATTATTTGTCGCTACTCCAATATCAAGGTCCTGATTCCAATCGTCCAGTGTAGTGCTGATAGGACTCTTTTGGTATGTACCATTCTCATAGTCATAGTAGAAGATCTTGCCGGTGGTAGTTCCTAAAGTGACTACCATTTCCTGCCTCCCGTCATGATCAATGTCTCCGAACGCTATGTCTTGAACTGGCTCTCCAGTTCCTTTCAGCACGCTCAAATTTGTGGTGAGATTCCAAGAATCATTACCAAGATAGTCGTAGATATAAACATAAGAATCAGAGCCAGTGAATCTCCCCCCCACAAGGACCTCTGACAGATTGTCTTCATCCGGATCTGCCACATGTACGGTGTTGAGCTGATTGCCGGAGCCTGCTATAATGGATACTTGCCTTTCATCGAACGTCTGGGAAGTAACGTTGAAAGAGTACACCATTACTTCATAATTTCCACCAAGCACAAGTCTAGTCGCTATATCTCTCAGATTATCATTATCAACATCCCCTATGTCTATTGTAAGGGGTCTAGTGCAAGAGCAATCTTTGATAATTGTATAATTCCATGACCCATTAACGTACCAAATTTTAAGCAGGAGCCCATCACTATATGTGGCGGCAATCACCTCAAGAGTACCATCCCCGTCCACGTCACCGATTTCAATGTCGTCGGTAATGTTACTGATGTTTAGGAAGTTACCCCTATCTATCCAATGGCTTCCATTGTAGTAACCAAAATGGAACCTTGAGTCCTCGTTTCCTACTCCTATAGTCCCCACCACCACATCATTTTGTCCCAGGTTAGTGACATTACCAATATCACTGGACTCAATCCCGTTTCCACTTCCAGTTTCCAAGATAGTAATGTTTGACCACGTGCCACTATAATTGTAGGACTCCACAATTACATACCCCTCGACAAACGAGTACACTGCTACGAGTACGTCATTGATTCCATCTTGATTGGCATCCACTATCTTCGTGACATAAATACTATCCGAAACCCCAGTCGTATCATCAATCAGCTTCGTCGTCCACCCCCCCATCGTGACCCAGAACGGCACGGTGAGGTTGGTGTCCGAACTGTTCACCGTGATGAGCCCGTTGTACTCCCCGTTGGGCGGCTGAGCCGTGAAGTTGACGAAGAGCTCCATGCTCGCGTTGGCGAGGGGGAGAAGCTGGACGAGGCTCTGGTTGAGAGTGAGAGTCGCGTTCTTGCCATAGCGGAGAGCGGCGCGCACCGAGACGTTGTAGCTCCGGTTGGACAACTCAGAGAGGTTGAAGCGGAACGTCACATTGTTCAGCCGGCTGCTCTGCGAGCCGAGGGAGAGCGCGGGCTGCTGGCTGACGAAGCTGACGTTCACCGCAGCCAGCGCGTCCAGGCGGCCCGCCCCCTGGTCGGTGAGGTTCAGCGAGAGGTCTTTGGCGCTCCCGACGAGCGCTCCCTTGACTTCAAGGGCCGACCACTCCGGATGGACCTGCAGGATGAGCGCAGCCGCTCCCGAGACATGGGGAGCGCTCATGGAAGTGCCCGTATCTGTGGCGTTCCCGCTTCCCAGCGCGAGCGAGACGATGTCCACTCCCGGCGCGGTGAGCTCGGGCTTGAGTTCGAGGGTGATGGGATTCGGCCCGCGGGACGAGGTAGGCCGCAGTTCGTCCGTCTTATTGGTGTTGCCTACGGTGATGGCCAGCCGCGCGGTGCCGGGTGACCCGATGGTCTGGGCGCTCGGTCCAGAGTTTCCTGCGGCCACCACCACGACGGCTCCAGCGTTCACCGCTGCATCCACTGCAGTAGACATCGCATCATCCGCGTTCCCGCTCGCTCCCAGCGAGAGCGAGATGATATCATACCCAGCAGCAGAAGCGTTCTCAATCGCCGCGATGACATCGGAGGAATAGCCGCTTCCCCAGACGTCAAGAACCTTGTACGCAACGAGCGTCACATCCGGAGCTACTCCTCGGGCACTGCCGTTAGCACCGACAATGCCAGCAACATGGGTCCCGTGGCCGTTGTCATCTATGGGGTCGTTGTCGTTGTTCACATAATCCCAGCCAGAACGGACCTTGCACAGTCCCGCCTGGAAAGCGGTCGCATTGCACCCACCGAGGTCAGGGTGCGTGTAATCTATCCCGGTGTCAATCACCGCCACGGTGACGTTCTTCCCCGTGATGTTACCCAGCGAGTTGTTGAATGCCCACACCTGCGTCGCGTTGATGAGCGGGACGCTCTGGCTGAGGAGGGCGCGCACGGGGGTGTCCAGCAGAATCTCATCTACGGACGCATCCGTGAAGAGGGAACGCAGGCCGCTCCCCTCCACTGCGCCTGCAACCAGACCGCTCCGGGAGAGCACGCGGGGAGCAGAGAAGTGCGTGCTCGCGGCGCTGAGGGCGGCAACTCGATTTTTGGCGTCCTGTGCGTGTGTCTTTGCCATGACGCGCAACTGCGACGATGCGAAAATCGGTTCGCGTAGGAGGCGTAGGTTCAGAGCGCGGTCCATCTTCAGGGTCGGGAGTAGGAGGACACTTTCTCCTCGCCGGCCGGAATACTCTGCGAGTCCCACGGGTATCGCCCCCACCGCTTCCTCCATCACCTCTCCATTCCCGCGCACGAGGCGTACTGACTGCGTGCCAGTAACCTCGTGGATGAAGGAATGCGTTCCCGGCCCCTTAATCTTGCTGACCGGCAGGTCGTTCACATAGAGGGCGCTGTANGCCTCAGNNTCNGCGGNGACGAAGACGCTGGACGCGCTCGNNAATNTCNGGCGCACCNGGGTGCAACTCCAGGACGCCAAGGGAAGCAGGCTCACCCGCCTCCCCGCCGCCCCACACCCCAAGAAGGATGAGCAGCAGCAGTAGCAGCCATCTCCAGCGCATACCCCCGCACTCTTCGTTGGCCCATATAAGCATTTCTGCGCGTAACCTGGAACTGCCAACGATTTTATACATACCCTTTTGCTATTATTAAGCAATAATACCACATCAAGAATAGAAGAGAAAAAGTAATCCGGGAAGTGGGGTGGGCGCGGAAAAAAGAACCGAAACGCATAAATAGAAGACCCCTCCGTGCTGCGAGCGTGAGGCTTCGGGGAGGGGGATGTGCAGTCTGGCTTGCGCTTGTGGTGCTGCTCCCGGCAGCGCACGCCGCAGCCAGCATCAACGTCTCCAGCTTCCAGGTGGCGTGGCAGAACAGCAGCGACGTGATGCTGGAATTCTGGATGGCAAACACGGGAGATGAAAATCTTAGCGTGGTCAACTGGAGCCTTGGCTTCGGGGACGGCGTCTACCGCAACAGCGTGCGGAACCTCACGTTGCTGACGACGCACCCGGAGAATGACGCGGTGGTCTATGCGCGGTACAACTACTCTGCTCCCGGGAATTACCTAGCGAACGCTACCGCGCGGAGTGGGAGCGTGCAGGACATCGAGAACCTCACCGTGCGCGTGGAGGGCGGGCCGAGCTTCGCGGAGAATCTCACCAACCAGACCATCGCAGCTCAGCAGGAGCTTGTCTACGATATCAACTGCACAGACCCTAACGATGACCAAGTCACCTATAGCGACAACACCACCCTCTTCGAGATAGACTCGCTTGGCGTCATTCGGTGGACGCCGAGCGATGCAGACGTGGACAACAGAAGCATCGCGGTGACATGCACGAGCCAGGGTGGCAGCGCCACGCAGGGTTTCCGTATCGGGGTCAAGCCGCGGATTGATATAGAGGTGCGGAACAGCGACATCCAGTTCAGCAACAACAACCCCGGCCAGGGCCAGGTGTTCACCATTTACGCCGACGTGTGGAACCGGGGTTCCAGCGCCTACTCCGGAACAGTGAGGGTGCGGTTCTACAACAGCAGCAGCGACGCGAACCTCATCGGCGAGTTCAACCTCTCCGACATCCCGAGCGGCCAGAACCGCACCGCGAGCATGAACTGGTCGCACCAGGCCGCGGGCATCCACCTGATTCGCGTGGTGGCCAACACCACGACGCCGGAGGCGACGGTGGAGAACAACGAGGCGAAGCGCGCCATCGCCATCGGCGGCACCTCGGTGGGGGACATCCTCATCACCAGCAGCAGCGTCAGCAGCCCTATCTACCCCTCCGGCTGGGTGACGGTGAGTGGCGACACAGAGTACGACACCACCTACGGTGACGGGACAGCCGTAGCGGGCGCCCTGACCACCGTTACAGTGCAGGAACTGAGCCAGAGCTATACCACCTACACCCTCACGGATGGCACGTTTTCCCTGGGCTTCACGGGGCCGAGCAACGTGAGCAATTACACCGTGACCATCACCGTGACAGACACCACCTTCACCAAGACCGTGACGAAGAGCCTCCGTGTCAATCCGCGGCCCAATCCCCCCTCCGTGCTGCTCAGCCCGGTCAGTCTTTCGGCCAACGACACCGGCCCCATCGTGAACCGGAGCATCAACCTCACCGCGACCGTGACCAACGTAGGCAATGAGAACGCCACCAACGTGAGCGTGCTCTTCATCGGCCCGGGCGGAGTGGTCATCGCCAACAACACCATCGCGAACATCGGCGCGAACGGCAGCTACGCTACGACTTGGACCCTGTGGAACGCCTCGCCTGTCGGCCAGCAGTACCTCTACGCCCAGGCGTGGTTCAACGGCACGGGATGGCAGTCCGGGGCGCTCGGCGTGCGTGTG
>C687J35174_10004239_pt1 | contig 19357 bp, 17 predicted proteins | sample RifCSPhighO2_01_FD_35174 | JGI IMG/M metagenome (IMG submission 35174) | reverse complement strand
ATAAAAAGAGGGAGGCTTTAGCAATTGGTCTTCAGAAAATGGAAGAGGACCATCACCATAGATTTCCTCTGTGCTTGTGTATATAAAACGTGCAGGTGGATTGCCCCTTAAAGCCTCAAGCAACACCGTTGTTCCTTTAATATTAATATCTATACACTGTTTTGCAGTGGCATACGTTCGCGAAAGATCCACTAAGGCTCCCATATGATAAACAATCTGAGGTCTAAATAAATTAACCGTTTGAAAAACCTCTTGCTCTTTGCGCAAATCACCCTCGAATAATTTTACCTCATTTCCATCATTTAATAGTTGGGGGACAAGATTTTTTCCAAAAAAGCCTCTTCCTCCGGTTACCAAAATACGTTGACGATTATTACTCATATTATCTTTGTATAAAAATCTTACGAATGGTTGTTACCGAATAAGCATATAAATATATCCAACACATAATTGGGTGCAAAAACCAAGCAATGTCTTTTATAACTATATATCCACGTATACTATCAATTAGTGGACGGATCCATGTCACCGTAAATAGTACAAATAATAAAAGTCGCCCTATATCTTGTACTTTTATGGGATTATATATTAAATACCTTCGTTTTTGTCCAGACGTATTTACTTTAAGATAGTAAGCTTTAAGAAACGCTACTCGCTTTTTCATGAGAGTCTTCAAATTCACGGCTGTGTCGTGTACAACATCGTTTTTCACTATTGCAAACCGGTTATACCCTTTTGCCACTAGATCGGCAAATATATCTATATGCAAGAATTGTTCCGGATTACTTTGCGCGTGTTTTAATAATATATCACGCCGATAAACAACCCCATTGCACCCAACCGTTGGAAGTGTATCCAGATCAAACTCAACGCTTGTATATCCCGCTGTTTCTTTTAAAATCTTTCCCAATGTCCAAGTTTTAACATACCACGGTAGTCGATCTGGTCGCCCAACATAATAAACAATTGGATCCACCATCCCAAAAAGAGCAAAATACCTGTTAAATAACGTGTCGTTTTTTTTATAGGTATAATGAATTGTATTGGCATGAACAATCTTTGGGTCATCCATAAACGGTTGCACCATCTGCTGAAGCCATTGAGGATTTGGAAGATAATTGTCGGCGTCTATTGAAGCGATAAGATTATGCGATGCAAATTGNAACCCTATACCCCGCTGTGCTTCTGCATCTCTGGGTATTCGGCTTTTGATAATTTTAAATCCATATTTTCTAAGAATCTTATCGGTATTATCTGTTGATCCACCATCTATATTTAGATATTCAATATTCTTTCTGGGATATTCCTGATTTTTAATTGATTTAACACATGCCTCAATCGTCCTCTCATTGTTAAGCGTAACAATCATGACGGTAATACTGGGAAGTTTTTGCATGTAAAAGCATTGTATCAAAACCGTCTTTTCTTTTCACGCGACTGATAGGATCAATCGGCTATTTTTCGCTTTTTAGTTTCTCTCTAATCTCAAGGCTTGTGTCAACTAATTTTTCATCTCCCGCTATATGACTGAAAGAAATGACATTTTTTGGATCAATACTATATTTTAATATTGCTGTTTTTAATGAGTCGAACTTTCTAAAATATCCATATCCTCTTCCTTCGCATTCTTTATATCCCTCTTCAATTATTGCGTAAAGATATTTATCCTTAAAGAAACAAGCNGGAAAATCTTCTCCCTTTCCTTCGTACCATACCAGAAGAGTTTGCCCAAATCCTGAATAAAATGGCATAATTTTCTCTTCAATTGGCAATCCATAGTAAGATGTATCGCTTTCTGTATAAAACACTACGTTTTTTGGTAATTTTGCGTATGAAGCTTGAATTTGATTTAATATGGACTTTCTTTCCTCTCCTCGCACAATTTCAATCTCAAGACTATTCCTAATACTTAGAATATTAAATATGGTAAAAAACGCAAAAAAAAGTACAGAGAAAATAATTATTTTTTTTCTTCCTAAAAAAGGATAGAGTAAGAAAAAAATGTTTGCAAATAGTATTGACTTAAATATAGCACCCATATATAAATACCGCCCATCAAAAAAAGAAAAGTAGCCAGAATTGCCAGGAATAAAAATTAAAGGTAAAACACTTAAGGCAATGAATATTACGGAAATTATTATTATATGTGCATAAGTTGGCATATTATTTTTTATTGCTTTTTTATATAACCACACACATAAAATTAATATGATCAAAGTAAAAAAATACGAAAGAAGATCCAGCCTAAGTGATTGTGATATTGTTACCAATCTATCCGCAATATATCTTATAAAATCGCTTGGGATTACGCTTTGCGATATTGCTTTAACAGGAAAAGTTATTATTCTATAAAGATAATCAAGTATGCTTGGATGGGCTAATCCGTCAGATACGGAAGGCGTAGTCGCTAACAATAAACGAGGTAAAATATATAATCCTCCAACAAAAGTTAATGCGATTAAAAAGTTTAAAGAGTGTTTATCGTTCTTTTTATAATTAAATACAAGCCAGTAGACCGGAATAAAAAGAAACATAAAAAAAGAGCTCTCTTTAAACAACAATGACACAAAAAGAAAAACTAGGGATAAAACAACAAATATATTTTTGTTTTTATATAGCAAAAACTTAGTTAAATATATAAGAGAAAACAAAGTAAATGCAGTAGCCCCAGCAGTTGCCGATGTTGTGGCAATCCAAGTTATTCCCTGGCTTGGAATAAAATCAACAAGAAAAACAAATCCTGCAATAAATGCCGGCAGTTTTTTTTTAAAAAATAAATAAGCTAAATAGAAAACGAGAAAAACGTTCATTGAATGCATTGCGATAGAAAAATATGCATAATACGAAAAATTTAAGCCCGCTAATTTATACTCAAAATAAGAAAGTATACCGCTTAGGGGAATCGTGTGGGTATTTGGTCCATAAGTAAAGAGTCTCTCAAACCAACTTAGATTTGTCTTATCAAAATATATAAACGTTCCAATTATTGCCCATTCATCTTGCTGAAAAAATGCAAAAGGAAGCCTGCCAAATGCTATAAAAGCCAAAAATATATATACTGCTACCAAAAAATAAATACTACCAAAAATTTTCCTCATAACGCTCTTTTGTTTTAAGGCTCTTTTCTTACCCTCTCCTTTATTTCGCTTGTTATATCTCTAATCTCTCCTTCTTTCCCATTCCACGAAAAAGAAATAATATTATCCATAGATATATTATTTTCCTTTACTGCATTAACCAGCTTATCATAATCTCTAAAATATCCAAATCCTCTTCCATCACATTCTTCATATCTCTGGTTTAACATATGAAAAGATTCGTGGTCAAAATCAAAAAGACATGGAGGAAAATTTGAGCTCTGATTATAGGTAACCAAAAGTATTAAGCCAAAGTTGATTTGAACAGGAAGAGCTTTTTCCTCTTGTGGCATACCATAATAGGAGGTATTGCTTTCTGTATAAAAGACGACTTTTTGCGGAAGCTTAGGATAGGACATTTTTATAAAATCTGAGATATTCCTTCTTGCGGTACTCACATTGACAACTTTATAAATTTCTGTACGAGTCAAGTTAAAATGGAATAGCAATAAAGAGACTAAGAGAATAAGCATGACAAGATATGCATGCTTGCTTTTTTTAACAAGACCCTTCACTATTGTCCATAGAACTACAACTAAAAACACACTTACACCTATTGTTGCAGCGTGAAGATGTCTTGATTCATACATAGGAAAATCTGCCAGATCCCCTGGAATAAAAGCAAATGGCAGGCTACTAAGCATAATAAAAACTAGAGAAAAAATTATTGATCTTGCAAGATCAATAATTTTTTTCAAAAGTGCCAATTTATAGAAAATAAATCCTATCAGAATAATAGGAATGCTAAGATATGGAATAACTTGGCCAAATAAGACAGTTTGAGAAATATAAGGATTTGGAAATCCGTACTGTGGATATAGATAAAAAAGAGCCATATCGGATATGTTAATCAGGTATTGTTGGGGAATTATTGCTTGGGGAATTATCTTAAAAGGAGCAAATATTAATCTTACGACATCCGCTGTCAATGATAAATTAACAGTATTGGCGCTAGTTACGCCAATTGAAGAAGGGATTAAAAAAAGAGATGCGCGTAGTAAAAGGTAAATAAATCCTAAAAAAATAAGAGGCTTCATGAACAAATAAAATTCTCGTCTTCCAATTTTGTCTCCAAACAAAAACCACATGATAGGCGCCAGAATAAAGAAAAATAAAATGGTTTCTTTAAATAATAAGCCTGTGAAGAAGAAAAAAAGTGCAATGTGATAATTTATTTTTTGATTATTGTGAAAATATTTAAGAATAAAAATAAGAGATAAAAGTAAAAACAAAATTGCCCCCTGAGTATTAGTGCTTGTCCCAATCCACGACACTGCCTGATTGGAAATTACTCCAACAGCAAAAACAAGAGCTGAACATAACGCAAGAAATTTATTTTTCAACAAAAGACTAACGAAATAAAAAAGAAGAACCGAATTTACAATATGGGTAAAAATACTTACTAGAACGAAAGGCTCAAACGATAATCCAAAAAGCTTGAACTCAAAATACAATTGATAATAAGATAGTGGAGTAAAATGACCTTTTCCTAAAATAAATGGTATCTTCAAAACATTTTCCACTCCGCCTGTTGCTTCGTAGGAAATCATTCTTGCGAATCCCAACCATTCATCTTGCTGAAAAAAAGTTTTTGGTAAATCCCAATATGTAAATATTACTGCGAAAGAAATAATTATAATTGGGACTATGTTCTGTATTATTTTTCTAAAAATAGTCATGCAAACCTTAATGAAGTATAATTCAATTCAATATCTTTTTCAAACAAAAAAGTTATTATATACTGAACAATACCTATGGTTAATAGAGTAGTAAATCCAGCATTTGATCTTCAACCAGGATTCCATCATATTTATGAGATTGAATTAATTAATAAATATGTGAAAGGAGAATCTATTCTCGATATAGGATGCTGGAGTGGACAATTTTTGTCTCTTATCCAACAGGCTTCGAAGATTACGGGATTAGATCCGAACAAAAATGCTATTGCATTTGCAAAACAGCATAGGAAAGGGACTTATATTGTTGGCTCGGCGCTTAGTCTGCCATTTGAAAATAATTCTTTTGATGTCGTAACAATGTGGGATGTAATTGAACATCTTCCAAAACGTACAGAGCAAAAAGCTATTCAAGAGGCAACAAGGGCACTAAAGAAAAATGGCATTTTTGCTTTAAGTACTCCAACAAACAATCCCATTTCTATAATAACGGATCTTGCTTATTTCCTTATTGAACATCGTCACTACTCAGAAAAATATCTTGTGAATCTCCTCTTTGCAAACGGATTGAAGATAATAAAAATTGAATATGGAGGAGGAATATGGACCCTTATAAAAAGCAACATTGACCTTTTGATAAAACATATTTTTGGTAAAAAGTTGAAGCTCTCATTCCTAGATAAGTTAGTAAAAAATGAATACAAGGGGAACGGGTTTTCTGAGATACATATTATCGCCCAAAAGAAATAAAGACTAGCTTCTGTCAATAATTAAAGAGACTTCTTCTGCCGCTTCAACGCAATTCGCTATCTTTCCTGAAAACACAGTAATTATTTTCTTATTAACAACAGATGTATAATGCAGTCTTTCGTCTGTTGATTCCTTCTTTGGAACAACGACTCGAAAAGTGAAAAAAGATCCGAAATATTCTGCTTGCCTGATTTTTGGCATATACAATTCCATTGATTTAATAAATTTTTGAAAATGTGTTTTGAAGGGTTTTTTTATAATCCCGTTATTAATTAACTTTTCATATTTTTTATCAAAAAGGGGTATCTTTCCAATATTAGATTCGTGAATTGCATGATTGACATGACCTAGCAAGAATAAGTCTGATTTCCCATAAGGATCCAAACACCCAAATGGTCCATCCATAATAACAATACTTTGATTCTTAAACTCTTTTGGAAGATAAGCTAAAATCTTCTCACATAATTCAAATTGATAATTTTGATAAGCCTTTGACTCTTGGTTTAAAAATGAATTTATGTTGGCATAAGTACATACGACTGCATTATCATACTTTTTTAAAATTTTTTTTGTGGCCCGATGCTTTAACAATACGTTTATTCTGCGTTTATTGAGTTTTTCCCAGCATACTTTATAAAGGGCTTTAGGATCGATATTGCTCTCCTTTACTTTTACGCATAACTGAAGATAAGACTTATCAATAGTTACCGGGTACTCCTCTGAATATTTCAGTGCAAATTTTTGAAGAAATTCGATGTATTGATTGGCGGTTGTTAGACTATTTTTCCTTGCTATCGCATAGTAATGTTCAAAGCCCTCAATAATAGCCCCTCTGTATTCTTCCTTGAATTTTGGTTCTGATTTCAGTGCAGATAACGTTGTTTCTTCGCTTCTGGGATAGTGATATCCCCTATGAAGCCTGAATTGATTTATTCCTGAAGCTGCCATCAATATGTCTTCTTTTTCTTCAAATAGATCAACTGAATATTTTTCAGCAAGTTTTGAAGCCACCGTTATACCGTATATTCCTCCGCCAATAACCGCAATTTTTTTTCGCATTTAAACGTTAGTATACTGCATTCTTTATCTAATTGAAAATGATATAATCTACTCATGAATAGAGTTGCAATTATTGGGCTTGGCAACTGGGGAAAAAAGCTTCTTGCAACTTTTAATAAAATTGCATATATATCTGTCTGCTGTACGACCGGTAATAAGGAGAATCTTGACTGGTTAAATAGCCATTTTCCAACCATTAAATATACGAAAAACTTTGAAGAAGTTATTCACGATGGAAAAATTGATGCAATTATTATTGCTACACCAATAGATACTCACTATGAGATAACAAGAAAAACTTTACTTGCAAATAAACACGTTTTCGTAGAGAAACCGCTTTCTACAAGTACAGAACAAGCAAAAGAATTATTAAAAATCGCCAAAGAAAGAAAACGAATTCTTTTTACTGGAAATCTGTTTTTATATAACGACATATTTACTCATTTAGAAAAACTGAATAAAACATCCCCTTTTGAACATATTGCGTGGAATTGGAATAAATTTGGCACATTCAAGGAAAATATATTTTGGAATCTTGCATGGCATGACATTTTAATGAGCGTTAAGCTAATGGGAAAAGCAATTGACGTAAAACTTACCTCTTATGATGGGTATACGCCAGATAAAGATGCAGTAAGAATCTTATTGGATTTTGAAAATAATAAAAAAAGCTCAATATCCATAAACCGCTTATCAAAAAGTACTGAAAAAAGTGGTCTTTTTATTACTAAGGATAAATCGTATGCTTGGAGCAATGGTTCCCTTTCTTTTGCAAGTAAAGGCTCAAAAGAACTAAAGGTTATATTACAATCAGCAACATCGGCACTTGTTGTGGAATGCAAGGCTTTTATTGATCTTCTTAATAACGATTCTTCCAAAATTGATGATGATGAAATTATATTAGAAACAATTAGGATAATTGAGAATCTCATGAGAAAGACTTATGGCAATTAAAGATTTTCCAACAATATCAATAATTATTCCTACCTATAATGAAAAAGATATTATTCATAACTGTCTTTTTTCTATATTTAAACAAGACTATCCAAAAGAAAAAATGGAAGTTATCGTAATCGATAATGATTCGACAGACGGAACACTGCAAATTGTCAAACAATTCCCCGTTAGGATACTATTTAATAAAGTCAGCAAAAATTCAATCGTAAGTAAAAGAATTGGATTCGAGAATTCAAAAGGAACTTTTTATATTTGGGTTGATGCTGACATGGAAATTCCATCACCCAAGTGGATGAAGAACATGATTAAGCCTCTAATGGAAAATCCTGAAATAGTAGCAAGCGTTACATGTTTTAAAATTAAAGGCGATGAAGCTCCCCTTACGAAATTCCTTACAATGGACTATAATCAACGTGACCCCATATATCAACTTTTCTCTCCCTCAATCTACGAAACAATCGTTGAAAAAAAAGACGGTTATTATCTGTGCGAGTTTTCAAAAAATAAAATTCCCCCACATGGATTCGGCTTTTTTCGAAAGAACGCTGTTGAGAAAACACTTCATCTTCAGGGAAACAAGCTTATGGAATTGGATATTCTTGCGCACTTAGTAAATATGGGGTATACGAAGTTCGCCTTTGTGCCTGAAGGAATATACCATTATTTTATGCCTGATTTAAAAACTTTATTAAATAAACGGCTTCGTAATATCAAAAGAAATTATCTAGGACAAACATTCAAAAGATCCTATGCCTGGTTCAGCTTGAAAAATCCTAAAGATATCGTGAAGATTATTTTTTGGATTATTTACGTGCATTTTATTATTCCCGAGACAATTCGAGGAATTTATAAATCAATCAAACATAAAACATGGACAGGAATGTATCAGCCAATCGTAAGTCTTTTGGAAACTGACGTAATAATTTGGGGATTATTATATTACTATTTATACTTTTATTTCAAACGTTGATTACCTATCCTATCTTCTTGGCTTTAATCACAATATCCCAACCTATATTTTTACCCTGAAATATTGATCCATCTAGCATAATTAATCTATTGAGTAAATTATTATTCTTAAATAAAATTTTCCATACATCCCTTAAAGGCATTAAAAAAGGCAAAAATAAACCATGCGTCACAAATTTTTCTATTCTAAATTTTCCTTCAATTAATTTTTGTAATTCTTGTAATGTAAAATGGTGATGCTCTTTCAAGTTTTTGCTCATATCTCCATGCATTCCTGATTTATATCTTGTTTTATAATATTCCTTGCCTCTGAATAAATTTATTAATAATCTGTGTAGGACTGGCGCTTTAAATTTCAAATTGCCCCAATCAACCCAACCGGTTAGACCCTTATGAGGAGTACTCAATATCAAGACCCCATCTTTTTTCAATATTCTACTAATTTCCGCTATTAACTTTCTAGGATCGTCAACGTGTTCGATTACTTCAAGCAAAAATACAGTATCCGCAAAAGAGTCCGGATAAGGCAATTTATCTTTTTTATCTATTATTTTAAAATTAACGTGAGAATATGCTGACTTAGCATTTTTAACTAACAATAAGTCCACCTCACAACCATACAGGCGCTTTCCCTTTTGACACACGCCAATAAATTTTCCATTACCAGAACCTATATCTACCACTACATTGGTATTATCGAGAAATTCGTACGCAAGATAATACCTATAAAAACCGCTATTAATAAAAGGGTTTAACATCTTTATGAATACTTAAAATATTGCAATTTAGAAAACTTTTTCTTTCTAAATACGTAACTTTCCAAAACAATGCTTTTTTTAAAAAGAGGATATTTTAATTTATTGACATTTTTCCTAAATGCTCCCTCCCTACGTCTTTTCAAAATTCGAGGAAGCAGATATATAAGATTTAAATAAGCAAAAATTACGACAAAAGGGTGTTTTAAATTCTTGTTATGATATGCGTAGTAAAATAATGCTATAAAATCCAAAAATATTCTCACTGGAAGATATTTTATTAATTCAGTAATAGTATAGTTTTTTATAAGTAGTATTAGGCCATTTCTGTGATGCAAGAAAATTTTCTTAAACACGAAGTTTTTCATGGTGCCTGAACCGTAATGATAAACCACAGAATTAGGAATATATACCAGGCGATAACCGTGAAAGAACATTCTCCAGCATAGATCCGCCTCTTCCCCATAAATAAAAAATATTTCATCAAGCATTCCCACTTTTCTTATCACTTCAGCTTTAGTAATCATGCAATTGCCTGAAGTCCAAACTACATCAACAATGTCATCATATTGTCCTTGATCTTTTTCAATATCAACAAAAATCCTTCCTCTACAAAAAGGGAATCCAAAGACATCCATGTATCCTCCTCCAGCCCCAGCGTACTCAAAATAGTCCTTATTTCTCATGTTTTTTATTTTTGGCTGACAAGCTCCCACTTCAGGATTATTTTCCATATAAGTTATTATAGGATTCAGCCAATTTTTAGTTACGATCGTGTCATCGTTAAGAAAAACGATATATCCACTCTTTATTTTTTTTAGTGCGTGATTGCAGCCTCCGGCAAAACCAATATTTTTGGGCAATCTGGAGAATACGAGCATCTTATTATCCCTATATTTATAGTAGAATTTCTGATATTCCTTTGCATTGGAATTATTATCAACCAGATAAACCAAAAGATTTGGGTAACCGCAGTCAAAAAGGGATTCTAAACAAGCTGAAATAAACTCAAATTGATTGCATGTAATAATTACTATATTTACTAAGGGTTGCTTCATTCTATATTAGCTTTTTAGTCCAAGCGACTGGAGTATCTTTGGAGACAATTTCAAGATTATCCAAATACTTAAATTCTTGATGTCCAGCTTCCTTTGCCCAAATAATCATTTTCCTAACCCCCTCTTCTAAAGTAACGCTTGTGGCATATCCCAAAAGGTCTTTAGCTTTTTGCATGGTACACCAAGCATCTTTTACTTCTTGTGGTCTAAAAGGTAAATATTCTGGCTTCATATTGTCAGGAACAGAAGTTTCTCTGAAAAAATTATTCAAGACAACGTCCGAAAGCTCATTGATAGTGCATTCTTTTTCCGGACCTATATTTATTATCTCGCCATTGCAACTATCTTGAAAACCTGCTTTTACAATATAGGGAGTGAGATCATCGATATATGTAAATGCTCTCTTTTGATTTCCATCTCCGTATATAAAGAAATTTTTGCCCTCCAACAATCTATTTATAAAAATTCCAACAACATTTCTATATGGATCTGCAAGGTTTTGTTTTGGTCCATATACATTATGCGGCCTAATAATAGTATATTTAAATTTAAATACTTTGCTTAGAACTTCCGTTGCTCCTTCCATTGAAGCTTTAGCTATACCATAGATATCGTCAGGCTTTCTATCCATAGTTTCTGAGAATGGCGGAGCCTGAGAACCATACACGCTCATTGAACTTGTCAAGATGACCTTGGTCATTCCACTTTTTATTGCAGGAATAAGAACATTAAGATAGGCCAGGTAATTTCTTTCAGTAGAGCTAAGCGGGGTAAACTGACTTCTTCCTTCAGCGGCATCTGCCGCCAGATGAAATAAGATTTTTGGTTTAATTCCAACAACTGCGACGCGAGCTTTTTCTTTCTCTCTTAAATCTAATTTTATAAATGTACTATTGGGATTAATATTATGCTCGTAACCTCCGGAGAGATCATCTATACCATAAACTTCATGACCCAAATCCACTAACGCATCTACTAGATGGCTGCCCATAAATCCAGCAGCACCCGTTACCAAAATTCGTTTTTTTTCACGCATGATTGTATTCTTAACAAGATTATAACACAAAGGTAAACCTAAAGACTATGAACCGGATTTGATCAAATGTCTTATAAAAAACTAATGTAGTAAATGCTTCCCAGAGGAATTGTTGGATTTATGTAAGGAAGGTCTTTAAACGGCTCAAGCGGTATAGAGTCAGTCTCAAATACCTCAACATCATCTGCATAGTTCTCAGTTGTGCCTGCATTCTTACGCTGGTAACTTACAACAAGGTATTGTGCATCTTTTGGAGCGACAATACTTCCCTGCACATTTGTCCATTCCCCATTCTCATAAGCTCTCGAAGAAAGACCAACAACATCCCCAAGATTACTTTTTTTTGCTTCATCTAAGCTTTTGTACATATCCATTCTAATATACCCATCACCATCTTCCGGGACTGGTCCTTTTTCTGCTTTCAGAGAACCTTTGACTGTGTAAAGAAGTCCTGGTTTTATTTTAATTGGCTGCGATGATATTCGTTGAGTTCTATCTCCTGCAGATTTTATAGTCAAAGAGCCAGGAGAATTATTCCCGACATCTTTTATCCAACCACCCGCTAATGGAGGGAAGTCAAAAGGGTTTATGGGCCTCCACTCTTCATCTCCCTTATCAAAAGTGAATGCTGCTATTCTTTCTCCCAACGTGTCAGGCCTGTTTGGGATTTTAAAAACCAAATAATTTTTTAGAGTTTGGGCTTGCCAGGGTTGATAAATTTCGTGGATTGCATGCTGCATCAGCTCCTTGATTGTTAATCCAAAATAGCTATCTTGTACATAATCGAAAGGCACATCGTCATAATTAAAATACTTAGTAAAATCTTTCCATCCGCTCCACCAATAATTAACAAAGTAAAATGTGTAAGTATCCAAAATTGCAAAATTTGTATTCTCTTCTTGGAACTCAGCTAGGGAATTGGGGCCATGAGAATAATCCCATTCTTTAAACGTAATGTTTCTATTTTTCAAAGCCATTTGCACCTGCGGAGTAATACCTAAATCATATTTCCTAATCACGACATCCTTGGGCAAATGCTTGTCTGCCCAACTACTCAAGGCAATAAAATTCCATGGTTTTGAAAAATTTACATCCAGAATAATTGCATTTTTGATCGAGGTAAAATTAATTATCAAAAGTATTGTAATAATTGTAGCTATTCCCAATTTTGTATTTATTTTTTTCAGTCTATGATATAAAAGATCTGTAATAAATCCTGCAAAAATCATAAGAAATGGCATAACTGCTGTAAAATTACGGGCATATGCGCTGCTGTAATATGTCATTACGAAAAAGAACGCAGAAACAAATGAAAATAATATTAAAAACTTTCTAAATCTCAAAAACAACATTGAAATAATTCCCAATACAATTGTAATACTTGGCAATTGTCCTATGCCCCAGTGGAATAGATAAAAGAATTGATATCCCCTAAGCCAAAGCTGTCCCATTCCATAACGTACGTAGTCTTTATTGTTTTGAATCATAGCCTCATTAAAATTAAAAAGGTAATATGGGTTAACTAAAACAAAAGTCATAAAAGACACCAGCATAGATAGAATGAAGTTCATGTTAAAAAGGTACCAGAAGCTTTTTTTCTTTACTGCCCATAAAAAGTGCACCACGAAAAAAGGCAGATAAGCAAACGGCTGATACTTAATTGAAAGAGCAAATGCCGCAGCAATACCCGCGAATATATATCTTTTTCTCGTATTCTTTTCAAGAAGAAGAACGCATGCAAAAAGAGTAAGGATGTTGAAGAAACTACTATGAATATCCGGAAGACCAAAGTGACTGGCTAAAACATGTCTAAAGTTAAAAGCAAGAAAAAATGCGGCAAAAATTCCTGCTGTTTTACTAAAAAGTCTTTTGGTCGTGAGATATGTCAACACAACTGCGCCACAACCAAAAGCTGCCGCAATATATCTTGACCAGTACAAAGCATCATGATTTCCTACTCCAAATATAGCCTCTTGGTATTGTGCAAAAAAGTTAAATCCCTGAGTAAAAAATGCAATGATTACATCGGGATGAAGGAAAAACAAATTTAAAAAAACAAAAGGCAGTATAAATACAATATAAATTAATAGATGGAAAAAAGGCATACCAGCTGGATAATCAAATCTTCCCGGCATTAAAAAATTATAAAACATGTGAATAGCAGTGCGGTAGCTTCCAGGTTCATCAGGATGATCAGACGTATAGCCAGGGTATACACCTATTACTCTAACTAATAATGCTACAGAAAATATTAAAATAGCTATCCAATTGTTCCCTATAAATCTCTTAATCATTTCTTTTTGCAAATATATACTAACTCAGGATAAGGCATCAGAAAGCTACTTACATTTCTTACATCGACTATTAATGGAAACTTGGAAAGAAAAGAAATCATATCTTTTCTTGATCTGTAATAAAAACGGTCACCTGGATACAAAAGATTATCGGTTAACAAAGCAAGAAAATATTGTAGAGTATATTTTTTATCAACTTCATCTATTAGTAAAATCCCACCTTTATCTAATTTATTAACACATTCACCTATAAGTTCTTTTTGCTCTTCATAGCTTTTTAAATGGTGCAAAACATGCATAACAACAATTGCATCTGCTTTTTTAATATTGATTTTTGTTATATCCTTATTGTCAAAAGTGATATTGTTAATTCTTCCAGTATTTGCAGCCTTTTTGGCAACCTCTGTTTTTTTCTTATCAAATTCACAAGCCAATACATATCGCTTTGGAGATGTTGCTGCAGCATAGTTTGAAAAAATACCATACCCGCTCCCCAAGTCAATAATTGTGCCTGTTTTTGGAAGAAGCTCTTCAATTCTCACCAGACGTGGATACTCCCAAAACCGAAGATAAGTATATAATGTTTTTCCTAGTCCTTGCTTGTAATATTGTTTTTTTACATCCGAAATTGTTATCATTATTTTTTCCTCGCAACTGCGACAACTGATGTTCCGAATGGGAAATTAATCTCCGCAATAATTTTCGACTCAATATTAATAAATGTAAATAATATTTTATTAAGAATTGGATGAATGCCGAAAAAATCACTCTTATTTTGTTTTTTCTGCAATCCGACTACCTGAGGAATTCTTTTGATAAATGCTAAAGGGAAAAGAAAAAAGTTAGCATAAGTAATTTTTAAAACCTTGAATGATTCTGACAATTCTTTTTCAATTTCTTTTTTTGTAAAACGGTGCTTTGTAAAATCTACAACATCTTCGCTACTTCTAAACCAATCATATGCAGGTTCACGAAGTAGAAAAATTCCACCAGGCTTTAAAACTCGCTTGATCTCTAATAATGCTTTTTTGTTGTCCTCAACCCACTGATGATACAAGACATCCAAACATGCAACAACATCAAACGAAGCGTTTTTAAAAGGAAGCGAGGAGATATCAGCCTTTTTTACTTTCCCTCTTTTTCTTGCATACACTAGCGCATCATCAGAAAGATCAACGCCCATAACGTCTCCAAAGCGAGATAAATACAAAAGCGCTGCTCCCGGACCACAACCTACATCAAGAATTTTTAATTTTTTATTTTTGGGAAGATATTTCTTTAGAAGTGCTGAGTTAATTTCGGCCATTCCTTTATACCACCAATAAGAATCTTGATGTTCAAATATGTTGCCGTATTGGCTTTTGAGCATAATCCTGAGCTTAGCATACGAAAAAATAAAAATCAATTGACCCTTATTTACCTACTTTATACGGCCTTAAATAGGTTGGCTCTCCTATGCTTCTCTCGCTTTTACTTAGAGGGATTTGTGGAGCAAGCGTAACATAGCCTTTTGGCAATACATAATTAACTGGAGTTGTTGAAACAATATTAACTTCTCTTAAAATAAGATACGATTCTTGAGGTATTTCCGTATTAATTTTATTTAACAAAGACAAAATAGGAAACTTTTCTCCAATTTTTCTGGGCTCTCTCATTAACCTTGCAAGTGTCACAAGCAACACCTTTCTAGGTCCAACACGAGGCCCTTCTACTCCTAAATGATTTTTTTCTCTGACTCTTTGCGCAGCATCATGAATTTCATCGGTTAATTTATAAATTGCGGAGCTGTCATTCGGAAGAAATGCGGCAATAATGGAAACAGATTGTTTATCGTGTCCTGCCCAGACAGGATCAAGAGCTGGGATAATACCAAAAAGAGACAGGTTAATCGGATTGAAATCAGAAATACTATCTCTTACTGTTCTATAAAATTCTCTTACCTGTTGTGAGCTTAACTTACCCTTTCTACCACTTGGGCTAAAAAATATTTCTCCAAGAGACATGTGCAAATCCGGCGCTTCAACACAAACCGCTGTTGGCTCCGCGGATTTTATCTGAGTAAGCACTTCTGAAAGAAAAGGATGAACAGAAGAATCTGATACAAGAACATCTGGCGTGAGTCCGTAACGACTATCCCGAGCTGAAAGGATCGGATTTCCCATAACCCGTCCTTGCCGTATTGCCTCAACAGCAGTGTCTTTAATACTTGAATAGATATTAACAAGCTCTGCATCCGTTGGATACGAAAGTTTATCTTGAGATTCATGAAGAACAGAATTATCTTCTATACTACCTATAATTCCTTGCCCTTTCTATCTCTTAGCTCATTAGGAGACACAAATTCACACTCAATCATACGACTTTCTTCCATAACTGTTCTGATTGCATTACCTTTTTCTATCTGTGGCAGATCATCAATCGAAGGAATTTCGCTTTCATTGAAATGGTTAAGAGAGTACAATAACAGTTTTAATGGATCTCCATGACTAACAATAAATATCGTTTTGCCTTCCTGGGATTTTACAATATCATCAAAAGCTGACCTCATCCTACCTAATACTTCTTCCTTAGACTCATGCCCTTCTAGTGTGGAATCGAATTCATCTCTTCCTGGAAATTTTGATTCTTTCTCTGTTTGCGTAAGTCCTGCGAATCGTGGAATTCTATTATCTCCTAGTCTTTCATCCTCTATCACATTAATGCCAAATTTTTCAGCAAGTATTTGTCCTGATTCTTTTGCCCGAGATAGATGACTTGTATATATTACGTTTGGACGGATGCCTTCTTTTTGCAAAAGTTCACCAAGATCTGACATCTGAAGTCTTCCTTTACTATTTAATGGTAAGTCTAAAGTTCCGCCGTAAGAAATTCCTTTTGGATTATCTATTTCTCCATGTCGAATAAGATAAACAGTTGTGTTCATAAATATAATCTATAATTTTATCACAAGTCACATCTTCCTCAAATAACAATCTTCTTTTTTGAAAATGCTTATGCTATTATTAATCGTATGAAAATAGATTTTGTTGATCTTAAAAGACAGAACAAGCTGTACAAAAAGGAACTCATGGAAGTAATAGATAATGCTGTGGATAAAGCTACATTCATTATGGGAAGTGCCCTTGAACGCTTTGAGAAAGAATTTGCTGAGTTTTGCAATAAGCGTTATTGCGTTGGTCTTAATTCAGGAACAGACGCGTTAATGTTTGCTTTACTGGCTTATGGAGTTAAACGCGGAGACGAGGTAATTACTGTACCTAATAGCTATTTTTCAACCGCAATGGTAATTTCCAATATTGGAGCTGTACCCGTATTTGTAGAAATAGAGCCATCAAGCTACAACATAAACGTAACGAGAATTGAAGAAAAAATTACCAAGAAAACTAAAGCTATCATTCCCGTTCATCTCTATGGACAAGCCGCAGACATGGATCCCATTGTTACGATTGCAAAAAAACACAATCTTGCAATTATTGAGGACTGCTGTCAGGCGCATGGAGCCAAATACAAAGGCAAAATAGTCCCTTATACAGAAACCGGAGCATTCTCTTTTTATCCTGGGAAAAATTTAGGTTGTTTTGGGGATGGCGGCGCACTCGTTACTGATAATAAGGATATAAAAGAAAAAGTACTGCTATTGCGAAATGATGGAGCACAAAAAAAATATGTGCATAAAATATTTGGATATAAAAGCCGACTTGATACTCTTCAAGCTGCAATATTGTCTTTCAAATTAACTCATCTTGATAAATTTAATGCTAAAAGAAAACAAGTCGCTCATCTTTATCGAGAAAAACTATCAGACATAAAAAAAATAGTGCTGCCAAAAGAAATGGAATATGTATCTCATGCATATCATATTTTTGCTATTCAAACTCAAGAAAGAAACAAACTACGAGAATATTTAGAAAAAAATGGCATTGCAACTGTAATACATTACCCTACGCCAATTCACCTACAAGAACCATACAGAAAACAAGGATTTAAGCAAGGAGATTTTCCAATTACAGAAGAATTTGCGAGCCGAATCTTATCTTTACCAATATTTCCAGAGATGGAAGAAGAGGAGATAGAATATGTCTGTTCAAAAATCCAAAAGTTTTACACCTAACTCTTTGCTTTTTTTCCTCGTAGCTCTTCTCTATACCATTTTAGTGTTCTTCTCAAACCATCTCTTAGATTAACTTGTGATTTATAATCAAGATTTTTAGTAATCTTTGTTAGATCCGGACAGCGTCTTCTTGGATCGTCTTGTGGATATGTGCTTGGATACTCGACTGCTTTAATGGAAATTTTATTAGTAAATAGTTCTGATACCATATTTGCCAAAGTCATCATATTGACTTCATCATTGCTATTGCCAACATTATATGCTTCTCCTCCTTTCTTGGATAACAAAACCTTTAGAAAACCTATGATTGCATCTGATATATAGCAAAAAGTTCTCGTTTGATTTCCCCCTGCATGTACCGGAAGAGACTCTTTTTTTAATGCACTAGTAATAAATCTGGGAATAACTCTGAAGTCATCCGGTCTCATCCCAGGACCATAAACATTAAATGGACGAACTGTTTTTATTGAAAGATTGTACAAGTTATAATAAATCATGCAAAGCGTTTCCCCAAGTCTTTTTGACTCATCATAACAAGACCTTGGGCCTGTGCATGAAACATTACCNGGATATGTCTCTGGAGTTGGAATGAAATTCGGATCAGGATCTCCATAAATTTCACTAGAACTGAAGAATAAAAAACTTTTTACATTTTTCTTGCGAGCCAACTCTAAAAGGTTTTTTGTACCCTGTGTTGCAACTTCTAAAGTCTCAAGAGGATATTTCATATAATATACCGGCGATGCAATGCCTGCGGCATGAATTATATAATTAACTCTATTTTTTATATCTAAAGGCGAACGAACATCGTGCTGAATAAAAGTAAAATCTTCCCTATCGGTAAACTCGCTGCTGCTTTTCACGCCCGTAATAAAATTATCAATAGAAATTACATGACATTTTTCTTTAAAAACTTCATCATTTAAATAAGCAAATGTTAATAAAAAATATTTACCAAGAAATCCTGATCCACCGGTAATCAAAATTGTCTTTCTCTCTAACTCCTTCACTTCTGTTTTTAATCCTACGACTATTCTCTTAATATCGCTTTTAACAACTGAGTTTAATTTCATAGCAACTTACTATACCAGATTTATTTTATCTTTTCCTCTACAACGCATCCGCACTTAGTATTGTAACTAAGCCTTATTACGTGAGCTGCAGTTGTGGCAACAGTTCTCCAGTCTGTGACATTAAACGTGTCCACCATGTATGTAACTTCTCCTTTTCCTAAAAAAGATGTAAAAAAAGGTGCTTCATACTGTGCTGCGAGATCTGGATAAGGACCTATGATTAATGTGTTTTGTTTTTGTTTGCTTCTTGTATCAATTATGTGATTAAAAATAGCTTTTTGAGACTTGGCGTCAGAATAAGTATGCGAGAAATGCGTATACAAAAGGTATGTATTGCTTAAATAATAACCCACTAATAAAAGCACAGTTAGTATTTTTAGCCCTGCGCTTTTATTCTTAAATAATACCCATAAAAAAAGAGACCAGAAAATAGCTAAAAGATATGTAGGGAAGTAAAGATATCTCATTGAACCAGCCGAATA
>C687J35174_10004228_pt1 | contig 19374 bp, 17 predicted proteins | sample RifCSPhighO2_01_FD_35174 | JGI IMG/M metagenome (IMG submission 35174) | reverse complement strand
GCCACGGCTTTTTTCTCTTCTTCTCTGTCTCCCGTGATAAGCATGTAGGGAACTTTAGACAAACTGGCGTCTCTAATTTTCGCCTGTAAGGTTTCGGCTCTTTCATCTACCTCTACCCTAATGTCTTCCTGGAGTAATTTTTTGGCAACATTTTGCGCATATTTAAGATTCCTATCGGTAATGGGTAGAACAACAGCCTGAACAGGGGCTAGCCATACCGGGAAAGCCCCGCCGTATTGTTCTATGAGAAATCCTATAAAGCGCTCGTCAGAGCCAAGCGGTGCGCGGTGGATAATATAAGGCACAATTTTACCCTGACCGTTTTTATCTGTATAAGTGAGGTTGAATCTTTTTCCTGCACCGAAATCAAGCTGGTTGGTCGAGGCTCCAAATTCCCGTCCGGTAACGCTTTTGAAGTTAAAATCGAATTTTGGACCATAAAAAGCTGCCCCTCCTTCTTTTTCTGTTACTTCAACTTGCGCACTCTTTGCCGCTTTGCGTAAAATACTTGTTGCCTTTTTCCAAGCAGGAAGATCTTTAAAGTACTTGTCGGGCTTGTTTACAAAATCCGGAAGCGCAAGTTCAATGTAATAGTCGTGCAGGTCAAAAAGATCATAGTAATAAGCGTGCATTTTCATTACTTTAACCAGCTCTTCTACTGCTTGGTCTTCTGTACAGAAAATATGGGCGTCATTTTGGGTCATACCGCGCACGCGCAGAAGCCCCATTAATGTTCCGGAGTCTTCATATCTGTAAACTGAGCCAAACTCGGCATAACGTATCGGTAGCTCCCGGTAGGAATGATTTTGCGCTTTATAAGCAATATACATATGCGGACAATTCATGGGTTTTAGATAATAATCACCTTCTTCGGATTTCATGGGAGGAAACATGTCGGCGGCGTAATAAGGCAAATGCCCCGAAGTTGTAAATAACTTTTCGCGGGCTATGTGAGGAGTAGAGATTCTCAAATACCCCTCTTTTTTTTCTGTTTCTTTGCCGAATTTTTCAAGCTCGTCTTTAATAATTGTTCCCTTCGGCAGCCAAATAACTAATCCCGGCCCTACTTCTTCAGAGTTAATCGTAAACAGTCCCAATTCCTGTCCAATTTTCCTGTGATCCCTCGCCTTGGCTGTTTCCAGGGCTTTTAAATGCTGGTCGAGTTCCTCTCTGGTTGGGAAAAGTGTTCCGTAGATGCGTGTCAGCATGGTATTTTTCTCACTACCCCGCCAATAAGCTCCGGCTACACTCAAGAGTTTAAAATGCTTCAGTTCCTCTTTGGGATTATTACTATGACCCCCACGGCACAAATCAATAAACTTGCCCGATTTATAGGTTCGCAAGGTCTCTCCTTGCGAAGCTAATTCTTTGACAAGCTCGAATTTATAAGGATTTTGAGCGAAAAGCTTCTTAGCTTGCGGTGCTGAAATTACGGTTCCTTCGAACCCTTTCCAAGTTTTTAAAATAGCTTGCATTTTGTCTTCGATCTTTGGTAAATCATCTTCGGAAATTTTTACACTACCGAAATCAAAGTCGTAATAAAACCCGTTTTCAATTGCCGGGCCAATGGTGTTTTTGGTGTTCGGCCATAACTCTAATACGGCCGCGGCCAATAGATGAGCTGCGCTGTGGCGCAAATGTTCTAAATGATTATCTGTTTTTTTCCGAGTCATGTTTGTATTTTTAAACAAAAAAGCCACTTACTGTTGGAATCGCCAGCGGCGATGGTTCCATCCAACTTTCAGTGACTTACTTTGAGCGCTTTCGCGCGATAAGCAAGCTTTGCTTATTTATTTTTCGGCTTTGCAGATGGTGAATTTGCATCAAACGCCGATATTAAACTAGCTAAAGTGTAGCACTTTCGCGCAAATTATCCAAAATCAGTCAAGTTGGACAGCGCCGTTGGCTGAATTTCTGTCCACGTGATCTGTGGTTTTAATAACAGCTCTAGTTATCGGTTGTTCGAGATCGGGTGGGGCTGTTGGCGGGGCATCGCAGAAAATACAGCCGGCTCTTTTAAGGTCTTCTGGAGAAAGGTGAATTCTCTCTGCTACCATACACTTTAATTTACTTGCTGGTTTTTTGCGAGTCAAGTACCAACAAATTTAAGGTAAAATAGAGAAAATGACAAAAGTTCTAGAACATTTTAAGAAAAAAGATCCCAAGCTTTGGAAAGTAGCGATGAGGCTTGGCAAGATCGAACCCTATCAGGTTCGCGCTTCAGGTGATTATTTTGCCGACATTTGCGAATCGATAGTCAACCAGCAGTTATCAGGTCGCGCTGCAGCGACAATTTGGGGAAGGTTTATTTTACTTTTGCCGCAAAAAAAGGTCACTCCTGAAAATGTTTTAAAGGTTGCCGGTCAACAGGTGCGGGATGCAGGTATGTCGTGGGGGAAAGTTAAATATGTCAAAGATTTGGCATTTAAAGTTAAAGATAAACTGGTCAATTTAGACCAACTAGACAAATTGTCTGACCAGGAAGTGATTGCCGAACTTATTAAAGTTAAAGGGATAGGGGCTTGGACCGCAGAAATGTTTTTAATGTTTACCTTGGGACGGCCGGATATTTTTTCCCATGGAGACTTGGGTTTACATAACGCCATCTGCAATATCTACGGACTAAAAAATCCTACTCGGGAGCAAATAGAAACACTCTCTCTTCGTTGGTCACCCTATCGCAGTATCGCCTGCAGAATCTTGTGGAAAAGCCTCGAGAAGACCCCTTCTTGATATACTTCAGATGTGGGTAAGTATTTTTTAGGATTAATATTGGTCGTCCTTGGGATAGGATTCTTTTTGCTTGCAAACTCCAGCTTGGAAAAAAAGAGGCAAGAATCTCCACCTTCTCCTCAAAGTAACAGTAAAGACGCAGTGTTTAATCAAATAGACTTAGAATATAAAGATATAAATTACAGAATTAATTGGGTCGAAGTCTCTATCCCGCAAAATATTGTTTTAGGAGCCAACTTAGAAGAGAAAAAGACAGCAAAATCTATTTATAATCAACTTGGCTGTGGTGCTTTAATAAACGCGGGTTTTTACACAGAAAATAACGATTACATTGGCCTTTTATACATCGATGATAAAAAGCTTTCTAACGAGTCACCGGACACCTTGTTTAACGGTGTGTTTTACATTACGAATGCCGGCGATCCCGGAATTGGTACTGGGGTACCTTTAACCCAGATTAAGTATGCTGTGCAATCTGGTCCGATATTGGCTCGTTACAGAACTTATCAAAAGTTAAAATTGGCAAGCGATCAAGGCGCGCGAAGAATTGTTGTCGCGGTTACAGATAAAAAAGCAGTTTATTTTTTGGCTGTGTTTGACCCTGCATCTGTCTATTTGGGTCCGCGCTTAACTGATTTGCCGGAAATTGTGAAGAAGTTTGCCGAAGAGAAAAATTTGTCGTTTACAGATGCTCTAAATCTTGACGGAGGCGCGCATTCTGCTTTCTTGGCGCCTGGAGTCTCCCTCGACGAACTATCCCCAATCGGCAGTTACCTTTGCGCTAGAGATCAAAATTAACAACTTGTGGTAAAATAGCAAGGCTTGGACGGTTAGCTCAGTTGGTAGAGCGCATTCTTGACGTGAATGAGGTCACAGGTTCGAGCCCTGTACCGTCCACCAATTTATAAAAACAGCAAGTTTTGAATTTGCGGAGCAAATTAAATTACTTTTCTATATAAAAGACAGCAAAGGGATCAAACTGTTGTTTAGCTTTTTCTCCAAGTGTTCCATTCAATGCCACCGTATTTACAATTGCTCTCAATAAGCCTAATTCTCGATAAGTATCTCCTCGAGTTCTAATCCCTTGTATTTCTTCAAACATCTGCTCTCCAAAAGTAGTCAAATATGGGTCAACGCTTGAGAATCGATCACGAACTCTTTCTGCAAAAGCACGATGATATCCTAAAGATAATGCGAAAGCTCCTACTCCCAAAGAATCTCTAAAATCTACATCTCCATAAGCATATAAATAATTTGCCCCCATTAAGGCGTCTTGATAATCATCATTTTCAAGGGCTAACGAAGCAAGCTGTTCTGTCGTTGCAACAACAAGAAGATCATCTTGTGCTACCATGTAGTGTAATCTAGCTCCTATAAGACCAGGAAGAGTTCTCTCGTGTTGTTCCCGCAAAAGTACCATCGCTTCTGCTAGACCATAACGGTTGTTTGGGAACTCTCTACCAGCAAACATTCTTGCCATTCCAATAATAGCGAATTCTGGTTGCCCGGAAGAAAAAGGACGCTCAGGGCTTATCATATTTTTACTGTACCTCCTCTTCCTTGTTCCTTCTTGCATGCTCTTCCTGCAAAAATTCCCCAAACGAAGTATTAGTATGTTTAGCAATCATTGCCTGTAAAACAGATACAGGCATATGCGAGATAACCCGAGTTATAAATGGTAGTCCTTTTTGCCAGACAGTAGAGTTGTATTTAATGTCATGGGGTACGATCATTCGATCATACCCAATTCTCAAGAGCTCGTCCAAATGCCCTTGTTCTATCGGATCAAAGTCTTCCGGATATTGTTCTTGAATAACTAAACGATTTCGAATTAAGTTATCCAATGCTCTATAAAGACCCGTTATATCTCCCTCGCGACCCTGATAAGACATTTCATATCGCATACTTTGCCAAAAATCACGCATTTCTCGTAAAACCCAAGGATAATATTCGTGAGGAAATACTTTTACCATCTCAATATGCTGATATTCCTGATAATGTCCTTCGATTTCCTTCAATTCTCTTATAAGACCCCGGAAAGCTCGTACTGTACCTTTTTGCCAGTCAACTAAACCCTCAGTTTGAGTATTATCGATATCGTCTTCTCCGTCTGTAATCATTCTGCCTGAGAAAAGTCTTTTCGCGTGCTCTTGGACTCCAGTACCATATTGAGCTAAGATACCTAGCTGAGTTTGGGATACAGCTTTAAACATACCTCTGTGTTCGCGCACTAAACCGGAAATTGCAGAAACAGCGTGAGAAGTAGCATTTGTAGGCATGCGTATTTCGTTAACAGGACCTAAAGCAATTTGGAACATATCTAAAACTACTGGTACTAAAAGATGAAGAGCGTCTGTGTTTGTATATTCAAATTGTCCATTAAAATGCCAAAGGATGTCACTTCTTTGACTTTCTCCAACTGCAGGGTCGTTAGCTAAAGATACTAATTTACAATATTCTCCAGGAAGTGCTTTCATATCGTATTGACGGAAATCAATTCTTCCTACTAATCCTTTAAATAAGGATGCAATTTCTCTATCTCCAGATTCTAATAACCCTGATTTAGTAAGCTCTGTTAACAGGCTTAAAAGAAGTCGGTTTTTAGCACTATGCTGTTCTGCATGCATTTGATTAGATGGTTCTAGTTGTCTATTAAACTCTGCCCTTGCCGCTACTTCTTTAGGGTCTTTTTTGTCACCAAACGAAAGTCCAAACTTTCTCCACACAACTAATGCTTTATTTACTTCTGAAGTGTTTTTAAGCTTCATCGACTGGATTGCCATTTCGACAATACTTCGCACTTGAGTACCTACAGCTTCAGACCCAAAGACTCTAACTGATACTCTTTCAAGAACTTCGGGTGAAGAACCAAGCCTTACCTCGTTTAGTGCGTCAATAATAGTTAGCATAATCTTACCTCTACTTAAAGCAAAAAGATCGGGCTTCATGATGGCCTGGCTATTATCTGGAACGTACTGAACAATTAACGCTTCAACTCTTGAGACTATTTCTGGGTCTGGTGACATAAGCCCAATCTTAATTATATTTCTAACAATGTCTTTTACTTCATGAATATCTGGACTATCGTAATCAGCGCGTGCTCCTGTTATATTCTCTTCTAGAACGGATTCGGCAATTACACCTTGGTTAGTATAGCCATTGATAATATCTAGCAGGTCTTGTTTTAAAAGTGCCCGACGATGAGGGTCTTCAGCAGACTTATATGCATAAAGAACAGAGCTAATAAGTCTGCTTTTGTGTTCAAATTCGCTTGGTCCATCAAAAACAAAGCGATGTGTATTTTGCACTCTGTTATTTATAGTTTCAGTTAATCTCTTGTGAGCTGGTTGGCTATCAGAATCTAAGATAAGACCTATAAGCTCCGAAGGTCCGAAATCATATTTTCGGGTAGGGTGATCTAAAGATATTTCATCAATAAACAAACTCTCAACAACGGGATGACGAGCCAAAGGAATTAATGGGCGGGGTGGTTCAGTGCCATCAGGGGCAATAAAGCGCTCAGAGCCTCTTTTGTTTCGCTCAGCCAGGATTTGTCCGCAAAGTTCTCTAAAAGCCGAATAAAGTTTTTGACCTTCTTCTGTATTTCTAAATCCCCCATCCGCAAGTCTTCGATAATCTAAGTTGGGAAATTTTTCCATTATCTGTGCAGGAGTCGTTTCGTACCATTTACTAGTTTCACTGTAATCCATACTAAAGCCTAGTTTATAAGTGAGATTACTTAAATGACCTCCGGTAAGATTATTATCTAAAAAGCTGGAATCATAATCTGCGCCATGGACAAATAAGGCTCTCACAAATCTCTCTTGATCCAGACCCCATCTCAGACCACCATAATATTCTTTGAATGGTTCATAGAAGCCAGAGGACATGAAATCATTAACTAATCTTCCTGCCTCGGCTTGTGCTTTTTGGATATAGTCATTTGTAGTAGATGGTAGTTCGTTTCCGTTAGAGATTCTTCTTGCGGTAGCCTCTTTGACACCTAAAAATAAGGCTGACTGTGCTCGCTGGTCTCCTAGTTTAACAGCTGCGGTTCTGACTACTATCCTTGTATCTGAACCTGTACATTCAAAATCTACTGCAATAGGGAAATCTACTACTCTAACAACCATGGCATCATACGTAGCTTGTGCGAGAACTCGATCAATAGGAGAATTACTCCCTTTTTCGTAGATAACGTAAGGATAAGATTTTTTCTGATCAGGGCTTAGAGGAACTAATCCACCCGCGCTATCAGCACTAGAAAGACCAGTTCTGCCCGTTATTCTTCTGAGTAGGCCCCGAATTTGATTTTCTTGTCCCATGTGGCGACTATTATACCCTTTTCCAGGTTCAAAATCAAACTATAGGCAAACCTTAGATGTGCTATATTATCAGTATAGGTGATGCAAAACTTGGTAAATCACTTTTTCGTAGCTTCAATATTCTTTAGCTTTTGATATAATCTGGTGAGACTTTCAAATACGGGGCTCCAAACCGTGGCTGAATTGTCCACAATTAGTACGAAGGATATATTGGATTGATTTTTAGACAATTATAGGGTAATATGTAGGGCAAATGCGTAATCCAGAAGTCTACCAGGCGAATAACGGGTCAGAAATTGAACCTTCTATTTGCGTCTTCTGTGAAATTATTGCTGGAAAAACTCAAAGAAGTATCGTTGCTGAGACAGATACATGTGTCTCATTTGTATCTTTAGAAGGGCACCTTCTGGTTGTTCCAGAAAAGCATATTGAAATTCCTTCAACCGTGGAAGAATTTCAAATATTAGAAAAGACAGCTTCGTTTGCGGTTCGCTTAATACCCGTTGTTCAGAGGGTTTGGAAGGTCCCAGATGTTAATATTCTTCTTAATTTAGGTAGAAATGCAGGTCAGGAAGTAATGCACGCACATTTCCATGTTATCCCGCGTGCCCAAGGAGACGGAAAAATAAAAGTTGTTCTTGAACGATTGCCCGACGAAGAACTAGATACGCTGGCCAAACTTTTTAAGTCCGAAATTAGGGTTTAAGAGTGTCTTTTCCGTTTCAAAAATCAGTTTGCGGAATCGAACAAACCTTCCATCGTTTCGGCATTGCGCGGCGTATGGCTTCTCCCTCCAACCTTTCCCAAATACGGTCAGGATCGTATAAAGGCACTGCTGCAGCCTGCAAATAATTAATTGTCGAGGAATAGTTAGAAACTTCTAAGCTTCGAATTGTATTCAAATGTATTCCAACATTTCCGCCCTTAGAGTCTGGGTTGATAGCAGGAGTCTTAGATAGAATGTAACCGCGAATTGCCTCCCTCGATGGTCTTATTTTGTCAAAGAATTGTTCTTTCTCACAATCTGTAAAATCGGCAATGACGGCAATATCGATATTGCTTGGGTCAGGGTGGTCTGGTCTTTTTACCAACCCTCTTGAAATTGAGCCGTAAAGAATGACTGATACGGGCTTGACGCTAACTACTTTCCAGGATAAGACTAAAAATGCGGCAAATTCGCGGCTTAGTTCCAATAAGTGGCTACCCCATTCATAGTCAACCACAGCCATAAAGGCTTTCCCGCGTTCTTTAGTTGGGTATCTGTGCGCTAAAATCTTTGCATGGATAAGCTCTCTCAAGCGAACTTTCTCTTCCAGGGAAAATGGCGTTACCACTTCACCTCGCCTCGCCTGAGACATTTTGTGCGCGGTTTCTGCAGGTGGAAAAATTTGTATCCCCCTTTTTGGAACTGAGATGAGTAGACGTTCTTTAGACATAATAAGCGAAGCTTGCGTTCTTTGAACGTAAAAAAGCACCTGGTTTAGAGGCTTGATTTATCTAGCTTGCACTAAAAATCAAACTCTAAAAGGCTCAACTCTGTGAAGCTGTACAAGGCAATATTTCATTTCCTTAATTTTAACCATTAATAGGCTTATAGTCAAGCTATATTTCACACCCCGTTCATTAATGCCTCAATTTTTACAAGCCGAGGGGCAAGCTGTGATACCCTTTCCGCCTCTATTCCTAACCTGTCAGAAACCTGCTGTAAGTGGACATCAATGGTAATACCGTCAACTACAGGCGCTTCGCGGAAAATTAATAAATCCGCTCTCATTATAGTAATTATTTCTCTTATAGTTTGATACCCCAAAACTCGATTTTCATAAACGAACACATCATGTTTGTTCTTATTTCTTTCATCTATTGTTTCGCGGCTTACAATTGCGCCCTTAAGATAAATACAATCTGGTTCAGTCCATCTTCTTGCCCATTCCTCTAAGTCTTTATGTGAGTGTGCTGGATTTTTTGAATAATAAATCTCTGTTAGTTTTTCTTGAGAATTCAAGACAACTAAAACCCTTCTATTTTTGGGAGGGATTTTTTTATCTACCCTTTCACCGCTATCCGGTTTAATAGAATACAATCTTACATGATCGACACTGCACGGAAGGCGATCGTGTCTCCACATTGATCTATTTGCTATATCAAAAATATAACTTGTTGGTAATATCTCTCTGTTTAACATGATTTTTACAACAAAAAACTCTTGTGGTGAAAAGTTTTTAATTTTCCACACGCTAAACCTAGCGCTTTTTAAGCGAATTTAGCACACAAGAGAAATGAAATATTAATTTATTCATGAAAGCGTTATTTACCCTGCCGAGCGTTGGAGGTAATCCTCGCTCGAAAGCAATCTTTTAGCTCCGGAACGGCCTACCTGGCCCCAGAAGCCCTTTTTCTTGGCTGAACGAGTGTTATAAGACTGCATCCAAAGGCTAGCATTTTCAATTTTTCGGCGGAAAGAAACTATGTACGAACGTAACTTTTCAAAGAAATTTACGTGATACACTCCGGGGTTTGCCGGAGCCTGCATGGCGGCTATTTGTGTCTCTCGAGCCAAGCCTTGGGTTGTTTTGGCTAGTTGTGTGACTTCGCCTGCCAGTGCCTGGATTTGCACTTTTAATTCTTGGCTTTGTCGGGAAACAAGGGTTTGTTCTTGGTGTCTTAGAGATTGTTCATAGGAAAGTTGTGAGCGCAAAACCTTGTTTTCTTCCTTTTGCTCTTCCAAAACCTGATCAAATTCAATGCTTTGACCAGGCACGAGGTCCCCCGAGGCTTTTTGCTGTTTTCTTTCGTAGCCGAATGCTTGGTTGAAAAAATCCTGAGGAATACCCTCAAATATGTCTTTTTTGACCGACGAAGTAGCGCTTCCTCCTATATCGCGCAAAGCTTCAAGGATGCTGTCTGAAGCAGGTGTTTTTGTTCTGGATTTTTTAGTTGTTTGGTTAATAGCCATTTAGGCACATTCTATGACTATTGTGGTCTCAAGTCAAGCTATAGTTTAATGTCATATCAGGTTTACCAGCGAGTCAAGTGCTTTGCGGCGGGATAAAACAGCGCGGATTAAAGACTTTTGCTCAGGTGAGACAGCGGTCTTTGAATGACCGTTACCTCCTCCGCTTGCGGTTGTGTTGGCGATTTCTTCTATCTCTGCTTCTGAAACCTGCACTTTTTCTGCTTCAGCCACGCGGTTTAAGATGAGCACAAGCTTAATAGACGCTTGAGATTGGCTGGCGTAGTCTTGTTTTAATTGTTCAACAGTTCGGTTTGTTGAGGCTAGATATTGCTCGACGGTAAGCCCTAGTTTTTGTACTTGGTCCAAAAGTTGTGAGAGTTTATGGTTGATTTCTTCCTCAATTAAAGGTCTTGGTAAACTTAAAGTTGCGGATTCCAGTAACGCATTGATAATTTGCTGCTCTCTTTCTTCACGGCTAGGCTCATTAGAGGCTTTCGGGTCACCTTTGGCCGGCGTCCAAATTTCAGCTTTTTTCAAATCTGAAACGGTCTTTTTATAATCTCCAAGGTCAATTTCTGGAAGCTCGCAAGTTACAGCCCGAATAGTCCAGTCGTGTTCTTCTTCTACCGATACAAGCTCAAATCTAGGCTGCAAAACAGGCATAAGATTGTGTTCAAGTATGGCTTTTGCATAGTGCTGAGGCAAAAGGTGTTGTAAAGTGTGCTCATACAACCTTTGACGATCTATGTTTTTCATGGCAAGATCCAGAGGAGCTTTACCTTTTCTAAAGCCTGGAACCTCGACATCGTTAGCCAATTCTTTGAGGACAGCTTCTCTTGTCGTTTGGACAACGTCATATGGAATAGTGAAGGTTAATTGAATAGTTCCGTCATCAAGACGCGCCAAAACCGCCTTTGATTCGACTTTTGGCTCTCCTTTTAACGTTTTCTTTGCCATGAGAGTCTATTTTAGCACAAATCACGCACAAATTCTAATATCTAAACACTAAACTCTAAACAACAACAATGCTCAAAAATTGAAAATTCGAAACTTTGAAATTATTTAGAATTTAGAAATTGTGATTTAGGATTTGTTGAAACAGAGTTTCAACCCTTATGTTGAGTTTTGAAAGTAGAAGGGTTAAAGCCGCCTTTTTTTGACTGCTGGAATTTTTGCTGGCTAAATGTTGCACCTTTAAAATGGTCAGAGGTTCTAAAACCTAAAGGTTGGTGTTTTTTTTGTTTAGGATTTGTTTGTTTATCTGTCACAGCTTAATTGTAAAGGATAAACGCAAGGAAAATCAAAAAATCTACTTTAATTTGTTTACCACCTCTTCAAGTTTTAGCGAGCGTGCCCCTTTTATAAGGATAAGGCTATTTTTTGTTACTTGCGATTTTAAAATTGGTAAAACTTCCTGAGCTGTTTCTACTCTTAAATTTTGGGTCTTCTTTAGAGATTTTCGGGTATAAATAGAAAGCGGTCCAACTAAGATTGCAAAATCTACACCAAGATTCTCTATAGCTTTACCTATGTCTAAATGATCCTGTATTTCGCTATTTCCTAATTCTTTCATGTCCCCATAAACTAAAATAAGTTTTTTAGTTCCTCTAATTTCATTTGCTGCAAAAAAAGTTGCAAGGGCAGCAGATGGATTATTATTGTAAGTATCGTCAAGCAAAACTGCTCCATTTTTTAAGGTTTTAACAGTCATCCTTTGTTTTTGAGGAATTAATTTTTCTAATCCTGCTTTAATTGTTGCAAAAGAGATATTCAATGTACTTGCAGCAGTACTTGCAGCTAAGGCATTTTCAACAAAATGTTTCCCTGTAAGCGGAATATTAATTTCTATCTTTTGATTTATTGATTTAAGAATAAAATGACTTCCTTCAAAAGATAGTTTTAAATTTATTGCTTCAAAAGCTCCGTTTTTCCCAAACCAAATAATTTTTGCCTTACTTTTTTCAATGATTTTCTGAGATGGTTTATTTTCTGAATTTAGGACGACGACAGCGTTTTCCCCTAACCCTTTTACAATGCCTGATTTTTCTTCAAGCACACCTTCTTCATTTCCAAAATAAAGAGTGTGTGTCTGATAAATATTGGTAATAATTGCTATGTCGGGATTAACTAACCATCTGTAAAAACTCATATCTCCTCTGTATTCAACCCCCATTTCTAGAATGAGGTATTTTGTAGAAGGATTACATTTAAGAATTGTTGCTGGAATATTAAAAGTAGAATCGATATTTAGATAAGATGAAACAGTTTCGCCTTCCCTAGAAAGGATAGATTGAAGCATGTCTTTAGTTGTTGTTTTTCCGGAACTTCCGGTAATAGCGATAACTTTTAGATTAAAAAAACTTTGTAAAATTAAAAGGTAATATTTTGCAAGCCTCCTTTTTAAGGGATGAATAACCCAAGTTCTAAAATAAAGTCTTATTAATTTAAAAAAATCTTTTGGTAAATTTTCATCTGGAGGAAAAATATAACGGAGAGGAAGATTTTTTCCGTGCCACCATTGCAGTAATGAGTTAACGCATTGCATCTTTGATTATTGTATCAAGAAGTTGTGAAGATGACATGCCTGCAGCTCTTGCTGACTTTGGGATAAGCGAGTTTTCGGTCATACCCGGAATTGTATTTATTTCTAGGACATATAATTTTTTACCCTTCAAGATAAAATCTACCCTGGCAACTCCGCGGCAAGAAAGTTTTGTAAATATACTAATTGCCACATCTTGAATCATTTTTGCTATTTTTTTATCTACTGTAGCAGGAACAATTTCTTGAGTTCCTTCGTCTTGATATTTTGCTTTATAGTCAAAAAATTCCTGATTTGTTACTATTTCTACAACAGGGAATGCTTTTGGCTTTTTATCCCCAATTACTCCAATAGTAAACTCCCGGCCTTTGAGATATTCATCAACCAAAGCAATATTGCTAAACTTCCAAGCTAAATTAAGAGCTTTTTTAAGATCTTTTCTTGTTTTAACTATTGAGTTTCCAACAGATGATCCTTGATTGTTGGGTTTAACAAAATAGGGGGGTTTACCTAGAATCTTTGTGATTTTCGAAAGAGTTTCGTTTTTTTTGATGACAACGTACTTTGGTACCAAAATTTTATAACTTGCCATAATTTGTCTAAAAACTAGTTTGTCCATTCCAATTGCTGAAGCCAAAACTCCTGAACCTGTGTATTTAACTTCTGCAAGGTCTAACATTCCTTGAACTGTACCATCTTCGCCACATGGTCCATGCATTGCGATAAAAACAACATCGATATGTACATTTAGCTGACTTAATCCGTTAAGAGTTTTCCTGACTGGCGGAATAAGATCGTCTGGTAGTACTTGCGGGTCGAGTGGATTTGGAAGGTTTAAAATTGGGTGAGGAGAGCTTAGATACCATTGTTTTCCATTTGGAGAGATAAGAATTGGGGAAATATCGTATTTTCGTTTTGATAAATTTTTTACAATTTCTATGCCAGAAGCTACGGAAACATTGTATTCAGGACTTTTGCCCCCCATAAGAACAACGATATTTGTTTTTTTGCGAACCATAGAGAATTTATTTGGTTTTAATAACCAGTTTTCAATTGAAGGACAGCCTCTTTAAATTGTTTGCCGCGGTCTTTGTAATTTTCAAAAAGTCCGAATGAGGCGCAAGCAGGGCTTAATAATACCACATCCCCGGGTTGAGCCATGCTTTTTGCCGTCAAAACAATGTCTACCATGGTTCTGCCGCCACTCCAGATTTCTCCTCGAAAACCAGCCAGAGTAAGAGAATTTTCTATATTTTTCGCCTCGTCTCCAATCAAAACGACCCCGCGAATATTTGACTTTGTAATCCCCCCTGCCATTTTTGCGAAACCTGCCCCCTTGCTCGAACCTCCTAAAATCAAGACTTTAGGCTGGTCAAAGCTTTTGATTGCGGCGAGCGTTGGCTCGGGATTTGTGGCGTACGAGTCATTAACATATAAAATGCCATTTATCTCTCGCACTTTTTCTAAACGATGCTCTAATCCTTCAAATGATATAATTCCCGTCCATGCTTTATTAACGTCTACATTTAAGACACTGATTACACATAGTGTGGCTAGAATGTTTAAAATATTGTGATGGCCGGGTAGTTTAACTTCACTTGTCTCGCCTATAACTTTTTCTTCAACTACTACTTTATTGTGTACTTCTATTTCAAATTCAGGTTCATGCATTTTCCAGTCCTTATCGCTGATATAAGCTGTATATCCTGGAGAATACGAGTCGGTATACCAAACAAGTGTTCCTGGAGCGCGGTTTGCAATTTTAACTGATGTCTTGTCTGTTCGGTTTAAAACTAGAAAATCTTTTTTTGTCTGATTTGCCCAAAGTTGCTCTTTTGCTTTTTCATATTCCTCTTGTGAGGTGTGCCAGTCCATGTGGTCTGAAGTTATGTTGGTCACGACTGCGATATGGGGGCTTTTAGTAAGATCTATGGTTTGGAAGGATGAAAGCTCTAGAACAACATAATCAGATTGGTTTGCTTGGGATAAAGACGCAAGCATTGGTTCGCCTATATTTCCGAGAAGTGTAACTTTTTTGCCACAAGCTTTTAACCCTTCTGTAATTAAACTTGCGGTAGTTCCTTTACCCTTTGTTCCGGTTACGGCAATTATCTGGGTTTTACACTCATCAAAAAAGATATTTGTTGTACTGGTCAATTTAGAACCTTTTTTAACTGTTTCTTGAATCTGGGGAAGATCCGGTCTAAATCCGGGTGAGCGGACAATTAAGTCAAAATCCTTTAAACCAGAATCTAAATATCCTTCTCCTAATACCCATTTAATACTGTTTAAGGCGTCCCCTTGTTCAGTTATCCACAATTCGATGCCAAGTTCTTCTCTGCTTTTTATGTCAAAGACGGTAATTTGGGTTTCTTTTTCTTTGCTGAGAAAATACTTTACAGCGTCTTTACCTTCAATACCAAAACCAAGAATTGCTACGCGCATTTATAATTTCTCCTTAAATCCTAATAGTTGAACTTCGGGTTCTAAGTCTACACCAAACTTTTCTTTAATCTTGTTTTTATATTCTTTTGCTAAAGCAAAAAAATCTGCAGCGGTCCCTTCGCCTTGGTTTATAAATAAGTTAGCGTGATGATCGGAAATTTTTATTTGTCCACGAGTGGCACCCTTTGCGCCAACCTGTTCTAAAAACCACCAGGCGGGAACTTTCCCGTAATAATCTTTCGGCATATCTTTTTGTAAATCTTTAGGTAGCCTGTCAATAATTAAATTCTTAAAAAAGGATCCTGGGCATTTAATTCCGGGAGTATATTTTTGCTTTCGTGTCTCCAATACATCTTTTGCAGTTTTTTTAAGCTCTACAGGGTTATCTATATCGAATTTAAATTCTATCTCGAGAATTACCCAGTCCTTATGTTTTTTTAATATACTCTCTCGGTAATCAAATCCAATATTTTGCTTGTTGAGATATTTTTCTTCATCGCCTACCAATACGCGAATACGTACCAGTTTGTCAGATATCGTTTGCCCAAACGCCCCAGCGTTTCCGTAAACAGCCCCCCCAACACTACCTGGAATATTATTTAATTTTTCTATCCCAGCAAACCCATGCTCTATTGTATAATTTACCAAATCCTGCAAACTTGTTCCCGCCGCTACTTTTATTCGTTCATCCTCCAAGGTGAGACCCTGGAGGCTTAATTTGATAATTAAGCCGGGAAATCCTTCATCGTTAACTAGCAAATCACTTCCTCCCGCAATAATATAAAACTCTAAATTATGGTCTTTAGCGTATTGAAGTGCGTCTTTAAGCTCTTCAATAGAATGAACTTCGACAAAACACCTTGCATACCCACCTATATTTAAGGTGGTATACTCTTTAAGTAGTAAGTTTTCTAAAATTTTAATCATGTATTTGTGTTACATATATCAATATATGTAACATGTCATATCCTTTCTAGGATAAGCTTGTGTATTTTGTAAACGTCTCCAGCTCCTAGTGTAATAAAAATATCACCAGGTTTTAAAGTTTTTATTAGGAAACCTACTGATTCTTGCAAACCTCCTAAGTATTTTACATTATCAGGTTTGGGGTAGTGTTTTTTAATTTCCTCTATTAATTTATCACTTGAGACGTCTGAATCTATGTTTTCTCGCGCAGAAGCAAAGATGTTGACAGTTCCAACAAAGTCGGCGTCGTTAAAACTCTTGGCGAATTCTGAAAATAAAGCCTTGGTACGAGAGTAAGTATGAGGTTGGAATAGAGCTACAATTCTCTTGTCAGGAAACCACCCCTTCGTTGCTTTTAAAGTTTCCCGAATTTGAATTGGATGATGAGCGTAGTCATCATAAAACAAAATTCCATTTTTCTCGGCGATTTTCTCAAATCTTCTTTTGCAACCAGTATACTTTTTCAGACCGTTAATAATTTCCCTACCAGGTATGCCTATTAGCTTGCACACAGCATAGGCATTGTTCGCATTCTCGATATTAAAAGTTCCCGGCACATTAAGTTTAAAACCTTTGGGTAAAAGATCTTTACTCTTTGTTACTACCTTACCGCCATAAGATTTAACCCTCTTAATAAATTCTGAAAAAACTTGCTCAAATTCCTCGGATGTTTTATAAATGTCCGGATGGTCGTGCTTTATGTTTGTTATAACTAAATATTCAGGTGAAAGAAGCGAAAACTTTGGCCTGTTGTCAACTCCAGGAGATATAGCATACTCGTCTGCTTCACAAATAAAATACCCACCCTCTTTACTATATTTTCCAGGTGTTCCGGTTGAGGGAATATTTCCTACCCCGATTGCATAGGAGGGGTTTAAACCTGCATATTCTAAAATTGTTGCGATCATTGCGCAAGTGGTTGTTTTACCGCCGACTCCGCATACGGCAATTGTTTTTTTACCCTCAGCAAGTTGACCAAGTGCCTCGGCGTGCGATATTACCGGAATGCCTAATTCTTTTGCTACAAGAACTTCGGGGTTGTTTAACCCTCCATGAGCCCCTGTAAAAACCAATAAATCAGGTTTCGGATTTAAGTTTTCCTTTTTAAATCCTATTTTCCAAGGCAAACCTCTGTTTTTTAGAGTCTCGTCTGTGACAAACTCTTCTTCAACGTCGGAACCTGTAATTTTAATTCCCAAGTCTTGGCAACACAAAGCCAAAGAAGTCATGCCAACACCTTTAATCCCCGTAAAATGAACGTGTTTTGCATTTTTGATATTCATACTAATTAGCAACTAATCTTCTCAGTATTTTGCGTATAACTTCCTGATCGCTCCAGGGAACCTCATCTCCCTTTACTGCTAAGCTTTTCTCATGTCCTTTTCCAAGAATTGCAACAGTATCCCCTTCCCTTGCGTTTTCCAAAGCCAGGCTAATAGCATTTGTACGGTTTGGCTCTATAACGTATACAGATTTGTCTGGGTGGAGTAAAAGATCTTGTCTGCCGACGTGCATTACTCCTACTTTTCTAGCTCCTTCTTCCATTTGCGCGATAATATCGACCACCTCTTCGCGGCGGGGATCATCAGCTGTAAAAATTGTGATATTGGCGTGTCTAGCCGNTTTACCCATAGCCGGTCTTTTTGTCGCGTCCCTTTCACCGGCTGATCCGTAAACTGCGATCAGCCTTTTGTCTGCCAGTGCTAATTGTCTTAAAACTCTTAAAACTTTTTCCAAGGCATTAGGGCTGTGGGCAAAATCCACAAGAACGCCAAAGTTTTGCCCTTCATCGATTCTTTCCAGGCGTCCTTCCGGAGTTACAAAAGTTTCCAACCCCGGCTTTATTTGGCTCCAGTCTAAACCTAACACAAAACATGAAGCAGAAGCGGCCAACATATTAGAAACGTTATATTCTCCTAAAAGACGGCTTTCTATTTGGGTGCTTTGCCCTTGAGAATAGATACTAAACTTAGTTCCCTGAGCCGAAAACTCTAAATTTTCTCCTTTGATATCTGCGTTTTTATGCAATCCGTAGGAAATTAACTTAGTTTCTTTCGACAGTTGGTTTTGATAATATTCAAAAGATTCATCGTCTTTATTCAAAACTGCGCTGTCAACTCTTTTAAAAAGTATTGCCTTTGCTTCGCGGTATGCCTCCATGGTACGGTGATAATCAAGGTGGTCTTGTGCAAAATTAGTCAAAGTTCCGACAGTATATTCAACCCCGGCAACTCTTCCCTGGTGCAGCCCTATTGAGGTTGTTTCTACTACCGCGTACTCGCAGTTATTTTCGATCATTTTTGCCAATAATTCCTGCAGGGGTAGCGCCTCAGGGTTGGTAACGTGTAGTCCTGTATCAATTAACTCATCTGCTATTTTTGCGTTAATGGTTGAAATAAGGCCAACCCTTTTGCCTGCGGTTTTTAAAATATGGTAAATAAGGCTGCAGGTAGTTGTCTTGCCTTCTGTTCCTGTTACGCCAATAACTTTAAGTTTGTGGGAGGGGTTGCCGTACCAGGTTGAGGCTAAAATTCCCAAGGTAGATCTAGAGTCTTTAACGCGGATATAAGGCACGCTTCCAAGTTCTAAATCTTGTGCCTTGCGCTCTCCTAACACGGCTACAGCCCCGTTTTTTATTGCCTGGGGGATATTGTTGTGTGAATCTACAGTCAGGCCTTGTATGGCCACAAAGAGATTTCCCGGGGCGACTTTGCGTGAATCGTCGGCTATACCCGAGATTGCAATTTCCAAACTTCCGTGTGGCTCGTAATTGGACAGAGAAGAAACTAATTTGGCTAATTTCATCACAGGTAAGTATACAGGTTTGAAGCTAATATTGTCATCTAATCTTCATACTTTAGACTTTCTCCACCCCGCGGATTCTGCCTCAGACTCCGAACAAAACCAGCGCTCTCCGGCAGTTTCTTCAATTTTGGTTTTTTCGTAATACCTTTGACCTTGCGTGTGGTAAATCTTTTCACCAGAAGAGCTGATATTTCCCTTGATGGCGCATTCATTATTGGTTTGTGTTCCTTGAACTTCGGAAGAGTTCCCTTCCGTTCGTATTTCCCGCTTTATACAGGCGTCAGGCGCCCAGAGGCCAAATTGACCCTCCCGCGCCTCTCTTTCTGCCGCCTGAAATCTTTCTACATATTTTACGTTTGGCGGATAGGTCGAAACTCGGGCTACGCCTTGCTTAACCAACTCTTCGTTAACAAGTATGTTTTCCCTCCAAACGTAGGCAAGTTTCCTTCCGTATTTGTCCAGAATTTGCACGTCAGATTCTAAAATTACTTCCTTATTCAAAACTAAATCAGAGTTTGCCTTACTGGCGCTTGCTCCATAACAATCTCCAGTTTCCGGGGTATCGACTCCTGTGTAACGGATCCGGGTTTTGTCCGATAATT
>C687J35174_10004221_pt1 | contig 19382 bp, 20 predicted proteins | sample RifCSPhighO2_01_FD_35174 | JGI IMG/M metagenome (IMG submission 35174) | reverse complement strand
CGTTCTTTCTTTTTCATGGTGGTGGGTTGACTCCACCACCCCCTCATGCCTCTTCAAGAGGCAGAGGGTTATTTATTTCTTTCGACATTTTCTACAGAGCCGTTCATATAATAAAGTTTATAAAGAATTCTGGGATTTCATAGGATCATGCCGACGTGGCACAACCTGGTACTGCGCGAGCCTTGAGTGATGAAAATCGAAGATTTTCAGCAGATCTTGATTTCATCAAAATCAGCTCGTTACCTTCGGGTTATCCCAGTTCAAATCTGGGCGTCGGCGTCTTCATTTCTTAGCATCAGTTCCCCACTGCCACCGAGGTTTTTCTCCTTTCAGGTATGCTATCAATATAATTGTCATCACAGCCATGAGAACAAAGATGATGAAACTGGTGGAATCACCTCTTTCCAACTGCTCTTTGTGATAGTATGATGCTCCGATTACCATAAGGAGACAGAGTGCTACAATGATCCAGCCCTGCCAGGTGCAGGGGTCCATCCCCAACCATATACCTTTCGCTTAAACCAAATGCCTTTCACTGTATCAGAACGCCACACATTTTTTTAGTGATAGCCACTGCCTGCTGCATCTTAAGAGACGCATCTGAGTAAATAGTGTATACCAATTCACCTTTTTTAACTTTATCTCCAACGTGTTTGTACAGATACACGCCTGCTTTCTTGTTTTCAGGAGCACCGGCGATACGGGCAATTTTGCTGATAACCTCATTGGATACTGACTTGATAATGCCAGAACTGCCTGTTTTAATATCATGAGTCAAGCTTCCTGTTGCAATCATGTCTGGCTGCATCTCGCTTCCACCTTGGGCTTTGATGATCTCCAAAAATTTTCTGTGGGCTGCTCCTGATGAGAGCAGTTTTAAGGCTGCCTTTGTGCCGTTCTTTTTACCTGCCAAAGAAAGCATCAGTCCAGCAAGTTTTACAGACTTTGAGCGAAGGTCTTTTGGCGCTTTACTATCATTTGTTAGGACATAGAGTATGTCCCTCGCTTCAAGCGCCGGACCTATACCATTTCCGATAGGTTGAGTTCCATCAGTGAGGACTACCCTCACCTTGATGCCTAACTTCTTAGATAATCCCTCAAAATCCTTTTTCAAATCCTTGGCTTTTTTTGTGGATTCAATCTTTGATCCTTTTCCACAGGGAATATCAATGAGAAGGTGTGTGGCTGATACTGATGCTTTCTTGGCCATAACTGAAGCCAAAAGCTGGGACTTAGCATCAATGCTTAGCGGCCGTTCAACCCTAATTATTTTATCATCCGCAGGTGCCAGGTCCAGAGCACCACCCCATACAAAACAGCCGTTTGTCTTTTCAACAACTTGTTTCATCTTTTTGAGACTCAATGAAACCGGGGTAAGGACTTCCATGGTATCTGCAGTCCCTGCTGGACTGGTGATGCTTCTGGAACTTGTTTTGGGTATCGCAAACCCCGCAGCAGCAACAATAGATACTACAATGGGTGTTGTCCGGTTGCCTGCTACACCTCCAATGCAATGCTTGTCAAGGACAGGATACTTGTTCAGCTTAAGCTTTTGCCCGTGGTCAGTCATTGCCTTAGTGAGCAGCATGGTCTCTTCCACATCGAGCTCGTTTGCATAGCATGCTGAAACAAAATAAGTCAGTTCAATGCTTGACAGCTTATTATGCACAATATCCCACACAATCTGGTCAATCTCCTCTTTTATCAGTTTATGCCCTTCTAATTTCTTTTTGATATATTCTAATGATAACGGTTTTCTGGCAGGTATGACCTCTACCCATTCACCATCCTTTAGATTGAGTTCTTCTACTACCTCATCAAAAACGCCTACAATGCCCCGCTTAATCGATTTGCTCGATGCCCCGATATCAATGATTACGGTTGCAAGTTTTCTTCCCTTCTTTATCTTTACCCTGTCTAATGGGTGGAGATCGAGCATGCTGGCATCATCTTTATGCATGATGGCAACTAATGAATCTCCGGTTGTGAGGTCCATATCCCTGATTTTTAGCTTCATCTCAACAGATACCTCTTTTCCTTTTGAAAAATGTCCAGGAAGGTCATGAACACTGCCAAGGTGACTGGACCTATCAGGATACCGATGAATCCAAACAGCTGAATTCCGCCAAGCAGCCCGAGCAATATAAGCACTGGATGCACTTTTGATTTGTTACTTATTATTTTAGGTGTGAGAATAGTGTCTATTGGCATCAAGACACATATTCCGAAGATTATAAGGACAACTGCCTTAATGATAGGTAGTGAGTCTCCAGAAGACCAGCCTTCTATGAGGAAGACCGCGGATAATGGTATCCAAATGAAAGGAGCACCTATGACCGGAAGTATCGCAAACAGCGCTACCAGGAGTCCGAGCAAGATGGGCGCTTTGACACCCAATATCACAAATATGATAGTAGATAAAACCCCTTCTAGGAGACCAATGAGAATATATCCAAACAGTACTGAGAAAATGGTTTCGTCAAAGCGTTTGACAATCATCCTATAGTGGCTGCGGGGAAGCGGGATTACCGCTTCGATGCGCCTGAATAGGTTAGGTGCATCCCTGAAAAAATAAAACATGACAAAGAACAGCACAAATAGATTCACCAGGAGGGTTGGCAATGAGCGGAGGAATTGCGAGAGCCCATTGGCCATGTAATTGCTTACCGACTTTGTAGTCGATTCTAGGTACAGTTTGACCTGCGGCTGAGCTAAAAAATCAGCCACGCGCTGTGAGAGGAAACACACTGTTGAGTTGTCTGTGCACTGCTCTGGGAGTACTGTATTTTGCTTGATAAACACATAGTTTGCATGCACTTCCCTGATCAAGGTTGGGGTAGCGAGAATAATCGGCACTGCAATAACCATCACTACAAGGAGGATTGTTATAAACGCAGACAGGCTTTTCTTGTTTAATTTTTGGTTGATTTTTTTATAGACGGGATAAAAGAGGTACGATAGGATAAGGCTCGTTATCAATGTAGCTATGAATGGCTTTAGTATCATGAGCACGAATACTATCATAACTACGAACAATATCAGAAAAAACCATTTCAATCCTTTTTCCATCATGCTCCCTCTTTTAATGGGCCTGCCCGGATTCGAACCGGGGACCACCACCGCTTCGAAAGCAATGGCCTTTGTCGAGGTGGTATCATAGCCACTAGACCACAAGCCCTCTTATTTTTTGAATTATTTCGTATTTTATAAAACTATTGTTTCTCCCGGGTAGTATGTATGGTGACGGAAAATCCCCGAAGTGGCACTTAATTCAACCCTTTTCCTGACGATATATAGTGTTCATAACCGATAAGCATATAAATAACCTCCTCGTAGGAATCATTAAAGTGGGGATTTTCTCGTCCCAAAAAAAACTTTGAGGTGAAAAAATGGGAACAGTAATTGCAAAAGCAGGTGTGAAGAGAGAGGCAGGGTGGCTCTACTACATTAACAAGCAAGGTAATGTCGCTCGTGTCAATATGAAGAGAGCAGGGAAGCCATACCATAAGAAGGTTGAAGTTGTTGCCAAAGCAGGCATCAAGCGAAAGACCGGCTATCTCTACTATCTCGACAAGAAAGGCAATGTAGCAGAAGCAAAGATGAAGAGAGGACGACGATAAGTCGTTTTTTTTATTTTTTTATTTTATTCAATAAGATAATCTTTCTGGATTTGTTCGCCTATTGTTGATTATAGACACTTTATTTTTATTGAGAAAAATAAATCCCCTGGCGGTATTTGCAACATCTGTTTGCTTGTGAGTTGATTATTGGTGGTTTAGGTGACCACTTTGAATCACTTTTTACTATCCGTGGTCACCTGTCTGAGCGTCTTTTTATATTGTTTTATCAGGAATTGTATCATTTGCCTTATATTATTGCTTTTTTGGTATGCCTGCAGAGCTGCGTAATATTCTGACCGGTTTTTTAACAGTATGTTGATGGGGGGATACCCCTTTTTAATCAATATGTAATTTAATAACAACCTGCCTACACGGCCATTTCCATCCGTGAAGGGGTGTATGTCTTCAAATTGATTGTGCACAATGGCGGCTAAGGCAAGAGGTCTGAATTTATTTTTATTCTGAGTATACCATCTCACTAATTCGTCCAAGGCTGCCTTCAACCCAGAAACAGGAACTCCGCTATGAATTATGTCTCCGTTTGAGTTTCTTATCACAACGTCTACTGTTCTGAAGTGGCCTGCAAAATCTTTCGACCCTTCAAAGCATACTTTATGCAGATTCCTGATCAATTCCAATGAGAACTGTTCGTTTGTGTTTCTGATGAAGTCAACTGCTTTTGCAACACCTTTTGTTTCGGTCTCTTCAGAGTCTATGGGTTTTTTCTTTAGAATGTGAGGAACTTCATCCAACTCGACACTAGAGCCTTCAATGGCATTTGTGTTATAGGTAAAATACTCTTTAAATCGTTTCCATTCTCCACTTTGAAAATGATGGATTTGTATATCATATTTATTAAGTTTAGTTATCTGGTTCTTTGTCAAAAAGAAATTGAATATTTCCGTATTCAATACTCCTAATTCCTTTTTTATATTACCTTCAGCTTTTTTCTTTGCATTCTCAATCTCTGTTTTGGTTATATTTGAACCAAGATACCTTCTTATTTTCTTTACTTTAGATTTATCCCTGTATGAATAGACCAAATAATACTTGATTAATCTCCCAATCTTTCTTTTCTCTATGAACATACTGCACTATATGGTGTCTCCATTTATAAAACTTGTTACTCTGTGGTCACCCCAGCAACCGGTAAAGAATTAAAAAAGCCCCTGGCGGTATTTGCAACCGCGACCTCGTCCTCTTCGAACTTCGCTGGGCTTGTTCGAACCCTTCAAGCCAGCTTGAAGTTACCAAGGACGCGCAATAGCTACTATGCTACAGGAGCGTGAGGTTAGCGATTTATTATTTTCTTTATAAACGTTACTGATTGTTTTTAATCCACAACTTCTTTACATAAGGCAGAGTTAAAGTTGAAAGCAAAAAGGCCAGGGCAGGCACAATGGAATTCATGAACGGTTTAGGAATGCCTGCATAGAAGAAGAACAGAACAATGACCAGATAGGTGAGGATAAATATGCAAATCCTTCTTGTCCAGCTGGTTTCCCAGGCTTTGTCGGATTCTACCTTAGTGTTTCTCTCTTTAATTTTTTTGATTTCAGCTTCAAGCTGCTTGAGTGTTGCCATAATGCGAGGGAAGGGATTTGAACCCTTGCACTCACTAAGAGACAGGATTTCTTATCATGACTTAAGTCCTGCGCGTTTAACCAGACTTCGCTACCCTCGCGGAATGCAGTATGCAGATTCAGTTTTGTTTAAAAAGTTTTGGATTACGGGACGTCATTGAAAACTGAGGCACTTCGCTAGGATGGCAACACAGAACTTTTCAATATCACCGATTATGGTGTATGCGCCAAACGCTGCGGCTTGTGGAGGTAATCCATAAGGTAATTGTAGAACTGATAGGTATCTGCGGTGAGCCTGCCTTCAAAGCGATGCGTATAGAATTTATTAATATACTTGTCATAGATTGCTCTCATAAAGAAGAAAGTAGGTTTCTGGAACCATTGGGCTTCCAGATCAGTCTCCAGGATACCATCGATGATTATCAGCATATCAGCCACCTGGGTGTGCTGCACTTTCCCATCCTTGTTGATATCAGCATCCTTTACATCCTTGAAAAGCGCCTGCAGCCTCACAACCTCTTTGGCGTAATCAGCGAGATCTTCCCATATCTCAATAAACCATTCAACGCGTCTGCTGCTGGGAGTCACCTGCTCTGATTTTTTCTTGATTTCCTTGTGCATATGTTTCTTCATTATCCAGTCTTCCACTGCACGGAAAAAGTCAACTACATCGATGGGACCATTGTACTGGATCCGCAGTTCCGATACGCAAATTTTCTTCTCTGCCATGTTAATGAGCGAAGTGAGGTACCTTCGTAACCGGCCTATAATGCCTGTACATGTTGAAGAACCGCTCTAAAGTGTCATAGAGCTGGTGCATGTCATATGTCAAACGCTGCTCAAACCGTTCGGTGTAGAACTTATAGAGGAATTTATCATAGAGCACACGGAAAAACTGGAGCATAGGGGCAACTTCCCATCGATGCTCATAATCAAATTCGATATATCCATCTAGGTAGAAAAGCGCTCTTCCCTGGTCAACACTGATTTTCTTGTCATTTTCAACAATCTCAACCTTCTTCAGGCCGAACATGAGCAATCGCAGCTTGTAGATGAACCGATGGTAGTCAGTAATCTTTTTCCAATATTGGATCTCATATTCGATGTATTTGCCATCAGCAAGATTCTGCTCAAAATTCTTTGATTCCCTCTTCTGGATGAAGCGGTCATTGAACCATGTGCCAATAAGCTTGAACATGTCTTTGGTGTTGAAGACGCCGCTGTACTCCAGCTTCAGATGATCGACAATTATCCTTACGTCTCCCATGTTAGTATCTCTTGTGGACCCCTACAAAGTTGACATGTTCGTACTCATCTGCCTGCATCTTTAGCCTATTCTTGACCATAGCGACAAAATTGTACATCTCATATCTGTTTTTGGGAGCCCATCCCTCAGTGAAGTTTTTCCGTATGACATATTTATTGTAGAAATCCTTGAGATGAAGGTAAAATCTTTTCTCTTCCCATCGGCCTTCGTAGTCAGTTTTCATATAGACTTTTACCTCTATCCAAATACGTCCTTTGGTGAAAATACGTTTCATGCCATCGGGCATGATGACTTCTATGTCCCGGGCATCATAGGTATGGATATAGATGTGGTATCTTGTCTGGATATAATCAGTCTCATTCTGCCAGGCTTCCCAGACATATTGGCGTTCCACACCGAAGGGGCTGGGGTGCTTGTGCTTGTAAATATGCTCTCTGAACTTGAATTTCCTGAGTCGAAACCAGTTGACCATCGATTCATACAGATCCTGCATGTCCCATACTCCCTTGTATCGGACAAACGTCTTTGGCTCAACTACATCCCGCCATTCCGCAGTCTCAACCATATGCAAACTTTAGAAATTGTTGTTTATAAAGATTGTGGTTATTCTTTCGCGCAGGATGCGCAAATCAGAACACCGCCTTTTGATTTTAGAAGTTCAGAATATTCACCGCAGGTCTGACATATTCCCTCATTCTCAGTCTGCAGCGGTTTTCGGTCCTCTTCTCTCAGCTCAAATTTTTCAACCAACAGCTCAAATAATTGCGGCTCAATCTTCAGGATATCTTTTAAAGTGAGAAGGCCCATGAGCTTTTTCCCATCAACTACCGGCAGATGGCGGATGTTAAGATCTCTCATCTTCATCAATGCATCAAATATATCGGTCTCTGGAGAAACGGTAACCAGATTCTTTTCCATGATTTCACTCACTTTCTTTTCAAGAGGATTCATGCCTTTCGCAACAGCCTTCCTTACAATGTCCTGTTCAGTCAGAAGGCCCTTAATCTCATCTCCGTCCTTGATAACAATTGCACCCACATGATTGCGTTCCATCTCTTGAGCGCATCTGCGGACAGATTCATCTGAAGAAAGATATACCGGCCTTGCGGTCATTGCATCCGCCGTTATGATTCCTGTTTTCATCTCAAAATGGGTAGCATTCCTATGTATTTAAACATAGCTGTTTTGGAAACTATAGATTACTGAAAAAAATTAGTAATTTACCAATACTTCAACATCCTTGCCAAATATGCGCTTCAGATCCTCAAAAATCTTTTCCTTGATGAAGACTTTGGGGGGAATCTCGACGCTTGCCAGATGCTTCTCAAGCTCTTCTAGGGATGCTTTCTCTATCACTGAAAGGCCGCCTTCTTTCGTGAGGGTAGCTTTGCTGATTTCCTTCAATTCATTGTCGATGTCATGGATGATAAATGCCTTATCCCCCAGAAGCATGACTTCGCCGTATCTGTTTCCATGCTTGACCCTGATTTTTGCCCGCTCAAGTTCCCTGCCTCTTTTGCGCTGCATATATTCAACAAGGAATTTAATCAGCTCCCTAGAAGATTTTTTGACTTTCTCAACTTCCTGTTTTGATAGGTTCTTTTCCATATAATCTTTTTTCGCTTTGATGATCTCATTGAGGATCCTGAGGAATTTTGCGGGGATCTTGCCCTGGCTTATAAGCTCATTCTCAAATATCTGGACAACCTCCTCATCTTCGACCTTCTCAATGCCTTCCATCTTAAGGACATCCCTGATTATGGTGACAATAGTATCATAGATGCTGACCATGTCCTGCTCTTCCCGCATCTTTTCTATCTGTGTGAATAGCCTATTGATGCGTTTGAGATAGTCTTCTGCATCCTGCAGCAGGTCGTCCACTTCCTTTCCGGTAAGACCTTTCTTGGTCCCATGCTCTATCTCTTTCCGGATCTTGACATTGTTTTCAAGGATTGCAATATATTTTTCTTCCAGCAGCTTCTCTTTCCTGACAAAAATATCTCTCATCTGCTCTCCAGTTTCTCGCGGAGATGGAGGCGGAACACCATACAACATCAATGCAGCCTGCGATGGCGTCAGAATGGCGTAATAGATATCCTCCATTCCGATGTTCTTCAGTTCTGTTTTGACCCGTTTTATCATCTGCTCACCGGAAGCCATGAACATGTCAATCGCTTCAGCCGACGGTTTTATCTTGCCCATGCGCAGCAGCTGTTTCCATGGCATGAAAATGCCCCTATCATAGAAGGGGACCCCGTCCCTCAGTAATGTAAATATAACTGGGTTAGCTTCCTTCAGGCTGTCCCAGAAGTCAGTGAGGATGTACACCTGGATATTTATCTTGTTTTTGATGCCAGTCAATTCACCGGCCTCAATACCCATACCGATGATGATAGCTCGTAACTTGTCCTTGAGTTCAGCCCTAGTCATCCGCTTGACGTCAGTATCATCAATGACAACCCATACATCTATATCAGACGTCTTGGTAGCCTTGCCCTGCACCAAACTGCCTGCAAGGACATAGCTTACTATATATCGCTCAAATTTCTTGAGCACCATGCTCTTGTGCATCTCAGAAATCTTGATAGCAGAAAGCATTCCCTGCTCATATACCGGCGCGCCCATCGCAATAAGGCTGAGAAGCTCGTATTTCCCGTCATAACATGACTGCCACAATTCAGACAATAAGACAACTTCTGGCTTGATGTTCTTATCAATCTCGAGGGCAATACTGTCCACTATGGCAAAAAGCTTGTTGCGGAGCTCCAACTTAGTCATCCGCTTGCTGTCAGAATCATCAACCAGAATCAGGATTGAGATCTCGTCCTTGTTTATATTCTCTCCTTCCCTGGGCTTTGGAGGCGGCAAAAGCGCTATGCCGCTGATATACTTGTCAAATTTTTCAAGAACTTTTTTCTGGAATTTCTCCAGTTTTGCTTTTATCTGTTTAAGTTTGGCCTGGGTTTCAGGCGGAAGATCCTTGGCTTCGGGCAATTTCTGCGGCAGCGTCGGTTCTGGCAATGGAGCAGCTTCAGGTTGTTCTTTAGATTTCTTAGCCATGTAGCACCTTCAATTTGAGATATGATTTATAAAGTTTATTATTCGTAAGTCCTTTGCCCTTCTTTTCCCTGCTTGAATCGCCTCAGGGCTTTGCGGTAGACTCTGATCCCGTTTTCAGTTGGATACCTCCCGGTAAGGCATCCCAGGCATAAATCCTTTTTTGGAATTCCGATGGAACGGATCAGGCCTTCTATGGAATTGTAGATGATCGAGTCAGCACCCATATCTTTTGCTATCCTGTCTAATACTTTTTTATCAGTGAAGTCAGGATTCAGCCGTTTCTCATATTGCGGAAGGAGCAGCTCTCCCACAGTAGACATATCGATTCCATAGAAGCAGGGAGACTTTATAGGTGGACAGGTTACTCTTACGTGGACTTCCTTTGCGCCGCCAACCTCCTTGATATACCTCACAATTTGCTTGCAGGTTGAGCCCCTGACAATGCTATCATCAACAAGAAGGACTTTTTTTCCTTTTAGGATCTCTTTGAGGGCAGTATACTTGTTCTGAACCCGGTCCTGGCGTGAATCTCCCTGGATAAATGTCCTACCGACAAACCTATTCCTAATCAGGCCTTCGACAGAAGGGATGCCTAATTCATAGGCATACGCATCTCCGGCAGCCTTTGCCGTATCAGGAACAGGCACTACAATGTGGTCTTTAGTAATTTGTTCAGTCTCCAACTTTGCCAGCTCCCTACCAAGCCTGGATCTGGTGAGATACACTGAACGACCATCTATCACTGAGCCGACATTTGCAAAATATACCCATTCAAACATACAATGAGCCTTTCTCCTCGATTTCAAATACGTCTTTATTTTCACATGACCGTTCTCAGCGGTTATCATCTGCCCTGGCTGCAATGATTTGTAGTTGTGGACACCGATATTGCTCAATGCATTGGTTTCTGATGCTACAAATAGACTACCATCCTTCATCCCATATGATAAAGGCCTAATGCCTAATGGATCCCTGCAGACTGCTATATCCCCATAGGCATTTATGAATGCAATGTTGTATGCCCCATCGAACTTTTTTGCAAGATTGTGGAAGACATGGGCTATGTTTGGTTTCTTGTTGCCTTTTAATTCTCTTGCAAGATAGTGCATTATTATCTCAGTATCGTTATTGAGGACAAAATGATATTCAGTCTTTTCTGTTAGGATCCTTTGGAGACTTCGTATGTTGGTGAGGTTGCCGTTAAAGCAGAAACTGAACCATTTCCACATCCTCCCATGCTTTCTTTCAAATGGTTGAGCATAGCTCTTGTCATCAGCTCCGCATGTGGCATACCGAACATGGCCGATGCCCTTGGAGCCAGCGTACTTCTTGAAGATGTACAAGCTTTTTTGAAGGTCTGAAGTTCTGAAAACTTCATTGACTGTACCAATTTCCCGATAGGTATTGATAAGCTCGGGGTTATTCTTATTATACGTAGTTATGCCTGCTGATAATTGACCCCTGTTCTGAAGGTTGAGTAGAAGCCTGTAGAGATAAAATAAGGCTGTATTTTCCTTGTTTTTGCGAATAGATACAGCAGCAATGCCGCATTCATCATGGACTTCGTCCATCGTTCACCCCCTTATAAAATTTAAAAGGGCAGACTTTATAAATATTTTGTTTATTGTGATATATATTTTATAGAATATATTATTAGAAATCTTCTATAGATGAAAAAGCAAATATTTAAGAGTACAGATATTGATGATGTATGCGAGGTGAATCAAATGGATTCAAAAACATGCGGTATGTGGGTATGTAAGAAATGCGGTTATGTAAATATCATCTTTGGGTTGCTTTTATTGATAGCCAGTTTCTGGAAAGGAGCACCTGGATGGCTTACACCTTGGGCATTGATAGGCTTGTATCTATTGCTCTGGGGAATTATGTCAGCAATGGGAAAACAGCACTGATTTTTAGTGGCGTCGTGTTTAACCCGAAGAAATAAGGCAGGTGTTTTGTCGTAGTCGTACAGAGAGTTCATTATTTTATTCAGCGTATATTAGGACTTCTGCCAAATTTAAAATATTAACATCTCCAATAGAAGTAAGAGGTTTATAAGCTAAAGAAAGCCCGCAGGCACGAAATAGACATTCGTCTGATTTTCCGTCTCCAACAGCTACACTTTCTTCAGGTTTAACTTTTAACCTTTTCATAAGCTCTTTAGCTGCATCAGCTTTGCAGATAATCTTATCGCAGCATTTTGAATTATGTCTTGTTTTTGCAATAACTTCTCCAGTATATCTTCCGTGTTTATCAGTTACGAGAATAGGGCATATAACATTGTTTCTGTCTACTCCTATTTTATCAGCAAAATAATGGATTATTGGAGAGAAAGCAACAGAAATAATACCTACGTTATATTGTCTCTTTTTAAGTCTGTCAATAACCGCTTTTGCTGTTCTTCTTAGATTTATCCTCTTAAATATCTTGTCAAAATCCGTTTCGGTTCTGCCTTTAATAAGACTTGCAAGTTCTAATGTCATATTATAATCTTTGATTTTTCCATTTTCATAATCTGCCCTCAACTTTTGAAGTTCTTTCTGAAATCCAAATTCTTTAGCGACTACCTCAATACTGCTTTCTCGTATGAGAGTTTTATCAAAGTCAAATAATACCAGTTTATGCTTATTAGCTATAATCCCAAGTTCAGATAATATAGTCTTAATAACTTGTTCGGACATGATAATTAAATTTTCTATGGGTTGCTTTTTATGCTTTAGTTTTCCGATATCTACTTCTAATATCCGCACTCCTTTTTTCACTAATTGAAGCAGTATTTGTATATCAACGCCCCATTTATCGTCAATTTTTAATTCCTTCAGCAAATCTCTTTTAATTGCAAATTGTCCGCTTAGTGGCTGGTTAAATTTTATGAATGGAAAAATTACACTAAACAATGGTTTTACTACAAGCTCTGTAACTCTGCCTCTTGCTCTTGTAAAAGATGTTTTAACAAAATCAGCTTCATCATTTTCAAGCGGTTGAAGAATTGATGCAACCTTTTTTGGCGAAATTGAGTATAAATCCGCATCAAGAAACAAAATAATATCGCCGTGGGAATGTGCTATCCCTGTTTTGATAGCTGCTCCTTTTCCCTTATTTTGAGCGTGTTTAATTACCCTAATTCCTTCTGATTTTGCATTTTTATAAGTATTGTCGGTAGAACCATCATCAACAACTATAATCTCATTTATTACTTTAACCTTCTTTACATTTTTGATTACGTCGATAATTGTTGACTCTTCATTAAATGCTGGAATAACACAACTTATCTTCATACAATAAATTAAAACATGATTTTATATAAATGTAACGCAATTTCTTAGTTGGCAGTTAGCTATTATAACCGAAAAGTATTTAAATATTAGAATATTCTAATATGTTATTATGAAGGAATTATACAAAATCCATGCTGAATTGTGCAAGGTGTTCTCAAACCCCACCAGGTTAGAGATATTGAATCTTCTCAGAGATACAGAAATGTCAGTAACAGAGCTTATCGAGAAAACAAAAGCGAGCCAGGCTAATATTTCCCAGCATTTATCCATCATGAAATCCAAAGGGATTGTTATTTCTGATAGAAAAGGAAAAAACATCTGCTACAGACTTACAAATCCAAAAATCATCAAGGCTTTTGATCTAATACGGGAAGTGTTACACGAAAGATTAAGCGGGAGGATGCGGTGAGAACATGAAAAAGACAATTTTGATTTTGGCGCTATTTTTGTTGGGTATTGTTGCTGTTTTGGCGCAAGAAAGCCCTGATAGTGAAATTGAAGAAGGCAGGAAGCTTGTGGAAAGCAAGATAAGTTGCAACGAGCTAAGTGAGGAACAGCTTGAGGCTATGGGAGATTATTACATGGAACAAATGCATCCTGGAGAAAGCCACGAGCTTATGGATACCCTGATGGGGGGGGAAGGATCTGCATCTTTAAGACAAGTGCATATCAACATGGCAAAACGGATTTACTGCAATGATAATGTGTATATCGGCTACGGCATGATGGGTTCTGGGGGAATGATGAATATGATGGGTAGAGGGATGATGGGTGGTTATCCAACGAGTTACGATTATAGCAATTATGGCTATTGGAACATTTTCTGGATAGTGCTTTTTGCGGCAGTCATTTTGTTGATAGTGTGGATTATCCATAGATTTGGAATAAAAACCGCATCAGAGACGCCCCTCACTATTTTGAAAACGAGATTTGCCAAAGGAGAAATAACAAAAAAAGAGTTTGAAGGCATGAAAAAGGAATTGGGGGAGTGATACGTATGGAAGAAAACAAAAATGTTTTGGTCTGGGTTCTTGCAGCAGCGGCATTGCTTTTCCTGTTCGGCAGTTTTGGAATGGGGGGCTACGGCATGATGGGCTTTGGAACGGGATTCGGATCCATCTTTATGCTGCTTTTCTGGGGAGTGGTACTATGGCTGGTTGTTACCCTCATCAATGCAGGCCAGTCAGGCAAGAAAGAGGAAGATCCATCAATCATACTTAAAAAAAGATACGCTTCTGGGGAAATATCCAAAAAGCGGTATGGGGAAATGAAGAAGGAATTGAAATGAGGTATGGCAATGAAAACTGATGATTTTGCATACATCGTTGAAACGAAAAAAAGCTTTGATGAGGCTGTTGTTTCTGTTTTGAAGGCTGTTGAGCAAAAAGGCTGGGCATTATTCCAGATTTATGATGTAAAGGAAAGACTGGCTGCTAAAGGATTTAGTCAAAAACCCCTAAAAATAATCGAGATCTGTTCAGGTAAATATGCAAACCAGTTCCTCAACAAAAATAGATTAATCTCTCTCTGCATGCCCTGTAAAATCAATGTTCTGGAGGAAAATGAAAAAATAAAAATTGTTGGCATGAAACCGACTATGATTTCTCAATTCTTTCCAGAAGTGGACCGGAAGGAAGCCGAACAAGTCGAAAAGGAAGTAATTGAGATGGTTCATAACGCGAGGTAAAACCTTGAAAATAGGCATAATTCTAAACACCAACGATGCAGAAACCTGTTGGAATTGTATTCGATTTGGAAATGAGGCTATTAGCAAAAATAATTCGGTGAAGGTATTTCTTCTTGGGAAAGGGGTTGAGGTTGAAAGTGTAAAAGATCAAAAATTTCCGCTGCTTGAAAACTTCATTAAGAAATTCGTAAAAAATAGTGGCGTCATTCTCGCTTGCGGAACTTGCTTGAAATCAAGAGAAAAAGAAGGCAGTAAAGTTTGTCAAATTTCGAGCATGAACGATTTGTTAAGATTGGTTGAAGAATCTGATAAAGTTTTGACGTTTGGTTAAATGGTTTTGGAACTTCCTCTATTTTTAGTTCCCGTAAGCCAGAAATCCCATCTTTGTCTGTTTTACCTTAAATGGGAGAACCTCACAGACTGACACTAACTTTAGGATTTCTACTGAACCTATTACCCGAAAACCTTAAATAGCATTTGCTATATCAAAATTCCATGAACATTCTCATCATAGGCAATGATGCCAGAACTCATGCAGTGGCTGAGGCATTTCTTCGTTCCAAGCAAAAGGTGCAGCTGTATGCATACATGAAATCATCAAATCCGGGCATTGCTTCTGTTTCGAAAAAATATGTAGTTGGCGGCTATGACAATCTTGAGGGAATTCGGGCATTTGCACTCGAAAATGATATCAACTTTGCTTTTATCGGTCCGGAAGATCCATTGGGTTTGGGAGTTGTCGATATGCTGGCAAAAGTTGGTATAAAAGCAGTGGGACCGGTAAAATCATTAGCAAGACTTGAGACATCTAAATCATTTACCCGGCTTTTGATGAAAAAATACCAGATTCCAGGCATGCCTAAATTTGAGGTCTGCAGGTCAAAGGAATCAGTGCAGAAATTTATTGATTCAGTTGAACAATTTGTGGTCAAACCAGATGGGTTGACTGGCGGCAAAGGAGTCATGGTGCAAGGGGATCATTTTGATACGAAGGATGAAGGCCTCACCATTGCGCTGACGCTAATGAGGAAGGATGGCATGGTCGTGATGGAAGAGAAATTAATTGGCGAAGAATTTTCTCTGCAAAGCTTGTGTGACGGAAAGCATCTATTGGATTTCCCGCCAGTGCAGGACCATAAGAGAGCATTTGAGGATGACCAGGGGCCTAATACTGGGGGCATGGGCAGCTATTCTACTGGAAAGCTATTACCTTTTATGAAACAGAAAGATCTTGATGAAGCGCATGCCATAACAACTAAGATGGCAGATGCTCTCCACAAAGAGACCGGTATGCTTTACAAAGGCGTCATGTACGGCGGATTCATCATAACTAAGGGTGGAGTGAAGCTTATTGAATATAATGCCCGCTTCGGAGATCCTGAAGCCATGAATGTCCTACCCGTAATGCTGAATGATTTTGTTGAGGTGTGTATTGCCCTAATTGAGGGGACGCTGGACAAGATTAAACCAGAATTCAGCGACAACGCAACGGTCTGCAAGTATGTTGTTCCTGAGGGATACCCGTCCAATCCAAAGCCAGACCAGGAAATCGATATCTCAAAGACTTCTGAAAAAAAATATTATGCATCTGTGTACCAAAAGGACGGCAAACTCTTGATGACCCGATCTCGGGCAATGGCATTTGTGGGAGTTGCAGAAACTATTGCTAAGGCCGAAGCTATCGCTGAAAAAGCCTGTTCTGCGGTCAAAGGCAAAGTGCGTCATAGGACTGATATAGGTACTAGTGCGTTGATTCAAAAACGAATTCTGCATATGGATGATATTCGGTCTCAATAAGATTTAAATAGTTAATCAACAGTTAATTTGTGTATGGATGTGTTAGCGCTTGTGTTTAATCTTCTCGGAGGCCTTGGCCTTTTTATTTATGGCATGAAGCTGATGGGAGAAGGGCTTCAGAAGACCGCAGGCCATTCATTGAAGACAATTCTTTCCAGGTTAACAAACAATCGTGTTCTGGGCCTTGGTGTAGGAACTTTCATCACTTCCATAATCCAAAGTTCCACTGCAACATCGGTCATGGTGATCGGGTTTGTGAATGCCGGTCTGATGAGCCTGATTCAGGCTATCCCCATCATGTTCGGTGCAAACATAGGAACAACCATGACAGCGCAGCTCATCGCTTTTAAGGTAACTGACTATGCGCTTCCGATCATTGCTTTTGGAGTTGCTTTGCTGTTTTTAGGCAGGCATAAAAAAATAAATGAGCTGGGCGTCGCTATTTTAGGATTTGGAATTCTCTTCTTTGGATTGAACCTAATGGCAACAGGTGTCCAACCTTTGTCAGAAAGTCTCGTAATCCAAAAAGCGTTTACTGATCTCGGTGAAAATGTGTTACTAGGAATTTTGGTTGGCATCATAGCCACAGTTATACTCCAAAGTTCATCAGTTACCACTGGAATGATACTAGCTTTTGCCAGTTCAGGACTTTTGGATCTTTCTGCTGCCATGCCGCTTGTCCTGGGTGCACATATCGGTACCACAAGCACCGCAGTCCTCGTGAGCATTGGAGGAACTTTATCTGCCAAACGAACAGCCCTTTCCCATGTTTTGTTTAATGTTATAGGAACCTTGATTGCTTTACCGCTCATCCCGGCATTTACCTGGCTCGTAACTTCTTCAACCGGCGATTTGCTCAGGCAGATTGCAAATTACCACTCCTTTGTCCATATCTTCAATGCCCTTATTTTTATCTGGTTTGTTCCTGCATATGGCAAGCTTATAGAACGGCTCATTCCTGGCCATGATGAAACTTTGGAAAGAGGCCCGAAGTATATCCACAAAGATCTTCTGAATAGCCCAGCCCTTGCTGTTGAAGCGGTACATAAAGAAATCGTAAGAGTTTTAAGCCTTGTAACTGAAATGACTGCCCAGGCAACTCACGCATTTCTCAACAAAAGCAGGATTGATGTAAAAAATGTTACAAGGACAGAAGATGTGGTTGATGAACTCTATGAAGAAGTAACAGAGTACTTGGTCAAGATCACTGAAAAAGAGATCTCTAGCAGGGAAGCAATAATGCTGCCCTCTCTCCTTAAAGGAATCACTGATATGGAACGCATAGGCGATCTTGCGGTCAATATCGCACAAACAGCAGAGCAAAGTATAGAATACAATGTCGGGCTTGGAAAATTGGAATCTGTCGAGATACAAAAGCTGAGCCATGTGGTGATGTCAATGCTGGGTGATTGCAACAAAAAACTCCAGGGCTCAAAGAAAGCTAAGAAGGATATCGCCAATGCATATCAAAAGCTTTCAAGCATGGTAGCGGAATTCAGGGAAGGACATATCCAACGGCTTGCCAAAGGCCGCAATAAGCATGGATTGATCTTTATGGACTTAATGCTCAATTATGAAAAAATCGGCAACCACATACAGAATATTGCAAATAATTAGAATTATTTAAAGTTGTGTCAAATAATTTATTCTTCTTTAGCTAGAAAACTCCACCATGGTTTATTTATTGAGATTATTTCGCCTGTTTCTGCACTAACTTTTGCTTCTATTTTCATGTCTACAGGAAATACGGAGATTATCTTGGCTTTTTTAGTGGCACTTATAGAATAAACAGCTTTCTCAGATTCTTCTTTTAATTCTGTAGATTCAATAGAGCTTGTTCCTAAGATTTCAGAAACNTCTTTAGGCATTACTTTAATCTCTTTGCTGGCACCAGAAGACGTCTGCATTGTAAGTTTTGAGTTTGTAACCGACACTTTTTCAGACGTAACTACTTCTACATTTCCACTTTGAATTAAAATTTGATTATTTTCTGCTTTTGAAAATGATATTTTAGATGAAGATATTTCACTATTGCTATCTGATGAGGATGTTCCTGAAATAACTTTGGTTTTTGAAGTTTGTACCTCTGTTATAATTGTTGGTTCTGTTTCTGAAGGGCAGGTAACAGTCTTTCCATCGCAAATGCAACCTATTTGGCAGTTAGTAGTGGGGAGACTAATTTCAAAAGAAGCAGTTGAAGGATCAGAATTTACATTTGTCCCGCTAAGTTTTAGCAATATTCCGGTAAAATCTAATTTTACCTCCTCATTTTGCAAAAGGGTAACTTTCCTCCCAGCATAAGCCGGACAGACCTCGCCAGTACATCTATAGCCTATTATTAAGTCAACGCTAGAAATCAAAGTAGTACACGTTTCTATATTTTCATCCACTCCACAAACACTTCCAACAACATTAGTTACTTCTACCATTTCTTTCTGAGTATAAACAATATCGCCCTCATTAACTGTAAAAGAAGACTCATAGCAAGTATTGTTATATTCTATTCCCTGGCAAAAACTCTCGCATTTTCCAGGACTAGTCTCCAAGCCGCTAATAATCCTTGGCAACTTTACCTGGTCTGAAACAGTTATCTTGCCATCTTGATTGACATCTGCACAGCAGATATTAGATGGAACAGGAGAAAAACCAGCAACTATATTTTCCAATAAAACTAAATCACTCGCTACAATTTGTCCGTCTCCGTTAAGATCTCCGATAATTTGTCCTGGATTACAAGTAACTGCCGAAATACATCTTACCTTTTGACAGCCATCTTCTCCAATATAAGTCTCTATTTTCTTCCCTGCTTCACATACAGGAGCCGCAACTTGCGGGCAAATTTGAGTTGTTGAATTACCCCCCATAGAAACATTACTCTGCGTTGCAGAATTTGCTTGAACATTATTTGTTGAAGATAGTCCGCTTGTTTCGGCTCCGACCAACATAACGGAGATTAAACTCAACAACATTAAGCTTGTTACTATTTTTTTCATCATTTTGTTCACCTTTTTTAGGAATGTAATAATATTTATAAACCTATTTATCACTTCTAATGAAGTTGAAGTTTAATAAACTTTAGATTTGCCC